>Ga0068855_100003233_pt1 | contig 19942 bp, 15 predicted proteins | sample KBSCornC52_FD_66592 | JGI IMG/M metagenome (GOLD analysis project Ga0068855, IMG submission 66592) | Corn rhizosphere microbial communities from Kellogg Biological Station, Michigan, USA - KBS Corn C5-2 | ecosystem: Host-associated > Plants > Roots > Rhizosphere > Soil ...
GCGTCCTTCCATTCGCACGTGTAGGTGCCGACGACGTGGGCCATCTCGGCCTCCAGCTCGGCCCCGATGCCCAGCTTGTCGTCGACGATGACCTCGCGCAGGTAGGCGATGCCGCCCTCGAGGTTGTTGAGCCAGCCGGCCGTGCGCTGCAGCCGGTCGGCCGTGCGCACGTAGAACATCAGGAAGCGGTCGATGTACCTGACCAGCGTCGCCTCGTCGAGGTCGGTGGCCAGAAGCTGCGCGTGCTGCGGCTTCATGCCGCCGTTGCCGCACACGTAGAGGTTCCACCCCTTCTCGGTGGCGATGATGCCGAAGTCCTTGCCCTGCGCTTCGGCGCACTCGCGCGCGCAGCCCGAGACGGCCGACTTCAGCTTGTGCGGGCTGCGCAGCCCCTTGTAGCGGTTCTCGAGCCGCACCGCCAAGCCGACCGAGTCCTGCACGCCGTAACGGCACCAGGTCTCGCCCACGCAGGACTTCACCGTGCGCAGCGCCTTGCCGTAGGCGTGCCCCGACTCGAAGCCGGCGTCGACCAGGTCGCGCCAGATGAGCGGCAGCTGCTCGAGCCGCGCGCCCAGCATGTCGATCCGCTGGGCGCCGGTGATCTTGGTGTAAAGGCCGTACTTGGCGGCGATCTGGCCGATGGTGACCAGCTGCTCGGGCGTGATCTCGCCGGCGGCCACCCGCGGGATCACCGAATAGGTCCCGTCGCGCTGGATGTTGGCCAAAAAGCGGTCGTTGGTGTCCTGCAGCGGCCGGTGCTTGCGCTCCAGCACGGGCTCGTTCCAGGCCGACGCCAGGATCGACCCGACGGCCGGCTTGCAGATCTCGCAGCCCTGGCCGCGGCCGTGCCGCGCGATCAGCTCGTCGAAGGTCTTGATCTGGTGCAGCCGGACCAGCTGGTAGAGGTCCTGCCGCGAGCAGGGGAAGTGCTCGCAGAGCGCGTTGTTGACCGCCACGCCGATCTTCTTGAGCTCGATCTTGAGGAGGTCGTTCAGCAGCGGGACACACGAGCCGCAGGTGGTCCCGGCCTTGGTGCAGCTCTTGATGGCCCCCACCGCCTGCGCGCCACCGGCGATGGCGGCGCAGATGGCGCCCTTCTCGACGTTGTTGCAGCTGCAGATGGTGGCGCTGGCCGGAAGCGAATCGACGCCCAGGCCGGCCGGCGCGTCCCCCGGCGGCACCAGCAGCGATTCGACCTTCACCGGCAGCGCCGACTTGCTCTGCACCATCGCCAGGAGCTGTCCGTACTGCGTGGCGTCTCCGACCAGGATGCCGCCCAGGAGGCGCTGCCGATCGGCCGAGACGACCAGCTGCTTGTAGACGCCCGCGACGTTATCGATGAGCCGCAGCGTGTGCGCGCCGCCCTCCAGGCCGAAGGCGTCGCCGAAGCTGGCCACGTCGACGCCCATCAGCTTCAGCTTGGTGCTCATGTCGAAGTGCCCCAGACGGCGCCCGGCAAGGCCGGCCAGCTCGTCGGCGGCCACCTGCGCCATGGTGTAGCCGGGCGCGACCAGGCCGTAGCAGCGGCCGTCCCAGGCGGCGCACTCGCCGATGGCCAGGATGTCGGGATCCGAGCTGCGGCACCGTTCGTCGACCTCGATCCCGCCGCGCCGGGCCACCGCCAGCCCGGCGGCGCGCGCCAGCTCGTCGCGCGGCCGGATGCCGGCCGAGAACACCACCAGCGACGCGTCCAGCTGCCCGCCGTCCGCCAGCTGCAGCCCGATCACCTGGCCGGCCTCGTCGGTGAGCACCTTCTTGGCCGACACGCCGGTGTGGACCGCCACGCCCAGCGCCTCGATGTGCCGCCGCAGGATGGCGCCCCCGGCGTCGTCGACCTGCAGCGCCATCAGGCGGGGCGCGATCTCGATGACGTGCGTCTCGAGACCCAGCTTGCGGAGCGCGTTGGCCGCCTCCAGGCCCAGCAGGCCGCCGCCGATCACCACGCCCACGCCGGCCGACTCAGCGGCGGCGGTGATCCCTTCCAGGTCCTCGATGGTGCGGTAGACGAAGCAGCCGGCGGCGTCGCGCCCCTCGACGGGCGGCACGAAGGCGGACGACCCGGTCGCCAGGACCAGCTTGTCGTACGTCAGCTCGACGCCGGCCGCGGTGCGCAGGCGGCCAGCCGCGCGATCGATCGACGCGACGGCGTCCCCCAGCAGCAGGCGCACGCCGGCCGTCGCGTAGCCGTCGGCGGTGGCCAGGCTCAGGCCGTCCGCGCCCCCCTCGAAGAACTTGGTCAGGTTGACGCGGTCGTAGGCCGGCCGGCGCTCTTCGCCGACGACCGTGATGTCGAAGCGGCCGGCGTTGTCGCCGGTCGTGCAGAGCTCGACCAGACGGTGACCGACCATCCCGTTCCCGACGATGACCAGCTTGGTTGCCATCGAGATCGACGGTACCGACGGACAGGTTTCGCATCCGTCAAGACACGGTCAAAGCTCGTTAATTCGTGCCGAGCGCGCCGCCGTCGGTGTTTACGGCGCTTGGTCGATTCTTGACGGTGCCGAAACCTGTCCCGTCGGATGCTGAACAGGACGATGCAGGCGGATGGAGCGACGCGCACGCACTGCCCGTACTGCGCCTTTCAGTGCGGGATGCTGATGTCGTCCGCCGGCGTCAGGGCCGATCCCGACTTCCCGGTCAACCGCGGTCAGATGTGCGTGAAGGGGTTCTCCGCCGCCGCGCTTCTGGCGCACCCGGAGCGCCTCACGACGCCGAAGGTGCGTGGCCGCGACGGGCGCCTCCTGTCCGCCAGCTGGGACGCGGCGCTGGACCAGGTCGCCGAGCGCCTGCTGGCCATCCGCGCCGCGCACGGGCCGGCGGCGCTGGCCGCCTTCGGCAGCGGGGCGCTGACCAACGAGAAGGCCTACCTGCTGGGCAAGTTCGTGCGGCTGGCGCTGGGCTCGCCGCACGTCGACTACAACGGCCGCTACTGCATGTCGTCGGCGGCGGCCGGCCAGAACCGCGCCTTCGGCCTGGATCGCGGGCTGCCGTTCCCGGTCGCGGACATCGCGCGCACCAAGACGTTGCTGCTGTGGGGCGCGAACTCGCTGGACACCATGCCGCCGCTGGCGCAGTGGATCGCCGAGCAACAGGCGCAGGGCGAGCTGATCGTCGTCGATCCGCGCCGGTCCGAGACGGCGCGCCAGGCCGACCTGCACCTGCAGCTGACGCCGGGCACCGACCTGGCGCTGGCCACCGGCCTTCTGCACCTGGCCATCGACGAGCGGCTGATCGACGCCGACTACATCGCCGCGCGCACCGTCGGGTTCGAGGCGGTGCGGCGCGCCGCGATGGAGGTTCACCCGGCCCACGTCGAGCGGCTGACGGGCGTTCCGATCGACGACCAGCTGCGGGCCGTGCGGCGGCTGGCCGTGGAAGAGAGCAGCATGTTGCTGTCCGGGCGCGGCCCGGAGCAGCAGGTCAAGGGCGTCGACACGGTTCTGGCGTTCACGAACTTGATGCTGGCCCTGGGGAAGGTCGGGCGGCCGTTCAGCGGCTACGGCTGTCTGACCGGGCAGGGGAACGGGCAGGGCGGGCGCGAGCACGGCCAGAAGGCCGATCAGCTTCCCGGCTACCGGTCGATCGAGGACGCCGCGGATCGGGCCGCGGTGGCCCAGGTGTGGGGCGTCGATCCGTCGGCGCTGCCCGGAAAAGGGAAGAGCGCGGTCGAGCTCCTGGACAGCCTGGGCGAAGCGGGGGGCATCCGCGCGCTGCTGGTGTTCGGCTCGAACGTGGCGGTGGCCTCGCCCAACGCGCGGCAGGTGGCGCGCCGGCTGGCGGCGCTGGAGCTGCTGGTGGTCTGCGACGCGTTCGAGAACGAGACGGCCGAGGCGGCCCACGTCCTCTTGCCGACGCTGCAGTGGGCCGAGGAAGAGGGGACCATGACCAACCTGGAGGGGCGGGTCCTGTTGCGCCAGCGCGTCGCGGAGCCGCCGCCCGGTCCGCGCAGCGACCTGGAGATTCTCTCCGCGCTGGCGCAGCGGCTGGGCCAGGGCGACGCCTTCGCCTTCTCGTCGGCGGAGGCCGTGTTCGACGAGCTGCGCCGGGCCACCGCCGGCGCGCGCGCCGATTACAGCGGCATCACGCCCGCCCGCATCCGCGCGGAGCAGGGCGTGTTCTGGCCGTGCCCGTCGGAGGACCACCCCGGGACGCCGCGCCTGTTCGGCGAGCGTTTCGCGTTTCCCGACGGGCGCGCCCGGTTCCACGTGGTCCGCCACCGCCCGGCCGCCGAGACGCCCGACGGTGACTACCCGCTTTACTTCACCACCGGCCGCTACAAAGAGCACTACAACTCCGGGGCCCAGACCCGGCGCGTGCCGGTGCTGGCGCAGGCCCGGCGCGCGCCGCGCGTGCAGGTTCACCCGCGCCTGGCGGCCCGCCTGGGGGTCGCCGACGGCGGCCGCCTGCTGATCGAGAGCCGCCGGGGCGCGGTCACGCTGGGCGTCGAGCTCACGCCCGACGTCCGGCCGGACACGCTGTTCGCGCCGTTCCACTGGGGCGGCGACGCCTGCGCCAACCTGCTGACCAACCCCGCGCTGGACCCGGTCAGCCGGATGCCCGAATTCAAGCTGTGCGCGGTGCGGGCCCGCGCCACATCCGAAGGAGACCGATCGTGAGTGCCCGCAAGCGCCGCCTGGCGATCATCGGCAACGGGATGGCCACCTGCCGCCTGCTCGACGAGCTCGAGCGGCGGGGCGGGTTCGACCGCTTCGAGATCGAGGTGTTCGGCGAGGAGAAGGGCGGCGCCTACAACCGCGTGCTCCTCGGCAAGGTGCTGGCCGGCGACGCGCCGGACGCCATCGTGACCAAGCCGGCGGCCTGGTTCGCCGCGCGCGGCGTGCGGTTGCACGACGGCGCGGCCGTGCGCCGCCTGGACACGGCCGGCAAGCGGGTGGAGACGGCCGACGGTGAGGCGCACCGCTACGACCTGGCGGTGCTGGCCACCGGCAGTCAGCCGCGCGTGCCGGCGCTGGACGGCATCCTGGTCGAGGGCGGCGAGCTGCGCGCCGGCGTGTTCGTCTACCGCACCATGGACGACTGCCTGCGCATGCGGGCCCACGCGCGCCCGGGGGACGCGGCGGTGGTGTTGGGTGGCGGCCTGCTGGGGCTGGAGGCGGCCAAGGTGTTGAGCGACGCCGGGCTGCACGTGACCGTCGTTCACGCCGCCCGCACGCTGATGAACGCCCAGCTCGACGAGCTGGGGGGCGAGATGCTCGAGCGGCAGATCGAGGGGCACGGGATCTTCGTGCGGACCGGCCGCACCATCGAAGCGGTGCTGGGCGAGGCGAGCGTCGAGGGGGTGCGCCTGGACGACGACAAGGTGCTGGCGGCCGACATGCTGGTGCTGGCCTGCGGCGTCCGCCCGCGCACCGACGTGGCGCGCGCGTCGGGGCTGCCCATCAACAACGGCATCGTGGTCAACGACACGCTGGCCACCGAGGCCTCGGGCGTGTACGCCATCGGCGACTGCGCCGAGCACGCGGGGCGCACCTACGGCATCGTGGCGCCCGCCTGGGAGCAGGCGGCGGTGCTGGCCGACGTGCTGACCGGCGCCAACCCCCAGGCCCGCTACCACGGCTCGAAGACCTACACGCGGTTGAAGGTGGCCGGCGTCGACGTGGCCTCGATGGGGCGCATCGATCCCGAGCTGGAACGCGACGAGGTGATCCAGGTCGTCGAGACCCGGCGCGGCTCGTACCGGAAGCTGATCGTGCGGGGCACCGAGCTCGTCGGCGCCATGCTGGTCGGCAACACGGGCGCCGCCGCCGCGCTGGTGCAGGCGCTGGACCGGGGCGAGCCGCTGCCCGACGACCCGCTGGAGGCGCTCTGCCCGAACGCGCGGTTCGACGCGCCCGCCTGCGCCGACCGCCTGATCTGCAACTGCAACGCCGTCCCCGAGTCGCGGCTGCGCGCGGCCATCGCGGCCGGGGCCACCAGCGTCGACGAGCTGGGGCTGGCCACGCGCGCCGGCACCGGCTGCGGCTCGTGCAAGACCGAGCTGGCGCGCCTGCTGAACCAGGCCGCGGCGGCGCCCGTCGCCAAGCTGGCCGCCGCGGGCTGAGGGGCTTCAGAACAGGACCGGAACGTCGATCTGCAGCGTGTTGTACGACGCGCCCGACAGCGGGTTGTCGAGCGCCCGGCTGTACGAGACGCCCGGACGCAAGAACATGCTGCGGCCCACCTTGACGTGCACGCGCGGTCCGATGGCGACCGTCATCGTGTCCCGGTTGGCGTCGGGGATGTCCAGCTTGCTCCCCATCACCAGCCGCGTCGGCGTGGTCAGCCAGCGCTGATAGCGCAGCTCGGCCCCGACCGACAGCATCGGCAGCAGGAAATAGCCGGCGTGAACGCCCATGGTCGAATTGGTGCGGGCCGCGTCGCTGCTCTGGGCGCCCGCGTCGTCGCCGTGCACGCGGAACAGCTGGAACAGCGTCGCCTCGGCCTGCAGCGTCGCCCGGTGGCCGACGTAGGCGACGTCGGCGCCCACGATGCCGGTCGCGTAGTTCACCGCGAACATCGCGTTGTCCATGCCCGAGCGGGCCTGCAGCCCCGCCGTGTTGGCGGCGCTCACCGCCGCGTCCGGATGATCGCCGCCGCCGGCCCCGAGCGGGAGGGTCGCGGCGGCGAACAACGCCCAGCGGAGCACCTGGGTGTGCCGTGCGTAGGTCAGGCCCACGATCGGGTTGATGAACGACGCGCCATCGGGCGCGGTGCCCGGGGCCTGGTTCTGCACGAATCCCAGCCGCACCAGCGGCGCCAGGTGGGGCGTCACCGCGTAGCTCCCCAGCAGCATGGTGGCCTCCGTGCTGCCGCTCTGGCCGGCGGTGTCGTAGAACGCCACCGAGCTCTCCGCGCGGACCACGGTGCTGGCCGCCGCCGGCCGCAACTGCCAGGGCAAGGAGTAGGGGCCGGGCGGTAGCGGCGGTGAGGCGGCAACCGCCGGCGCGACGGAGACCGCCGTCGCCTCGGGTGGGTCGCCGGCCCGGGCGCGCCGGGCGCCCCCCGTGATCAGCCCGGCGGCAATGATGGCCACGGCGATGGAACGATCCAGAGCGGGTGCGGTCATGTCTTCCTCCGATCGCGACGGTACGAGGGAGGCGATGTCCGACGCGTCAATTGTCGATCAAGCGGCGTTGCCGGTCGGTCGGCGATCGACGGGCGACTGGTTTCCATTTGACGTCTGCCCGGGGGCGCCCAGGCGAACGTAGAGGTCCAGCACCTGCTGCGCGACCGCCGCCCAGTCGAACCGCGCGGCGGTCGCGCGCCCCGCCTGGCCGCAGCGCCAGCGCAGGTCGGCGTCGTCGAGCAACTGGATGGCGCGTGCCGCCAGCCGGGCGGAGAGCGGATCGGCCTCCACGTCGACCAGGAAGCCTTGCTCGCCGTCGCGCATGATCGTGCGGAAGCCGGGCGTGTCCGCCGCCACGATGGCGCACCCGGCCGCCATCGCCTCCAGCAGGATGATGCCGAAGGTGCCGCCCACGGCCGGGCACAGGAGCACGTCGGCCGACGCGTAGTAGGACGGCCGCTCGGCGCCGGGCACGAAGCCGGCGAAGTGCGCGTCGCGCCGCAGATCGTCGGGCACCAGGGCCTGGTAGGCGGCGCGCAGCGGGCCGTCGCCCACCAGCACCAGGCGCGCGTCGCGGCCGGCGCGGCGGACGCGCACCCAGGCCCGGATCACCCGGTCGACGCCGTTGCGCGGGTCGAAGCGGCCGACGTGCAGCAGGGTGGGGCGCCCGTCGTCCAGCTCGGGCCGGCGCCGCCCGGCTGAGAAGGCCGCCGTGTCCACGCCGTTGGGGATGACCTGCCAGGGGGCGCGCAGGAGGCGCCGCAGGTCGACCAGCGCCGTCTCGGAGACGCCGATGGCGGCGTGCAGGCGATCGGCGTAGCGCTGCAGGACCGGCCGCAGCGCGGCCAGGAGGGGGCTGCGCCCGACCACGCTGTGAAACGTGCCCACCGTGATCGCGCGCGACTCGCGCAGGAACAGCAGCGGCAGCGTCGGCATCAGCGGCGCGTGCAGGTGCACGACGTCGAACTGCTGTTTCCGCAAGAGCTCGCGCACCTGGGCGGAGAGGCGGCGTCCCGTCGAGGCGCGCGCCACCGAGCCGCCCGAGAACACCGGGACGGACCGGCCCAGCCGGATGACGCCGTCCTCGCGATCGGCGCGGGCGGGCAGCGACGCCAGCCGGTCCGTCACCTCGGGGGTGATGACGCGCACGTCGTGCCCCAGCCGGCGCGCCGCGCGCGCGAAGTGGTGGACGTGCTCCTGGATTCCGCCCAGCGTCGGCGCGTAGTACTCCGTGACAATGCCGATCTTCATGGTCGGCGCCTGAGAGCAAAGCGCCGGCCACCGCCGTGGGGCGCGCGCGGTGCGGCGGGCTGTTCAACTCTCAGCGCCGCAGCGACGAAAACCTGGCACCTCCGTCGGCCGCGCGGCGCTTACGGGGGCGTGCCCACTTGGCTGGCCACGGGTGCTGCGCAAGTTGAACGTTGGCCCTGCCGTTGCAATCCGGTTGCGAGCGGGAGGCAACATGAAGGACGGTTCGAAGAGCTTCCGCGCGCGGCTGCGGCTGCTGTCCCGCTTTGGCCCGGTCAACGCCCGCGCCTACGCGGCCATCCTGCGCACCGCGCTGGCCGAGCGCCTGTGGAGGGTGCGGTGACGGCCGTCCACGGTGGGTGGTGGTACCCGGCCGGCTTCGTGGCGTTCTTCGCCGTGCCGTTCGCGGTCCACCTGGTCCGGGTTCGGCGCGGGGACGTGAGGCTGCCGCCCGCGCGCCCGGGCGGCGCCGGCGCGCGCCTGTTCGGTCCGCTGTTCGTCAGCTATTACTACTGGCTGTTGCGGCCGCTGTTCCGGGCCGCCGAGCGGAGCGGCGTGACGCCCAACCAGGTCACGTTGTTGAGCCTGGTCGCGGCGGGCGCCGGCGCGCTGGCCATCGCCACCGGTCACTTCGCGCTGGCCTCGGCGCTGGTGGTCGGGGGCGGCACGCTGGACATGGTCGACGGTCACCTGGCCCGCACGAAGAACATGGCTACCTCGGCGGGCGCGTTCCTGGACTCGACCATCGACCGGGTCTGCGACGGGTTGCTGTTCGGCGGCTGCGTCGTCCACTACGCCGGCACGCCGGTGATGGGCGTCGCGCTGGCCGTGCTGGTGCTGTCGTTCACCGTCAGCTACGCGCGCAGCCGCGGCGAGGTGCTGGGCGTGACCGGCAGCGAAGGCCTGATGCAGCGGGCCGATCGTCTGGCGCTGCTCGGCGCGGCCCTGGCATTTTCGTCCGATGCCGTGACCGCCGGCAGCCTGTGCGTGCTGGCGATCCTGAACGCGGTGACCGCCTACCGGCGCATCGTCTGGACGGTGCAGCAGCTTCGGCAGAAGAGCGCGGCCGAACGGCAGGTTCCGCCGGCCGTCGTCGCCGCGTTCAGGATCGGCGCATGAAGCGGGGCGCGCTCTGGTTCCTGTTTCGCGCGGGCCTGCCGGCGGCCGCGCTGTCGCTGGCGTTGCGCGGCGTCGCCTGGCCGTCGGTGACCGAGACATTGCGGGGAGCGCGCGTCGCGCCGTTGCTGGCGCTGGTGGCCGTCAACGGGTTGATGATGACGGTCAAGGGCGCGCGGCTGCGCTGGCTGCTCGGCCGGGCCGCCAGCCTGCGCTGCTGCCTGCTGGCCAAGCTGACGGCGTCCGCCATGAACAGCGTGGTCCCGTTCCGCGGCGGCGACCTGGCGCGGCTCTGGATGCTGCAGCGGCACGCCGGGATCTCGAAGACGGTGGCCGCGGCCGTCGCCGTCGTCGAGTCTCTGTTCGAGGTGGCGGCGCTGGCGTCGGTGGCGCTGATCGGCGCGCGGCTCTCGCACCAGCGCTGGGCCGCGCTGGCCTCGTCGGTGCTGGTCGCCGTGGCAGCCGGTCTGATCGCGCTGGCGCGCCGGCTGGCTCGCCGCCCGCCCGGCGTCACGACCGGGGGTTGTTTGCCCGGCGTCACGACCGGGGGTTGTTTGCCCGGCGTCACGACCGGGGGTCGTTTGCCCGGCGTCACGACCGGGGGTTGTTTGCCCGGCGTCACGACCGGGGGTCGTTTGCGGCGGCTGTGCGTCACGACCGGGGGTCGTTTGCGGTGGCTGTGCGCGCGCGTCCAGCCGGGCTTCGGGCCGCTGCGCGAGCCGGGCGTGCTGGCCCGCGTGCTGGCGGCCTCGCTCACCAGCTGGGTCCTCGAGATCCTGATGCTGGTGCTGTGCGCGCGGGCGCTGCATCTCCCCATCGGCGCGGGCCTGGCGGCGGTGGTGCTGCTGGCCATCAACGTGGCGCTGGCGGTCCCGACGGCGCCGGCCGGCGCGGGCGCCTTCGAAGGGGCGGTGGTGGTGGTGCTGACGCTGGCGGGTGTGGGCAAGCCGGCGGCGGTCGCGTTCGCGCTGCTCTACCACCTCATCCAGGTGGTGCCGGTCGTGGTGGCCGGGGCGCTGGTCGTGTGGCGCTCGGGGCTGACCCTGGAACGGCTCCCGGCGCCGCGATCAACGCGTCAGCCGGTCACCAGCGCGATGGCCAGGCCATCCCAGCCCTTGACGCCCACCGTCTGAAGGGCGGTGGCGTCGACGCGCGGCTCGTCGCGCAGGCGGTCGAACAGCTTGCGCGTGCCGACGATGGCGGGATCGGCGCTGCGCGCGTCGGTGATGGCGCCGTGGCGAACCACGTTGTCGACCAGGATCAGGCTGCCCGCCCGCGACAGCTTCAACGCGGCGTCGAAGTAGTTGGCGTTGTTCTGCTTGTCGGCGTCGATGAACGTCAGATCGAACGGCGGCTGCTTCTCGGCGGCGAGGCGCGCCAGCGTCTCCAGCGCCGGCCCGACGCGGATCTCGACTTTGTCGCGCAGGCCCGCCCGGGCCAGGTTCTTCTCGGCGACCTGCGCGTGCTTGGGATCCACCTCCAGCGTGACCAGACGTCCGTCGGCCGGCAGCGCGCGCCCCAGCCAGATGGCGCTGTAGCCGCCCAGCGTGCCGACCTCGAGGATCCGTCGCGCGCCGCGCAGCCGGGCCAAGAGGTTCAGGAGCTTCCCCTGGTTGGGGGCGACCGCGATGGCCGGCAGGCCCGCCGCGGCGCTGTCGGCCAGCGCCGCCTCCATCGCCGGGTCGCGCTCGACCAGGCGTTCGCTCAAATATTCGTCGACGGACGTCCAGGCATGTTCGGTCATGGTGCTCTCCGGTCAGCGTGCGAGCTGGTTGACGATCGGTTGCGCGATCTGGCGGAAGGCGGTGCGCGCTTCGCATCGCGCCGCGTGCGCCGCCAGGCGCGGATAGAGGCCGTCCCGGAACAGGTCCGGGTGCGCCTCGCGCACGAAGCGCAGCATGCAGCCCACCGCCACGTCGGCATGAGACAGCGCCGGGCCCAGCCACCAGTCGCTGGTCCGGGCGGCCCGATCGGTCTCGAGCGCGCGCAGCCCGTCGCCGATCTGCAGCTGGCAGCGGGCCATCCAGCGCTCGGACGGGTGATCGTGGTGCAGCGGCTCGTAGAGCAGGCTGACCGCCTTGTCGGCCGTCCCGGTGGCGAGCGCGATCACGCGCAGGGCGTCCCGGCGAGCGGCGCCTTCACGGGGTAGCATGGCCCGGGTCGGGCCGACCATCTCGTCCAGCGCATCCAGGATGGCGCCGCTGTCGATGAGCGCGCTGCCGTCGTCCAGCACCAGCGTGGGGACGCGGCGCAACGGGTTGTAACCCGCGATCTTTTCGGCGTCGGCCCAGACCGACCAGCGGCGGTGCTCGAACGGCAGGCCCCACTCGGCCAGCGCAATGCCCACGCGCCGGACGAACGGGGAGTCGTACTGACCGATCAGGATCATGTCGCCGGATCGTGACGTTAGCAGGTTGCACGCGGCGCGACGGTCACTAACTCTTGGGGGATGCCCACCCAGCCGCCCTCGGACGACGAGTTGCGCGCGATGGACGCCTACTGGCGCGCCGCGAACTTCCTCACGGTCGGCCAGATCTACTTGAAGGACAACCCGCTGCTGCGCGAGCCGCTGCGGCCGGAGCACATCAAACCGCGGCTGCTCGGACACTGGGGAACCTCGCCGGGTCTGAGCCTGGTGTACGTCCACATGAACCGGGCCATCCGGGCGCGCGGGCTGGATGCGATCTTCCTGGCGGGGCCCGGGCACGGCGGGCCGGCGGTGCTGGCCAACGTCTACCTGGAAGGGACATACAGCGAGACCTACCCGACGGTGACGGCGGACCTGGCGGGCATGCGCGCGCTGTTCCGGCAGTTCTCGACGCCCGGCGGGGTCCCCAGCCACGTCAGCCCGCCCACGCCGGGGTCCATCCATGAAGGGGGTGAGCTGGGATACGTGCTGGCGCACGCATTCGGCGCCGTGTTCGACAACCCCCGGTTGGTGGCGGTGGCGGTGGTCGGGGACGGCGAGGCCGAGACGGGGCCGCTGGCCGGTTCCTGGAAGGGGATCAGCTTCTTGAATCCCGTGCGCGACGGCGCGGTGCTGCCGGTGCTGCACCTCAACGGCTACAAGATCTCAGGACCCACGGTCCTGGCGCGCTCGACGGACGAAGAGGTCGCCTCGCTGCTGCGCGGGCACGGCTACGACCCCCGGTTCGTGGGGGGTGACGATCCGCACGCGGTGCATCGCGCGTTCGCCGGCGCGCTGGATGCGGCGCTGGACGCCATCGGTGACATCCAGCAGACGGCGCGCGCCGCCGGCCGCGTCCAGAGCCGGCCGCGCTGGCCCATGCTGGTGCTCCGGACGCCGAAGGGGTGGACCGGACCAAGGGTTGTTGATGGGGTCCGGGTGGAGGGCACCTTTCGCGCGCACCAGGTCCCGCTGGCCGAGGTGCGGACCAACCCGGCGCACCTGCAGATGCTGGAGGCGTGGATGCGCAGCTACCGGCCCGACGAGCTGTTCGACGGGCAGGGGCGCCTCATCGAGCCGTTGCGCCAGCTGGCGCCGGCCGGCGACCGGCGCATGGGGGCCAACCCGCACGCGAACGGGGGGCGGGTGTCGCGGCCGCTGGACCGCCCGGATTACGCCGGGTACGCGATCGGCGTCCCGGCGCCCGGCGTCGAGCGCCACGAGTCGACGCGCCAGCTGGGGCAGTGGCTGCGGGACATCTACGCGCGCAACCCGGACCGCTTTCGGCTGTTTTGCCCGGACGAGACCAATTCGAATCGGCTGGGCGCGGTGTTCGAGCGCGAGGACCGCTGCCTGGTCGAACGGGTGGAAGAGAGCGACGACCACGTGGCCACCGACGGCCGCGTGATGGAGGTCCTGAGCGAGCACAACTGCGAGGGATGGCTGGAGGGCTACCTGCTGACCGGGCGCCATGGTCTGTTCGCCACGTACGAGGCGTTCGCGCTGATCGTCGCGTCGATGGTGACCCAGCACGCCAAGTGGCTGGAGGCGTGCCTGGACCTGCCGTGGCGGGCGCCGGTGCCGTCGCTGAACATCCTGCTCACGTCGACCTGCTGGCGGAACGACCACAACGGGTTTTCGCACCAGGGGCCGGGGTTCATGGACACGATCCTCTCGAAGAAGGGCGCGATCTCGCGCATTTATCTGCCGCCCGACGCCAACTGCTTACTGTCGGTCGCCGACCACGCGCTGGCCAGCCGCAACTACGTCAACCTGATCATCATCGACAAGCAGCCCGAGCTGCAGTGGCTGGACATGGAGGCGGCGCGGGCGCACTGCGCGCAGGGCGCGTCGGTCTGGGAGTGGGCCGGCACGGCCGGGCGTGACGAGCCCGACGTGGTGCTGGCCTGCGCGGGCGACACCCCGACGCTGGAGACGCTGGCCGCGGCCGCCTGGCTGCGGCAGCGCGCGCCGGGCCTCAAGACCCGGGTCGTGAACGTCGTCGACCTCATGGGGCTGTTCTCGCCTGGCGAGCACCCGCACGGGATGTCGGACGACCGGTTCGCCGAGCTGTTCACGCGCGACGTCCACGTCGTGTTCGACTTCCACGGCTACGCGGGCGCGGTGCACCAAGGGTTGCATGGCCGCCCGAATCCCACGCGGTTCCATGTGCGCGGCTACCGGGAGGAGGGGACGACCACCACGCCGTTCGACATGGTGGTGCTGAACCAGACCAGCCGGTTCCACCTGGCGGCCGAGGCGTTGAAGCGGGCGCGCCGCCCACCGGCCGACGCCGACCTGTTGATCGACGAGTGCGCCGCGATCCTGAAAAAGCACCGCGCCTACGTGCGCGAACACCTCGAGGACATGCCGGAGATCCGCGATTGGACCTGGCCGGCCTGATCGTCTGCCTGAACTGCGGCTCGTCCTCCGTGAAGGCCGCCTGCCTCGCCCCCGCCGGCCCCCGAGGCGCCCAGCCCCCCCTCCGCCAAATCAACCTCCCGGGCACCGGACCGGGGGTTGTTGCCGCGGCGCTGAATCGCGTCGCGCCGGACGGTGGGCCTCCCGCGGCCGTGGCCCACCGGCTGGTCCACGGTGGGACGCGGTACACGCGCGCGACCCGCCTCGATGCCCAGGTGGCGGCGGATCTGCGGGGGTTGGTGCCGCTGGCGCCGTTGCATCTTCCGGCGGCGCTGGCCGGGGTCGAGGCGGCGGCGCGGCGCTGGCCCGATTGTCCGCAGGTCGCGTGCTTCGACACGGCTTTTCACGCGTCGATGCCGGAGGTTGCGCGGCGGTTGCCGTTGCCGTCGGCGGTGCTGGGCGAGGAGGTGCATCGCTACGGATTTCACGGACTTTCGTACGCGCACGTCATGTGGACGCTGGGCGACCGCGCGCCGGCCCGAATCGTGATCGCGCACCTGGGCAGCGGCGCCAGCCTGGTGGCAGTTGCCGCTGGCCGCGCCGTCGACACCACGATGGGCTTCACCCCCGCCGGTGGCATCCCAATGGGAACGCGCACCGGCGACCTCGATCCGGGGGTTCTTTTTTACCTCGCGCGGATGCGCGGTCTGACGCTGGAGGCGCTCGAGCGTTTGTGTGAGCACGAATCCGGCCTGCGCGGGGTGGGCGGCAGCGCGGACGTTCGCGACCTGATGGCTCGAGCTCCTCAGGACCCGCCCGCGGCGCTAGCGCTGGACCTTTTTGCTTACGAGGTCCGCAAGTCGATAGGCGCCTTTGCGGCGGTCCTGGGCGGTCTCGACCTGCTGGTCTTCACCGGGGGAATTGGTGAGCACGCGCCCCAAGTTAGGGCGGCCGCCTGCCAGGGACTGCAGCCGCTGGGCGTCCACTTAGACAACCCTCGGAACTTCGCAAACGAGGAGATCATCAGCGCCCAGGACAGCCGTTGCGTCGTGCGGGTCATCCCTGCCGACGAGGAGGCCCAGATGGCCCGAGAGGCGCGCGCCGTGTTGTGAGTGCCTCTAGGCCCGCTGCTCGTGGTCGGCCGGAGCGGTGTGCAGACAACGGCGGATCGCCGCCAGCAGGGCGGCGGGGCGGAGTGGCTTTCGAACCAGCTCCACGTCGCGAAACTGGCTACGAACCGCGACCGCTGAGAGCTCTTCGCTGAGCACGATGACGGGAATGGCGCGCAGCCGGCCGTCCGAGAGCTGCACCTGGCGGAAGTCCCACAGTTCTTCGAAGGTGGAGAGCTCGACGTCCAGTAACAGGAGGCGCGGGCGAAAGCCCGTGGCCAAAAGCTGCAGCGCCTCGCGGCCGCTCTCCGCGAGGAGCACTGGAAACCCAATGGTGTCCAACAGGTCGCGCGCCGCCCGCTGCAGCGAGGTTCCATCGCCCACCAGCAGCACGAAGTCGCATCGCCGCCTCGATGTCGCGTCCTGTCCATCCTCCACGCCCATCGCCTCCCCTCGTGACTTGTACAAAACGTGGGCCCGGTCGTCGCCCCGGTCAATGAACTCGCCCCAGAAAAGGATGCTCCAAAGCACGTGGCCGATTCAGGCCAGCGCCGCACCCAGGACGGTCCTGGCGAAGTCGTGCGCGACACAGCGTTCGCTGTGGGCCGCCGCCAGCGTGAGCAGGAACGCGACGTAAGCGTGAGCAGGAACGCGACGTAGGTCCTCACGCAGGCGGCGAACGTGGCGCAGTTCGCGAAGAGCATCAGGTAGGCGAGGCCACCGAATACCAGGATGAGACCTGACGCGGCGACGGCGTGCGGATGCAGTGTCCCGTCGGCCAGGCCACCCAGAGTTCGATCAGGCCACCCCAGAGTTCCCACGGTGCGCGAGCCGCTGTTCGATGGTTCGGCCGAGCTCGGGACGCATGACGATGGCGGCGGTCATCGCGCCCCAGTATCTCTTTCGAAGAAGGACGCTCCGCGCGAGCGCCGTGGGACCGGAAACCCTCAAACCGCACGTATCAATGGTTATGCGCGAACCGCGGGCGCGCTGAAGGGGTCGCGAGTGGACGTTGCACTGTCACGCGGTACTGATCTGAATCGAAGCGCGGAACCGCATGCACCATGTACCGAGCGGAAATATTGCTGCGACTCCGGCACGGAAGCTCTCGAAAGCCGCTCGGTAAAGGTTCTGAAAGAGCCTGTTTTGTCGTAGCCGCTCGAACCGGCGCCATTTGTCGCGGCACGCGAGCGCCGGGCTGAGTTGGCGCCGCGGCTCGACATCGTCGGGACGGTCACTCCACCTCTGTGCCAGGATGCGCTTCCGGCCGAGGACGCTCGTGCCGGCGTGACGTCGCTTCGTCGCCGCTTGTTGCTCCACCAGCATCACGTTCTCTTGAACGAGCGTCGCGAACTCGGCGGGCGATAGCTGTGCAAGCCCTGGCGGAGGCTCGACGTTGATGGTGACACGTTCAGGCATGGCCCCGCCGTCGTTGTCCGCTCTGAAGAAGTGCTTCGGTCGAGTGGCCACGACCGGCCGCCCCGAAAGGATGGCATGGATGGCGGTGGCACCCGGCCATTCCGCCGCGTGCTCGACGAGCCCGACGGGGTTCGTAAGCACGTAGGTCAGCTTGTCGAGCTGAGCGGCTTCGTCTTCGAGCACGACGGCCGAGGCCTGACTCGCGTCCCAGAAGTGTTCCCAGCGGCCGCGCCAGGCGTTCACCACGCGGGCGAGCAGACCGTGGAAGTCGCGAAGAAAATCCGGGTACACGCCGCGCGGATCGGTAGCGACGACATGTGCGTGATTGCTGAGCGCGACGGCTGCATGGATGATCTGACCATGCTTCTCTGCCGCCCACCCGAGGCAGTACCAGAACGCGTTGGTGGTCTCGGGATCTGGACGCAAGAAGAAGCGTCGCTCTGAGCAGCGTCGCGTGAACATATACGTTCGATGCTCGATGACCGGTCGGGCACGCATGCGTGTATTTCGGCCGCATGCCGCAAATGTTGTTCGGACGCGGACCTCCGGTCCGATCGCCGGCGCGGTCCGGATCGCCAGCTTGAAGTACCCCCGGTCTGTTCGCGGGAGGTCTGTTCGCGGGATGCCGTTAATGATAGGCGTCGGCGGTGTCGTGCGGGGGGAGCTTGCCGCGGAAGGTGCGGTAAAGATGCGTGAAACTCCCAGCCACGAGCAAAAAGGCGAAGGGCCACCAGACTGCGGCGACGCGCATGCCGTGGCTGCCAGTGGCGGCGGCCGCGACGGTCAGTGAGCGGGTGGGGTCGTCACTCGACGGGAGCACAACGGGGTAGAGGGCGAACGCGGCACCGACCAGCATGGTGGCCAGGTAGACGGCCGATGCCCCGAATGCGGTACGTTCGTGCCCGCGGCGCACTGCCACAGCCATGATCGCCAAGCTGGCGGCCACGCCCAGCGGGATGGCCAGACCGACCGGGTGGCCCCGGAAGTTCTGCAGGACGGTCGGACGGACCGCTGTCGTCGCCCCCAAGCTGAGCAGCGTCAACCCAGGCAGCGCGAACGTCCCCTTGCGTGCGATGCGGCGTGCCCGCGCGTTCAAACAACCCTCGGTCCGCAACGCGAGGAAGTGGGCGCCGTGGGTGGCGAGGGCGACGAGGGCGACCAGGCCACACAGGACGGTGTACCAGTCGAGGACGCCGGGGTCGCGTCCCGGCCGGAAGTTCGTCCAGAGCGGCAGGAAAAACGTCCCGTCCGCGTCCAGCGGCACGCCACGCATGACGTTGCCCAGGGCCGCCCCGAAAAACACCGGCAACAACAGGCTCGAGATCATGAAGATGCTGTCGCAGGCCGAGCCGATCAGCTCGTCGCCCACGTGGTGGCGCAACTCGAGCCCCAGCGCCCGCCCGATCAGCAGCCACAGGACCATCATGAGCGGCAGATAGAAGCCGCTGAAGCTCGCCGCGTACAGTTCCGGAAACGCGAAATAAAGCACGCCACCCGCGGCGATCAGCCAGACCTCGTTGGCGTCCCACACCGGACCAATGCTTCGGCGAACCAGCGCGCGCTCTTCGGGCGTATGCGCCACCCACTTCGAGATGGCCCCGACCCCCAGGTCGAACCCGTCGAACACCACATACGCCACCAGCATGACCGCGACCAGCAGGAACCAGAACGTCACCATGATGCTCTCCTCGTCACTCGGCCGCTTCGCGCAGCGCCGTCGCCGCCCGCTTCGCTGACCCGCCGCTTCCCGCCGCTTCAGTTCCAAAGCCGCGCGCGATCACGCGCGTCATCAGCAGGACGAAGGCGATCGACATCAGCGCGTACAACCCCATGAACCCCAGCAGCGAGAACAGCCCGTTGCCCGCCGACACGCGCGGCGAGGTGCCTACCGCCGTTCGCAGCAGCCCGTACACCAGCCACGGCTGGCGGCCGATCTCTGCCGTCATCCATCCCGCCGTGTTGGCGATGTAAGGAAGCGGCACCGCCAGCACCAGGGCCCACAGCAGCGGCCGTGACGACATCAGCTTCCCGCGCCAGAGCCACAGGACGGCCAGCCCCATCAACGTCAGGAACACCGTCCCGAGCCCGACCATCACATGGTAGCTGTAATAGAGAAGGCCGACGTTGTCGGGCCGCGCATCCGCCGCGAACCGATCCATGCCGCTCACCGACGCTGTCCAGCGCCGGTGCGTGAGAAAGCTGAGCACCGCCGGCACCTCCAGCGTGTTGTCGATCTTACGCTGGTCGACGTTCGGCTGGCCCACCAGCACCAGCGGCGCGGCGTTCTGGGTCGTGAACAGCCCCTCCATGGCCGCCAGCGTCGCCGGCTGGTGCTCGGCGACCAGCGCCCCCTGCCGGTCCCCGCTGGGGAAGACCTGCCAGAGGCTGGCGAACGCCGCCACGATGACCCCCGCTTTCAGCAGCGCCGCCGACGCCCCCAGGTCGTCGTCCGCCCGCCGGCGCAACAGGTAATACGCGCCAAGCCCCGCCGTCGCGAACGCGCCCGTGACCAGCGCACCCCCCATCGTGTGCAGGTACTGCCAGAACGCCCACCTGTTCAGCAGGAGCGCGGACAAGCTGTCGAGCTGCACGGCCCCGCCCGCGCCAACGGTGTAGCCCACCGGGTGCTGCATCCAGGCGTCGGTCGCCACGATGAAGTAACCGGACAGCCAGGATCCAGCGAACACGGCCACGGCCGAGGCCAGGTGTGCGCGCGGCGACAGGCGTTTCTCGCCGAACAGAAACAGGCCCAGGAACGACGACTCCAGGAAGAAGGCAAACATCCCCTCCATCGCCAGCGTCTGCCCGATGACGCCGCCAGCGAACCTCGAGAATCGCGACCAGTTGGTCCCGAACTGAAACTCCATCGGAATGCCGGTCGCCACCCCGAATACGAAGTTGATCGCGAACAGCCGCGCCAGCAGGCGGGCTGCCTCGGCATAACCCCCGGTGGGTCGCCTCAGCGCCAGCAGCTTCAGCACGACGATCATGGGCGCGAGCCCCATCGTCAGCTGCGGGAACAGGTAGTGGAACGTGGCTGTGAAGGCGAAGTGCAGCCGGTGAACGACTAGCGCGGAGTCCATGTGGAAAATAACCCCCCGGTCCGGATCCGGGGGACGTGCGCAAGACAACCCTCTGTGGAAAACAACCCTCGGTCCCGTTCTGTGCGGGAAAACAACCCTCGGTCCGGTCCTTCTGGGCTCCCCGCTTGCAAGA
>Ga0068855_100003235_pt1 | contig 19939 bp, 19 predicted proteins | sample KBSCornC52_FD_66592 | JGI IMG/M metagenome (GOLD analysis project Ga0068855, IMG submission 66592) | Corn rhizosphere microbial communities from Kellogg Biological Station, Michigan, USA - KBS Corn C5-2 | ecosystem: Host-associated > Plants > Roots > Rhizosphere > Soil ...
CGAATACATCTGCACCATGCCGACGGAATTGCCCGAGGGACAGGCCGCCGAAGTCATGACTCTGCTCGACAAGCTCGAACAGGATGACGACGTGCAAAAGGTGTATCACACGCTGGCGTAGGGCACCTTTCCCATCCACTGCGCAATATCCGCCACCTCCTGTGGCGACACTTCGTGTCCCATCGAATAAGCGTGCCACTCCACGCGGTAGCCTTGTTGCACGATGAAATTACGCGACATATCCGCGAGGGCGCGAGGCACGATATCGTCGTATTCGCCGTGCGCCATGAAAATCGGCAGCTCTTTATTCGCCGCGCTTCCATGTAGAGAAAGCTTGTCTCTTTGCAAGAGATAGCCGGAGAGTGCAATCAGTCCGGCCAGGCGCTGCGGAAATCTGAGTGCGGTATGAATCGCGATGGCGCTTCCCTGTGAGAATCCCGCCAGCACGATATTCTCGGGCGGTATCCCTAGCGCTCCCTCGCGATCGATATAGCTATGTACACGCTGTTCCGATTCGCTGATTCCGGCGACATCTTCTTTGGCATCCAACGCGAGACCTGCGATGTCGTACCACGCCCGCATGCGATAGCCGCCGTTCAGAGTGATCGGCCGCTCGGGTGCATGCGGAAAGATGAATTTGAGCGGCAGCGTCGTCGGTAATTCGAGTGCCGAAGCGATGGGGACGAAGTCGTGCCCGTCCGCGCCTAGTCCATGCAGCCAAATGACTGTGCCGCGCGCGCGGGCCGCCGGAGTCAGCACGATTTCGGTTGCCGTCTGGTCGATCGAGTAATTCATCCTTCACCTCAGTGCCGAACGCTCGTCTACGGCTACAAAACCCCTGCCGTTCTGCGGACGAGCGCACGGTTTTGTACTTACCTTTTGCCCACGATGGATCGCGAATCGACGCATTAAGTGCACGTTCAGTGGACGCCCGCACTATATGCCTTACAAGCGCGCTGCCGAGAGCGCAGCGCCCACGAAACGATCTCAAGGGTTCACATTGCACATCAACATGCGCGTATCGCCCCATTCCTCCGCCAAACAACGTCAGGGCATCCTGCACCTGTATCGAGAACTCTGGTGCCTGATCGCCGGACACCGCCTCGTGTTCGTTTGCGCACTCTCCCTGCTTCTCGGCGCGGCCCTCCTCGAACTCGTCGTGCCGTACGTCTTCGGGCGCGCCATCAATGCATTGCAAACACGCGGCATGGACGGCCTCACGGAGGGCGGCATTTGGCTGGCGCTCGTGCCTGTCGCGACCATTTGTATTTGGTTGTTGCACGGACCCGGACGCTTTTTGGAGCGCAACGTTGCTCTCGTCGTGCGTGAACGCATGTCGAGCGGTCTGGTCGAGCGTCTGCTCAAACTGCCGCTGTCGTGGCACGAGTCGCATCACACCGGCGCGACTGCGCATCGCATCCAACAAAGCACCGGCGCGCTCTTTCAATTCGCCCAAGGCCAATTCATCTACTTGCAAACAGCCGTGCGACTCGTGGGCCCGATCATCGCGCTGTGGTTCCTGTCACCGTGGATCGGCGCTATGGCGGTTGCGGGTTTCGCCATCATTTGCGCGTCCATCGTTCGCTTCGACCGCATCATGGTGAATCTCGCCCGCGAGGAGAACGACGCCGATCGGCGTTACTCCGCGACCTTGATCGATGCATTGAGCAATTCGACCACGCTATTCGCGCTACGTCAGGCGCGGCGCATTACCGAGCTCTTGCGCCGTCGCCTCCTCGATATCTTCGAGCCGCTCAATAAATCCATCGTCATCAACGAGGCGAAGTGGTGCACCGTAGACATCGCGACACGCATATTGAGCTGCGCCATGGTCGCGGTGTTCGTGTGGCACTCGGCACGAACTCTCAAGCTGTCTGCCGGCGCGCAAAGCACGCTGCTTCTCGGCAGCGTCTACATGGTTTGGGAATACGCACAACGCGCCGGCGGCGTGATCTCCGCCATCGCCTCGCATTTCCAAACGTTTGCTCGCCAACAAGCGGACTACGCCAGCGCGGATGTGATTCGCGAAGCACCGCTTGCTCACTTCGCAAACAATGAAGCCGCCCCACTCGGCGATTCTGCTTGGAAACAAGTGGCACTGCACGGCGTCACCTTTCATCACGAGTCGAGCATAAAGGCGGGCCCGGCGCTCGATCATCTCGATATCACTTTACAGCGAGGCAAACGCTATGCACTGATCGGTGCGAGCGGATCTGGCAAGAGCACTCTTCTGCGAGTGCTATCGGGCCTCTATGTGTGCGAACGCATTTCGGTGAACAGAGACAATGGGCCGGCCTTGCTTGCGCCTACCGAAGCAGCCAAATTCTTGCGCGCCAACGCGACGCTAATCCCGCAAGATGCCGAAGTGTTGGAAGGCAGCCTCGCCGAGAACTTGGCGCTGTGCGAATCCGTAAACGGTCCGCCGGATCGCAGCGAATTCGCACCGGCGCTCACACTCGCCCGCGCTACGGATTTCATCCCAGCTGACGATGCTGGACTCGAGTCCAAGATTGCAGAGCGCGGCGCCAACTGGTCCGGCGGTCAGCGTGCGCGCGTGGCGCTTGCACGCGGCATTTTAGCTGCTAAGGGAAGCGGCATCGTGTTGCTGGACGAACCGACGGCAAGTCTCGATTCGCGCACTGAAGCCGATGTGTACGAGAATCTATTTACGACGTTCAAAGATGCGTGCGTGATCTCATCGATCCACCGGCTGCACTTGCTCGATCGTTTCGACGAAGTGCTCATCATGCAGCAGGGTCGCTTAGTGGATCACGGACCGGTCGATGAGTTGCTGTTGCGCTCGCCGGAATTCCAACAGCTCATGGCTGCCCACGATGGCGAACGCGCCGCACTCGAAAACGCTACGGCGCAAGCGCAGGTGAATAGTTGAATCGAAGACAACGTTCTGTGAGGGTGTGAGCCTGTCTCGGGGAGGGCTCTACCAGCATTTAACGATGGAGCGCTCGATTAACTCGACATCGTTTCTATTGGGGCCACAAAACCTTTCGAGCGCCACCGAGGGGTTCTGACTAACCTCTAACTACTAACACCTAACTGCTAGAACTTCACCGACAACTGCAAACCAAAGATATCGATCTCCGTTTTCTGTACTCCGTTCAATGTCCCGTACAGGTTGGCATTGCCGTTGTCTTGATGCACGGGCGCGTCGTTAAGGAAAAGATGCGAGTAACCCGCATCGAGGTCGGCCACATCGTTGATATGCCACTGCGCCCCCACCGATGCCCACTTGCGATCGTTGTCCGGCAACCGCGGAGTGCGAGTCGAATCCGGCACCGGCGTTTCATCGTAGGCGACACCCGCGCGCAACTTCCACGCATTGTTGAGCGCGAAGCTCACGCCAAGCGCATACCGCCAAGTGTCGCGCCACTGCTCGGGTGTCGTTGAGACAGGAGTGCCGTTGGGCCGCTCGATCGCGAGCTGTTGGACGTTGCTCCACTGCGTCCAAGACACATCTGCCAGCAGATCCAAGTTCGAACCCAGTGTTTGCACCAGCGATGCGCGTGCGATGGCTGGAAGCTTGATGCGCAATTTTGCAGGACCGTCAGCTAACACTGAGGCGCTGGCGCCCGCGATGGCTGCGGCGCCGGCAGGATTAGCCGCAGTCGGCGCTGTGAAATCGACGGTTCCTTCGACCGTATAGTCGATGCCGGAACGGTAGGCGAGTCCGATACGAGTATTGCTCGGCAGGCTGAACAACACGCCGGCGTCGAAGCCCCATGCGCTATCGTCGCCACGTATTTTGCTGCTGCCCTGCAAGCCTAGATTTTGCGGTACGAACGCACACGTGGGCGCCGTCGGTACCGGACAGATTGCGCTCGCGACCACGGCCGAATAGTTCACATCGCTCGCCAATTCCGCTTGGATGTGCTGAAAGTCCGCGCCGACACCGAACGACACGTAGTCGCCCAATTTGAATGCAATGGCCGGATTGACGTTATAGGTCTTGACCTCGGACTTGGTCGCCTGAAAGCGGCCCATCCAGTCCCGGTCGTACTCGATCTTCAAACCGAAGGGCACATTGAGGCCCAAGCCCAGGACGATGTTCTTGTTGACCGGCAACGATCCGTAAATCGCCGGCAGCGGAATGAGATCACCCGCTTGGCCGCCCTCCGATCCAAGACTCTGACCAAAGGCCGGCAGCGAACCTTCGTTGTGAAATTTCGTAGAGATATTGACCGCGGTGACAGATGTCGTGAGCGCCGGCTTGTCCAGTCGTGTGAGTCCGGCTGCATTGAAGAATACCGTGCTCGGATCTTCGGCCGTGGCGGCGATTCCAGCGAAAGCGCTGCCGAGCCCTGCGGAACTTTGTTCCAACAATTGAAAGCCGGACGCCAAGACCGAACTGGGTGCGGCGCTGACTAAAACACCGATCAGCGTCGTAGATGCAATGGTAGAGCTAGCGCGTGTATGCATGACAACCCCCTGTTATCGACTTCCAGTTTGGTTCGTGAGCAACCGCGCATCGTTCTACATCTTGCGCGGTTTGCAGCTTGTCTTTAAGTCCAGTCGCATCCGATGTGTTTGCATGTCGAGCATATACAAAGCGCCGTAAGCGCGTCACGCGTCTCGTATCTGCAGCATTGCGGAGAATACATACACGAGCCGCTGCAACTAGACATGCACGGCCGGCCCGAAGAGCCCAAGCAATCCGATAATGATGAGGTAGATGGCAACGATGTAGTTGAGCAGCCGCGGGACGATCAAGATCAAAATGCCCGCGAGCAACGAGACCAAGGGGCCCGCACTCAAACTCATACTCAAGTTCATGGCGCTCTCCGTGACGGTGTGATGTCAGCGATGGGGTTCAACTCACAACTACAACGTCGGCGCGGTGTCGGCGTTCCTCAGGACACTAGGTCCTAGGTACTCTGGACGGAGCACAAACTTTGTGATGAGAATGAGGACGGGCGGCTGGGAACGCTCGATTCGATCGACGAGAACGCCTCCAAAACCGCTACCAGGTCGCAGTCTCGATATTGCAGTTGGGGTTACATAGCGCGCGCTGCATGCCGTACCGCACGCTCCACGTCACCATCGCCGAAAGGGTTCATTTATGCGAGCACGTTTGTCCCAAGCCATCTTCTCGGGCCTAACCTTTCTCGGTCTCGCGGAGTTGTACGGCACGCTCACCAGCCAAACAGTGCTGGCAAGCAGAGTGATGATTTGGGGCGCAATCGGCATTGGTGTTTACATCGCACTCGCGCGAATAGTTGGATGGGACCCGGGCCGTAGCAAGCTTGCAACCTCCGCGGCGCCTTGGCTGCGATACCTAGAGCACTATGAAATGCGCTCGGGCAATGCAACGCTCGGCATGACTTTGATCGTGATCGTCGCTGCGAAATTGTTGGACCCGAATCACTTCGTCACTGCGGTCGTGAGCGCAACGTTGTCCGCATGGGTGTATTTCGTGGTGAGACTTTATAACGGCGGGTTTAGGCTGGCCGCGAATTAATGCCAGCAAACCAGATAACCAGTAGACCAGCTAACCAGCAAGACAAGTAAGCAGTGGCAGCGGCGTCTACTAGTTAACTGACTTGCTGGTTATCTGGTTGTCTGGTTCACTGGTTTGCTAATCGCCTCTCTCACGTCGCGCAATTTCCGTTTCAGCTTGGCGGCGTTTTCGTTGCCCATTCTGAGCAATACTTTCTGGCCTGCCGAACGCGCTTCCAACGCCGGATCTGCATATTGATACATCACCCCCGGCTGCACGAGCTCGATCGGTCCATTGATCTCGGGAGCAGCGAGCGCATCGTCTATTGCTGCCACCAAGCGATCGTTGAAGTAGCCGTTCGGATAGCCCAAGTTGCGATACGCCTCTTGAAAGAGCGGGTAGTAGTGAAAGTAGAGCGCGACGAGTTGTTGGGTATCCACGGACTCGGCTAGAGTGATCCAAGTCGTGTAGCGCGCCGCGTTCTGCGGGCTCACCGTCAGCGTATTACCCGATTCTTTGACTATAAAAGCACCTGCGACCGGCTTTACCGGCAGCGCTTGGGGCGCCACTTTTTTGCGCGGCAGATTATCGACCATTGCAACGATATGGCGGATCAGTTGAGTGGGCACCAAGAGCTCATGTACCAACGCATTCCCTGCCAAATTGCCCAGTGCTTGTAACAACGGTTCATCGCTTGCATCCAGGTCCGGCAGCGGCGTGTCACTGGTTGCGGCGGGAACGGGATGTTGGATAGACGGCGGCTCAGGAGAGCTCGCAAGAGGCGGCGGCGGAGGGGCGGCAGTCTCGTCGCTTTCGTGGCCGCGATGTGTGAAGTAGAAGCCAGCGGCGACACCGCATAACACGACGACCGGTACGAGCCACCACCATACCTTATCTTGCACGGCTATCTCCTGCGCCAGCCGGTATCACATCGGAGCGCAACAGGTGCACTGAACCGATGCGCGGCAGGAGCTTAGCGCTTTTTGCGCGAAGACTTCCTGCCCGAGCGCTTTTTTTTCGTAGCGCGTCGCGCCTGTGGAGGGGGCACCTTGTCGCCTTCACGTCGAGCTTCGGAAAGTCCTATCGCAATGGCTTGTTTGCGACTGGTGACCTTCTTGCCCGAACGTCCGCTGCGCAGCGTCCCGGCTTTGCGCTCCTCCATGACCTTTTTGACCTTCGCCGACGCTTTCTTGCCATAGCGAGCCATTGCGATCTGCCTCGTTCTTCAGGACGGCTCAGCCTGCAACGCACGATCGGACACGGGGTTCCAGATTGCGTCGTTGGTTCATTACGTAAATTACCGCATCGGCGTGCTGGTGCAGCACGCGTTCGTGTCGCTCGCTACCTGTAACAGCGCTACTATTCAGAGCTCTCTCAGGAGGAGTCGCCTATGTGTGCTGCCAACATCAAGCGCTCGCAAATGCGTAACGTACTCATCTTGGTCGCGTTGCTGAGTGCCTGCGGCTGCAAACCGCAAGACTCGGCGGAAGTCGCGTGGGCGCGTGCAGCGCTCGAACGCAACCCGCAGATCGAAGTGCTCGCGTCCGACCCGAGCAGCCAAGTGCTCACGATCCGCGTCAAAGCTACAGGCACGGTTCGTACAGTGAAGCCACAGGATTTGGCAGCAGCGCCGCCGGATTTATTGGGCCTATCAACACAAGCAGCGAGCACACAAGGCGAATCGCCATTGCATACAACGCCATCTACGGAGACATCGGCGACTGCTTCGGTGGACGAAAGCGTGCCGCCGGCGGAATACTCGTCACCGTCGGAACCAGCGACAGCAACGCCTGCTCCGCCGCAGAAACAACCCGGTACAACTTACAAGATAGACCGTGAAGCAGGCCAAGTGCGCATAAGCGGCCCGGGTGTCAGTATCGTCTCGGAGCCACAAACGAAGAGCGAAACCGCGACGACTACACCGCCGTCTGATCCTGTCGTGTGCGACGGACGACGCTTCATGCATCTCGACAGTCGCAACATCAATGTCTCCGGAGATGCAGTGATCGCACGCAACGGTTGCGAGCTGCACATCACCAATAGCCGCATCACTGCAATCGCGGGCGCCGGAATCATTGTGCAAAACGCGACCGTGCACATCGCCAACACTCAAGTGAAAGGCACGGAGGCTTCAGTCGAGGCCGGTGACGGCGCAAAGCTTTTTATTCGCGGCTCGACTTTCAATGGCGTGCTGAAACGCAGCGATTCGGCACAGATCAGTGAGGATGGAGCTAATGCGTGGAAGAGCGGCGGCTAGCGTGCTAGCCCAACTTCACTCCTTCCAACAACACAGACGTCATCTGCCGCGCTTTCGCACGCGCTTCATCGATCGAACTGCCGAGTGCGAGGGTCACACCCATGCGTCGATGCCCCTGCACTTCGGGCTTGCCGAATAGTCGTAGCATCGTGTCAGGCTCCACGAGCGCACGTTCGACGCCGTGGAAGGAAACATTGCGCGAGGTGCCTTCCACCAGCAAGGCGGAAGAAGCTGCGGGCCCACGCTGACGTATCACAGGAATAGACAAGCCGAGGATCGCACGCGCGTGCAGCGCGAATTCCGATAGATCTTGTGAGATCAGCGTGACCAATCCCGTGTCGTGAGGCCGCGGCGATACCTCGCTGAAATAAACATCGTCGCCTTTGATGAACAATTCGACGCCAAAAATGCCGTTGCCGCCCAAATTGCTCGTGACGGCGTGGGCAATCCGTTGCGATTCGGCGAGGGCTCGCTCGCTCATAGGTTGCGGCTGCCACGATTCTCGATAGTCGCCATCGATTTGCAGGTGACCGATGGGTTCGCAATAACGCGTCGTGCCGTTGTGACGCACGGTCAGCAAGGTAATTTCGAAATCGAATGGTACGAACCCCTCGATAATCACCCGACCGGCGCCGGCACGACCGCCTTCCTGCGCATACTTCCAAGCGTGGTCCACATCGCTTTGCGTACGAACCAAGCTCTGTCCTTTACCGGATGAGCTCATGACCGGCTTCACGACACACGGCGTCCCGATGTGTTTGACCGCGTCTACGTATTCGGCGTGCGTACCCGCAAAACGATAGGGAGACGTTTTCAGGCCAAGCTCTTCGGCGGCAAGCCGACGAATGCCTTCGCGATCCATGGTCAGCCGCGCGGCGCGTGCTGTTGGAATTACGACTTGTCCCTCGCGCTCGAGCTCGATCAATGTCGCCGTCGCAATCGCTTCGATTTCAGGGACGACGAACGCCGGACGCTCCGCTTCGATCAAAGCGCGCAAGGCGCCGCCGTCCAACATGTTGATGACATGCGAGCGATGTGCGACCTGCATGGCAGGCGCGTTCGCATAGCGATCGACAGCAATTACTTCGCAACCAAAGCGCTGCAGCTCGATTGCAACTTCTTTGCCGAGCTCGCCCGCGCCTAACAACATGACGCGCGTCGCCGAAGGCGCAAGCGGAGTACCGATGGAGGTCATGAACTAGCGGCTGGAGAGTTAAGGGGCCGCTAGTATGGGGCGCGCGTAAGGGCAAGGCCAGTGAGGCTGGGCGCTAGTATTCAATCAACTCCAATCTCCACCGCCCCCATCATCACCAAACGAACCATCGTCCCACGATGAGGAGTTGTCATCCCACGAACTCGCGTCTTGTGAATCCAAACCGAAGTCGTTGCCGCCCATGTCCGAATTGATGTCAGGGCCGGCTTGTGTGAGTGATTCGTGCTCCGGCGGTATCACTGCGCCGTGCTGGTCTCTATCTAGAAAGTGACGCGCAAGTTCTTCACCCGCAACGACACCGGCACCCACCGCCAAACCGCTTGCAAGTCCACCGGCGATGCCCGACCCCAAGCCGCCTCCGCCCATCACTGGGCCAACTCCCGGTGTCGGACCATACGTGGGTCCGTATTGCGGGCCACCTGCGGCAGCGGGTAACTGAGCAGCGTAACGATACTCAGCCTCGCGACGCCGGCGCATCACGGCCCAGATGACTACAACTGCCAGGACGATCAAAGCCGATAAGCCCCAAGGAAATGCGAATGGGCGACTCGTTTCGCGAGTGACGGGATTGGGGACTGCGGTGCGGCCGTAGAGCTCTGTCTTGAGCGCCGTCACCGCAGTAGGGTTTGCAAAGGGTAGTCCTGGTTTCAGGTGCTCGGCAGTGCTGAGCTCGGTGCGAGCTCTGCTCACATCGCCGGCTTTGCCGTAGACCTCCGCGGCAACGTAGTGAGCCTTGGCGCTCCCCGGATGATCGCGAAGCACTTGCTCGACCATCTGCTCCGCTTCGCGGACGTGCCCGTGGGACGCAGCTTGATAAATCTGATCGGCACTGGGATCCGCAGCGCTTTGCGCATTCGCCGAAACACTAGCCATGCAGAGTACGGCTGAAAATACCGACGCTGTGAGAAGGGACTTGAACATAGCAACCTCTGTGTAGCTGCACAGTGAGACCGCTATATAGGGGCTGAAGTGCCGCGAACAAGCTGAAGTTTTCGTAATACGCCGAGAGTGATGACGGAAAGCTTACAGCAACGTGCTCGGCGCAATACTCAACCAGGTTCGCCCCGCTTTACGTTCCACGGTCACTCGATCCGAACGCGGATTACAACGGTAGGTCAAGCGCGCACGATCTCGGACGTTCGACAAGCGCGCCGCCTGAAAGATCGCCGCATTGACGCCATCGCAACGGGCCGAGTCGACGAACACACCATTTTGGTCGTGTTCGTGCAAATAACGTCCGAGCCGTTGTGCATATACGTAGCTCTTGCGACTGAGCAACTGCGGTGCCGCTCGCTCCTTATCGCGGAGATCGATCAGGATCGCATCACAACGCACGTCGAAGAGGCGCCGTTCCGCTGTGATGACGCGATCCTCATTCGCAAAGGCATCCATGACGAAGCGATGCCAGTGAACTACAGTTTCATACACCGTCGTTCTCACATCCAACGAGCCGTACCACACACCGAAACGCGTGCCGTCGCTGAAGCGTGTTTGCTGCCACTTGGCGGCATCGAACGAATAACTGATCACGCTACCGTAGTCGAACGGACGCGTGATGATCGGCGCGTCGCTTTCGACACGGCCCAACGCTTCGGCTGCAGTCGCGGTGGCGGCTTCCTCGGCTGTCTCGGCAAGATCGTCGAAGAGCGCCTGCGAGACGTGAATGCTCTTGATGTTTCTGACCAGATCGCCGTGAAAAGACTCTACGCTGCTGCAGAGCGCAGCGAAATCAACGGCCACGTTCGAACTCGAGATACCGCCGCAACGTCAGCAATCCTTCGAAGCCGTGTTTCAACGCGACATCGATCGGCCGTGAGCCGAAACGACGGTTCTCCGTCGTGATCCAGCGATAGGCCAAATCGCGGTCGTGCGGAAACACGATGCGCAACGCCTTATGAATGCCGAGCAAACACCCCACGCGATCGAGCAAATCCCTATTGTCCGCAAGCGGTTCACCTCGCCGATAGCGCGCCACGCTGGCGCGATTCGATGCAGACAACCCGAGCAGCGCAGCCTGCTCCGCGAGCGGCAACTGCCAATGATCAAACAATTTCGTCACGATTGTGGCGAGCTGCTGACGCGCCTTGCGCGTATGCAGATCAGGAGCAGCCGGAACGACGTCTTCGGGCAAACGGACCATGAGGAGAACTGTAGCAGTTGCTACGCGAATGGAGAACAGGCGTTAGGGGTTGGGAGTTAGGGGTTAGGAGTTAGTCCAGAAAGACGCGGCGACCTTTTCTGGACTAACTCCTAACCCCTAACTCCCAACCCCTACTCCATCAATCATCCGCGAGCTGCCTAAAATCGACCCCGAGCGAGCGCAACTTACGATACAGGTGCGTGCGCTCCATGCCGACGCGCTTGGCGAGCTGGCCTACTTTGCCGTTACAGAGAATGAGTTGCTGGTGCAGATATGCACGCTCGAATTGTTCGCGCGCCTCGCGCAGCGGCAATGCAAGCAGGTCCTGTTTGACGAGCGGTTCGTCCGTGGGGGTAGCGGCACTGAGTTGGCGTTCGACTTCCGAAAGTTGGATCTCTTCCGATCCGCCCAAGATGAGCAGACGGCGCACTAAATTGCGCAACTCAGCGACGTTACCCGGCCACGGGTAGTTGCGCAGCCGATTCTGCGCAGCGACGCTGAAATGCCGCAACGGTAGTTGCTCCTCATCGACCAAGCGATCGATGTGATATCGCAGTAATTCCGGCACGTCTTCCGCATAGTTGCGCAACGGCGGCACCGACAACGTGATGGCATTGAGCCGTGATAACAGGTCGGTCCGAAATTCGCTGTTCACGCCCACTTCGAACCCCGGTTCCGCCGAACTCAGCAAGCGCACATTGAGCGGAATCGTTTGGTGGCCGCCGACGCGGGTATAGGACTTCGCATTCAGATCCGCGAGCAGCAACCGTTGCATGGAGGGCGTCAGGTCTTCCAAACCTTTGATGAAAAGTACGCCGCCTTGCGCGTGATCGAGGATGCCTCTACGCACCCCCGAAGCGTCTTCGATGCCGTGCAGCTCCGCGGCTGCATTTTCGTCGCTCACACTCGCCGGCAGTAATTGCACGAAGGGTTGCGACGCCCGCGGACTTACTGCGTGTAGATAACGGGCCACCACTTCTCGGCCGGATCCGCTCTCGCCCAATATCAATACCGGCGTGTCGTGAGGCGCCAAGCGCTGCACTTGTTCGCGCAGGCCCTGCATCACTCTGCTACGCCCGACAGGAGCGACCACCGGGGCGATCAAGAGCCGCGCGCCTTGACGCTTTTGTCTACCGGACTCGAGCGCCTTCTCCACGGTGCGCAATAGTTTGGCGAGCGACAGCGGCTTTTCGATGAAGTCGAAGGCACCCAGACGCGTCGCTTCCACCGCTGTTTCTACGGTGCCGTGACCCGACATGATGACGACGGGACATGAAAGCCCCGGCGGCTGCGACCACTCGCGCAACAACGTAATGCCGTCCGTATCCGGCATCCAGATATCGAGCAAGATCAAGTCGGGATCTTGTCCCGCGCGTGCAGTGCGTGCCTGCGCGGCATCCGCTGCGATTTCGACGGTATAGCCCTCGTCGGCCAGAATGTCGCGCAGTAAGCCGCGAATCTCTTCTTCGTCGTCGATGACCAGAATGCGTGGACCGCTCATGCTCGTTCTCTCCAGGGTTCGTTGCGGCGTTCGCGAGGTCCCGGCGCGAGACGTACGCTCGCGACGAGCGGCAGTTCTATGCGAACTTGCGCACCGCCTTCGCGGCGGTTCTCGGCCTCGATTTTGCCGCCATGTTCTTCTACGATTTTTTTCACGATGGCCAATCCAAGCCCGGTCCCTTTCGGTTTGGTGGTCACGTAGGGATCGAACATACGCCCGATCAGATCCGGCTGAAAGCCGGGACCGTCATCTTCGACGACGATCTGCGCGCAGGCACCGGTCCCATCGCGCTCGACCAGTTTCGTATAGACCCGAATCTCGGCATCGGGATCGCTTTCCAGCGCTTCGCTCGCGTTGGTGATCAAGTTGTGCAAGATCTGCCGTATGCGCGTGCGGTCGGCTTCGATGTCGCCGACTGCCGGATCCAGAATGAGCCGCGGGCAGCGCTCGGGGTCTTGCAGCCGGTAGAGCTCAGTCACTTCGTTCACGAGCTGATTGAGATTGAAGGGCTGGGTTTCCATTTCCGGCGCGCGCGCGTATTCGCTGAACGCATTGACCATGCCCTTCATGGATTCGACCTGCTGCACGATGGTGTGCGTGGCGCGATCCAGAAATTGCGCATCCGCCTCGTTCATCGACGGCAACAACTTGCGACGCATGCGTTCGGCGGAAAGCTGGATGGGCGTGAGCGGATTCTTGATCTCATGCGCCAGCCGCCGTGCGACTTCACCCCAAGCAGCATCGCGCTGTGCCTGTAGCAACGCCGTGATGTCATCGAACACGATGACGTAGCCGCCAGACTGCACCTCATCTCCCGGCAATGCGGTACAAGCACACATGAGCACGCGGCGCCCCGTCTCGCTGCGTAGTGTGAGTTGCTCACGCCACTCGGCTTCGTTCTTGTCTAGATGCTCGCGGACGTGCATGACGAATTGCTCGAAGAGCGATGGCGCTTGCGTGGGCGCGGGCAGCTGCGTGCCGCTCGCGTTTTGCAAATCCACGCCCAAGATCGTACCGGCTGCCTGATTGACGGTGCGAATGGTGAGATCGCGTTCGAGTGAAATGACTCCAGTGGAAAGGCGCGCCAGGATGACGGCGAGATTGGTGCGCTCAGCCTCCACTGCTTGCTGGCTGCGCCGCGCTTCGGCGCGCGTGCGCGCCAAGCGTTTGGTCATGTCGTTGAACGAGTGAATGAGCAAGCCCATTTCATCGTGCGACGTGAGCGGCAAGCGTGTGTCGAGATTGCCCTGTGCAACGGCGCGCGTGCCCGCAACGAGTTCCTGAATCGGCTGCACCAACCGTCGCGCTACCCAAAAGGCGCCGTAAATCGCGCTAAACACCGACATCGTCAACACCAACGACAATGTGAGCGTAAAACTCGTTTTCAGCGGCTCGCGCAAGCGCGCCTTCTCTGCGTATTGCTGATACGCGGACTCGACCACATCGGCCAATTCACCCAACCGCGCTTCGACGGGAAATATCGCTTGCAACATACGCGGCTCCGCGCCCACGAATTGCTGCGGAATCGGCACTGCGGTACGCACGACATAGCCGCCACGCGCCAGCGGATCGAGATTGACGAACGGGCGTCCTTGCCGTACTTGCAACAAAGTTTCTTCGCTCGGGCGTAATGGAATCATCTCGCCCACCCGCTCGGAACTGATCGCGACGATGCGGCTATTGGAGCCCAGCACCGTAAGTTCGATTGCGCCGTTATCGATGCGCAAGGAACTCAGCTCATGCACTGGATCGACGTCGCGTGGACCGAGCGAACGCGCCATGGTTTGCGTGCGCGCCAGATAGTCGCGCATGCGCAAATCGAGGGCCGCGCGCGATAACGTCAATGCATCGCTCAATCCCTGACGCACCTCGACGTGAAACCAGCTGTCGATACCGCGATTGATGAACTGCACGGAGAAATAAAACACCAGCAGTATCGGCACGACCGCCAGCGTACCCGCCATCCATACGATGCGGGCTTCGAGTCGCGAGCCGATGACGCGCTTGCGCCAACTGGCCAGGAGCTGTAGCAAGCGACTTGCGATCAGGAGCAGCAGCACGACCAAGCCTGCGGCGTTGATCAGCAATATCCACGGATGCAAATTGGAGAAGCGCGCGGAGTTCTGTACCGACTGAGCCATCAACAACACAGCGGTGAGCCACAGCGCCAATCCCGTCAGCGCTAGAGTCGCAACCGCAACGCGTTTCAGGACTTGAGTGGCCATGTGTACCAGTCGCTGCTTTGACGCCAGTCATCCACCCAGAACAACACTGTGCGCAACGCTTTGGGCATGGTTCGCACGTCGAGGTGCGCGCGCAAACTGATCTCATATCGCTCTTGCGGCAGGATAAACGTCTCATCGAGCACAGGCAGCCCGTGAATTTGACCGAGATAGTCGGCCGCCGCGCCCAGATTCGGAAACGAGGTCTGTTCGCCGCTGTTCAAATTGCGCACGAGATAGCGTTCGCTCAACGCGTGATAGACGAGTTCGTAGTGCTGCTCCAATGCAGCGATGGTTTCGTTGAACCACAGACTGCGCGCGCGATGCACGACGATCTCCAAATCGAGGGTCATGCGGGCACCGTCTTGCACGGCTTGTTGCGCGCCTTCCGGCAGCTGAAAGTTGAGCTTGGCGTTCAACGTATAGACGCCGCCCGCGCGTTCCACGTACGCGCCACGAATCTCGAACCGTTCCGCGGCGTGCGCAGGAGCCGAAGAGAGCAGCAAGGTTGCGAACAGCATGATGAAAGGAGAGCACGCCCATTGCACAAGGACGCCCCGCCATCTGCAGTTTGCGCACCTGGTGTGGGCGCCCAACGTATCTCCCCCTGATCTATGCATTCTTGTCTATACAAGCATAATAGAAGCCATCCATGTCAGCCTCACCCGGGACAATCCGCAATCCCGGCCCCGGGTCGTCCCTTACACGCAGATCCCACTGCGGCGTGCCGTCGTGCGCATCCTCATACTCGGCCAAAAATTGGGCGACCACAGCGGCGTTCTCCGCTCGCAGTGCCGAACAGCTTGCATAAACCAACCGGCCGCCCGGTGCGACCAGAGTCCATAGCTGTTGCAACAACGTGAGTTGCCTCGCACTCAAAGCGTCGATGTCTTCAGGGCGGCGCAACAGTTTGATATCGGGATGACGTCGAATCACACCGGTGGCCGAGCAAGGCACGTCGAGCAAGATACGGTCGAAGGGCTTGCCGTCCCACCACGCCTGGGGCTGCGATGCATCACCCGCAAGCAATGTCGCGCCGAGCCCGAGCCGGTCGAGGTTTTCGCGAATACGTTTGAGTCGGGAGGGCGCGATGTCCACGGCAACCAGTTCGGCGAGTTCGGGCTCAAGTTCGAGCATATGGCACGTTTTGCCGCCCGGTGCGGCGCAAGCATCCAACACGCGCTGCCCCGGCTCCAGTTTCAGTAACGGAGCTGCAAGCTGCGCAGCTGCATCTTGGACCGAGACCGCTCCTTCGCGGAAACCCGGCAAGGAGCGCACGTCGCTCGCCTTGTCCAGAAGCAACGCGTCCGGCGCGTATTCGCTCGCCCGGCTTGCAATGCCGTCTTTGAGCAATCGAGCCGCATACTCGTCGCGGGTCGAACGGCGGCGGTTCACGCGTAGCCAAAAAGGAGGATGCTGGTTGTTTGCATCGAGCATCGACTCCGCTTCGGTCGGCCAGTCACGCATCAGCACATCCACCAACCAATCCGGATGGGCCGTGCGCACGGCAAGGGAGTGATCGATATCTTGTAGGAGCGCAGTGCCCTCGCGCTGCGCACGGCGTAACACTGCATTGATGAGTCCTGCAGCCCGAGGCCGTCGCAATACTCGCACCGCTTCGACGGTCTCAGCGACGACCGCATGCGGCGCGATGTCGGTATGAAAAAGCTGGAAAAGTCCGACCAGCGCCAGCGCTCGAATTTCCGGATCGAGCTTTTGCGGGGATTGATCGAGCAACTCGACCAGCAGCGCATGTAAGCGAATGTGCCAACGCACTGTTCCATAAGTGAGTGATCGCAACAGGCCGCGTTCTTGCGCGCTCGACTGCTCGTCGAATCGCTCCGAATCCAATGACCTGCCGCGATCGGCAACTAGGGAAACCAGCTCTGCGGCACGCGCCCGCACGGACGCAGAAGTACTCACGCGGTCCCCGCCTGCTCATGACGAGCCAGCACGTCGCCACGCCTCGAGTCGGGATCGCAGAGCATTTTTCTTGTCGTGGTCATTTGCCTAAAACGGCGCCCGCTACCGCATGAGCGTTGGCGAAATCGCCAGCAGCCATCGCCTTGCGCCCTGCGAGCTGTACGCGTGTGATGTTCAGTATTTGATGTCCGGTTGCAACCATCCAACCCGTTGCTCCTGCACTCAACACAGTCCCGGGCGCTTGCGGCGTTTCGATGGAAACCGGCGCCGCTTCCCAAATCTTCAACTGTTGTCCGTGCAAGAGCGTTTCGGCGGCCGGCCAGGGATTCAATCCGCGAACTAGGCGATCGATCGCTGCAGCCGATTGCGACCAGTCGAGCAGCGCTTCCTCTTTGCGAAGCTTCGCCGCATACGTCACGCCTTCGGCTGGTTGGGGCGTCGCAACCAATGTGCCATCCGCGAGTCCCGCGAGCGATTCGAGTAGAGACTCGGCGCCCAGGCTCGCGAGCTTGTCGTGCAGCGTTGCGGATGTTTCATGGGCGGCAAGTTCGAGGGAGCGCATCAACAAAACAGGACCTGTATCGAGCCCGGCTTCCATACGCATGATGGACACACCGCTTGTGGCATCACCCGCCAGCACCGCCCGCTGAATGGGAGCCGCACCACGCCACCTCGGTAAAAGAGAACCATGGATGTTCACGCAGCCGAGCCGCGGAATATCGAGCACTGCTTGCGGCAGTATGAGTCCGTACGCCACCACGACCATCACATCAGGCGTATAGGTCGCTAGGTGTGCCACCGCTTGAGGATCGCGCAACGTCAAAGGCTGCTCGCGCGGAATGCCGTGCTCGAGCGCACGCTGCTTGACCGCACTTTGCTTGAGCTCGCGACCGCGCCCTGCAGGCCGGTCGGGTTGTGTGTACACGGCAACGACCCGATGCTTCGAACCGACCAACGCTTCGAGCGCCGGCACAGCAAATTCGGGAGTACCCGCGAAGATGACGCGCAGAGACGAGGACACGGCAGTTATCTCAGCAGTGAATGGGAAGAGTAATGCGAGCAGTGCTCGCTCCGGCTAATGATCGACGACTATCAACAAACCCTACCGCTTAAATTGCCGGCTTGCGGCGCGCAGTGCTGCTGCTCGTCTTGTCCTTGCGATCCTTTTCCAGCTTCTTGCGAATGCGCGTGCGCTTGAGTTCGGACAAGTAGTCGACGAACAGTTTGCCTTCCAGATGATCCATCTCATGTTGGATGCACACTGCCAAGAGACCTTGCGCGTCCATTTCGAACGCCTCGCCGTTCCGATCGAGCGCACGCACACGGATGCGATCGGCGCGATTGACTTTGTCGTAGATCCCCGGCACCGAAAGACAGCCTTCCTCCATCTCCTCGACACCCTCACGCATTGTTATTTCCGGATTGATGAGGACCAGCGGTTGACTGTGGTCTTCGCTGAGATCGATCACCAGCAGACGCTTGTGAACGTTGACCTGCGTTGCCGCAAGGCCGATGCCCGGAGCCGCGTACATGGTTTCGAGCATGTCATCGATCAGCTGACGAATCGCATCGTCTACCCGCTCCACCGCACTCGCCTTGGTGCGCAGACGGGGGTCCGGAAATTCGAGAATATCGAGTAACGCCATATGCTTGAGTCGGAGGGCCCGAAGTGAAAACAGCTGTAGTTAAAGCGCGATCAATGTGCAACTGATTGCCACGCAACGCAAGCGTAGCCACGACGAAATGCGGACGTTACCTGCGATATGCAAGCCGCCGATGGAATGAGAACCACGTCTCGCCTATGGATCTGAGTTCGTGCAACCTGTTTGCTCATGCTGCTAAAGTTAGGCCACTGTTGAACTTAATGCCTAACTACAGGGCTACACTGCCAGGGCCAGAGGTTCCATCGCTAGCCACATGCAGCAGGCGATCCAAGCGCCGCGGGGTAAAGCCAATCAACAGCCCCGAGCTGCACGACGTGACGGGAAATGGACCGACGACTCGCAACGGAGAGTATTCAGCGCATGAAGACTGCGACCTCTTCCACCGCTCGCAAGTACCGCTGGGCCGTCACGGCTGCCGCGGGCCTCGCCACGATCGGCCTTGGCCTGAGCGTCCCCTTATCGAGCGTGGCTCAAGACAGCTCGACCCGCACGCTAGCCACGGGCAGCCATATTCCGCTCGCTGCGGATGCGCCGGATCGCTACACCGTCAAGCGCGGCGACACGCTTTGGGATATTGCCAAAGTGTTCCTGCGCGAACCTTGGTATTGGCCGGAAATCTGGTATCTGAATCCGCAAGTCGCCAACCCTCACAAGATATATCCGGGCGACGTGTTGGCATTAGTGAATGTGGACGGTCAGCCCCGCCTGACTATTCAGGAGCGGGCTGCAGGCGGTCCCGATGTGCACGGTGGGAGTGAACGCCTCTCGCCCCATGTACGCAGCACACCTATCGATCAATCCATCACTGCCATCCCGGCCGAGACCATTCAAGCCTTTGCCGGCAGACCCACCATTCTGACGTCCAGCCAAGTGAAGTCAGGGCCGCACCTGCTTGCGATGCGCGATCGACACGTGGTCGGCGGCGCGGGCGTGGAAGTCTATGCCGGAGGCATGAAAGAGGCTGCCCCGGACAGTCGTTACAGCATCATTCACGTGGATCAGCCCGTGCGCGATCCGCAGTCGAATAAGCTATTGGGCTATCGCGGTATTTACGTCGGTGCAGCCAACGTGGTCGACCCTGGCAATCCGACCAAGCTGGTGCTCACTGAAACAGCGCGCGAAGCTTTGTTGGGCGACAAGTTGTATCCGGAATCCTCGGACATCCCGCTCGACTTCGTTCCGCATGCGCCGAACAGCGATGTCCACGGCGCCATCGCAGCCGTGAGCGGCGTGTCGGTAGCAGGTCAGTACGACGTAATTGCGATCAATCGCGGCACCAAGCACGGGCTGGAAGCAGGCAATGTACTGGCAATTCTTCAGCGCGGTGAAGTCATTCGTGACAAGTACGGCTCAGGCGGTGTGGCCAGCGATGCAACCAGCGTCGGCACGGGTTTCGGCAAACGTGTACGTCTGCCGGACGAACGCCTAGGTGTTGCCATGGTGTTCAAGACTTACGAAAACATGAGCTACGCGCTCATCATGGAAGCCACGCATCCGGTGCGCGTGGGCGATTTGATCGGTAATCCGTAGTTGGCATTTGGGCTTTGGGCTATTGGTCAGAGAAAGC
>Ga0068855_100003237_pt1 | contig 19935 bp, 17 predicted proteins | sample KBSCornC52_FD_66592 | JGI IMG/M metagenome (GOLD analysis project Ga0068855, IMG submission 66592) | Corn rhizosphere microbial communities from Kellogg Biological Station, Michigan, USA - KBS Corn C5-2 | ecosystem: Host-associated > Plants > Roots > Rhizosphere > Soil ...
GGCTCGGGCTCGCGCATGTACATGAAGACCATCACGCGCAGGTAGTAATAGGCGCCGATCACGCTATTTAACAGGCCGATCACCAAGAGCACGTTGAGGCCCGAGTCGACGGCCGCGCTGAACACGTACAACTTGCCGAAGAAGCCCGCCGTGGGTGGCACGCCCGCCAGTGACAAGAGGAAAAAGGAGAACGCCAGCGCCGCTGCCGGATGACGCTTACCGAGCCCCGCCAAATCCTCGTAGCTTACGGCTTCGGCACCGCGACGGCCGCACAGGATGAGCGCACCGAATGCGCCCACGGTCGAGACCGTGTACGTCAGCATGTAAAAGAGCACGCTCGACGCGCCTTGCGGCGACTTCATCGCCGCGACCACACCGACCAGCGCGTAGCCAGCATGCGCGATCGACGAGTATGCGAGCATGCGCTTCACCGACTCTTGGCGGCCGGCGATCACGTTGGCAACCGTCATGCTGAGCACCGCGAGCCAAGCCAAGACCGGCGGCCAACCCGTGCCACCCCAGCTGACCAGACGCGCGTCGCCGAAGCCGACGAGCAGGATGCGGAGCAGCACGGCGAATGCCGCGCTCTTCACGGCCACGGCCATGTACGTGGTGGTCGGCGTCGGCGCGCCCTCGTAGGCGTCGGGCGTCCACATGTGAAACGGCACCGCGCTGATCTTGAACGCGAGCCCGGCAACCACCAAACCGAGCGCCACGAGCACGAGCGGCGCGCTGACCGTGCTGCTCGCCTTGCCGATGGTCGCGATGCCCTCGCCGATGCCTTGAAAATCGGTGTGACCGGTGGCGCCGTACAAGAGCGCGCCACCGAACAGCGTGAGCGCCGCCGCGAAGCTCCCGAGCAGGAAGTATTTGAGCGAGGCCTCGCTCGCCCGCACGTTGCCGCGACGCAGGCCGATCATGCAGTACACGCCCAGCGACATCGTCTCGAGCGCGACGAAGAAGCTCAGGAAATCCCCAGAAGCCGCGAGCGCCATCGCGCCCACGGTCGAGAACACCAAGAGCGGAAAGAACTCCCCGCGATCGAGGTTGTGCTCCGGCAGGTAGCCGCCGGCGAGTAAGGACGCGAGCCCCCCGCCCAAACACAGCACGAAGCAGAAGAAGAGCGTGAAGCGATCGATAATCAGGTAAGGCGCGAGCGAAGCCACGCCGTCGAGCGTGTCCGGCCCCACCTTCCAGAGCGCGACGCTGATCAGCGCGCCGGCGAAGAGTACGACCGCGCTGCCGAGCGCGAGCTCGTCCGAGCGACCCGCGCCCGCGTCCGTGGACACGAGGCCACCCGGGCCGACGGCGGCCAGCGGCTTACCGAAGGCCTCCGCCAACATGAGCAGCAAGCCGCCAATGGCGACGGCCAGAATCGGAGAAACCGCGAGCAGAATATTGAAGTTCATTGCGCCACTCCATTGAGCGCCTGGGCTTGCGCGGGGGCCGGGCTGTCGCCCTTCTTGCCGGGCGCCTCCGGGTAACCGTGCTCGAGCGGGCCACCTTGGCGCGGCGTGAGCGTCGCGAATTCAGCGTCGCCCGACTCCATGTAAGCCTTACGCGATTCGGTGTAGCGCTCGAGAACGGCGCTGACACCGTCGCCGACGCGGCTCAAAAATAGATTCGGGAAGAAGCCGATCACGAACACCAGCGCAATCAGCGGCGCCACGGCCACCGTCTCGCGCACGTTCATGTCCTTGAGGTGCCTGTTTTTGGGATTGGTGAGCGGGCCGAAGAACACGCGCTGCACGACCGAGAGCATGTACACGGCCGCCAAGATCACGCCCGCCGAAGCGAGCCCGGCTTGCAGCCTGGCTTGCGCACCGAGTGTCTGCGACACGAACGTGCCCATGACGATCATGAACTCGCCCACGAAGCCGTTGGTGCCCGGCACGCCGATGCTCGACATGGTCACGATCACGAACAACGCCGCGTACACCGGCATCACTTTGGCGATGCCGCCGAACTCGCGCACGAGCCGCGTGTGGCGACGGTCGTAGATCACGCCCACCAAAAGGAAGAGCGCGCCGGTCGACACGCCGTGGTTGAGCATCTGCAGCACGGCGCCTTCCATGCCCGCCTGAGTGCCGGCGAACAGCCCGAGCATGACGAAGCCCATGTGCGCGACGGATGAATAGGCGACGAGTCGCTTCACGTCGTCTTGCTTCCAGGCCACGAGCGCGCCGTACACGATGCCGCCGCCGATGGCGACGCCAGCGAGCGTTGCCGCCGAGGCCCAGGCCACTCCGCCCAAGAGCCCCATGCAGAAGCGGATGTAGCCGTAAGCGCCCAGCTTGAGCAGCACTGCGGCCAGGATGATCGAGCCGCCCGTCGGAGCCTGCACGTGCGCGTCCGGCAGCCAGGTGTGGAACGGAAACATCGGCACTTTGATGGCGAAGGCCAAAAAGAAGCCGATGAAGCAGAGCCACGCCGCCGTGTGCGGCAGAGAGACGTGCTGGAGCGCCAGGTAATCGAAGCTCGGGTAGCCGGAGAGCTTCGTGAAATTCCAGACCATGTACAGGATGGCGGCCAGCATCAACATGCTGCCGACCATCGTGTAGATGAAGAATTTGTACGCCGCTTTCACCTTCTCGACGCCGCCCCACACGCCGATCATGATGATCATGGGGATGAGCATCAGCTCCCAGAACACGAAGAACAGGAACAGATCGAGCGAGACGAACGCGCCCATCATCGCGCCGTGCAGGAGCAGGAACGCGAAGCACAGATCCTTGATGCGCGTCTTGAGCGAGCCGAACGAGACGTAGGCCGCGATCGGCGTGGTCAACGTGCTCAGCAGGATCAGCCACATGCTGATGCCGTCGACCGCGACGTGGTAACGAATGCCGAACATCGGCACCCACTCGGTGATGTGCTGGAAATGCCAGCCTCGCGTCATCGGCGAGGAGAGCAAGCCGAGCGAGATCAGCGCGTCGAGACCCAGGATCAGGAACGTGACCCGTTTGAGCAGCACCGGTGATTGGCGCGGCAAAAACAGCACGAACACCGAGCCCAAGATAGGCAAGAACACGATCACGCTGAGCAGATAACGCCACTCGTGAGCTTGCTCTTCGGCGGCGGCTGCCGCGCCGGGCCACAAGCTTTTCACGAGCAGCACGCTGAGCGCGGCCACGATGCCAATCGCGACGCGCTCGGGCGCGCCCTGGCGGCGCGGGATCATCGCCCCGAGGGCAAATGCCAACAGATACGGCGCGATTTGAAACAGACCTTGAGCGAGCGGGTTCATCGCGCTTCACCCGCCTTCGGCAATGAGTGCACGAGCCCGGTTGGGCGATGCACGGCACCGTCCCCGATCGACGGCAGATCCAAGCGCGAGGTCGCGCCGGATAGATCGGGCTGAGGCCGCACGAACGAGAAGGACCGCGTCGCGGTACGACCAAAGGCGTTTTTCACTTCGAGCTTCACGGTTCGATTCTCTTTGACGGCCAAGTTCAGTGACACGTCGGTTTGGGAGCCGAATTCCTCGGTATCCCACTTGCCATCATTGTTGAGATCCCAGCGGTAGCCGTAGCCGAGGCCGGGCGCTGCGCTCACGGTGTACGCGCCGGTCGCGTCGTCCGCGTGTGTGGTCGCGTTCACCTTGGGCGTCACGAAGAACCAGCCCACGGCGCCGAGGCCGAGCACCATCACGGCGGCGTAGGTCTGCACGCGGCCGGTCTGGATGAAGCGCAGCGCGGTTCCGCTGAACGAGACCAACGCCGCCGACACCCGCGCCAGGACGAAGTCGACGATCCACTTGTCGCCCCAGGTGAAGAACTCGGCCAGCGAGTCGACCGCGCCGATCACGAACTCGTCGTAGAACTCGTCCACACGCCACTTGTCGAAGACAAGCGCGTGGAAGCGCGGGAAGGCTTCGGCGAATTTGCGCGCCGGCTCGCCCTTCTGCGTCACGTACATCCAGTACGCGATACCGGAGCCACCCGCGAAAGCGAGGAAGGCCAAGGCGAGGAACACCGGCACCTTGCCCTCGGCATCCTCAATCAGCTGCACGGCTTCGCCGGCCTTGGCGAACACCGGCTCGAGCCAATGATCGAAGGGCGTGATGTGCAGCGGCGCGGCGTTGAAGAAGCCGGAGACCGCGGCCAAGCCACCCAAAATCGCCAGCGGCAGCCACATTTGCCAGGGCGACTCGTGCGGGGTCGGCCCTTCGAGCGGCTGGCCCGGAACGGCGTGCTCGTGCGCGTGGCTGTGACCGTGATCGGCTTCGTCGTGACCGTGCGCGGGCGCCTTCCAGCTCTTGACGATCTTCCAGCCCTTGAACTCACCGAAGAAGATGCCGATGAACAGCCGCGTCATGTAAAACGCGGTCATCAGCGCGGTGACGAGGCCGATCGCGTAGAGCAGCCCACCCGCCCAGGTCGGCCAGCTGAAGAGCTCGATCGTGGTGTTTCCGTCGCTGAGCTTGTTGCCCGCAACCGGCGATTTCACGAACGAGGTGTAGGCCTTGAGCAGGATCTCGTCCTTGGAGAAGAAGCCGCTCGTACCCGGCAGGCCGACGATGGCGGCCCACGAGAGCGCGAACGTCCAGAACGTGTACGGCATGTATTTGCGCAGGCCGCCCATGTTGCGCATGTCCTGCGACTGATCCGTGTCGTGGATGCGCGCGTGCATGGCGTGGATCACCGAGCCCGCCCCGAGGAACATGCAGGCCTTGAAGAAGGCGTGCGTGATCACGTGGAAGAAGCCGGCGGTGAATGCGCCGACGCCGACGCCCAAGAACATGTAGCCGAGCTGGCTCACCGTGGAATAGGCGAGCACCTTTTTGATGTCGTTCTGGGCGAAGGCGATGCTGGCCGCGAACAGCGCCGTGCACGCGCCCACTAGCGCAACCACGAACATCGCGGCCGGGCTCAGCACCATCACGAAGGACAGCCGGCACAAGAGGTAGACGCCGGCCGTGACCATGGTGGCCGCGTGGATGAGCGCGCTCACCGGGGTTGGGCCGGCCATCGCGTCCGGAAGCCAGACGTACAAAGGAAGCTGCGCACTCTTACCGGCGCAGCCCAAAAACAACGCCAAGCCCACCAGAGTGGCGGCGCTAACGTAGCGCGGCGTGTTGAGCCAAGCCTCGGCGCCGTGCGGCAAGAGCGACGCGGCCGGCACGTGCGAGCCGAGCGGCCAGACTTGCATCGGCGTGAGCAGTTCTTTGGCGTGCCCTTCCATGCCCGACCAGTCGAGCGAGCCCGTGTAATAGAGCAAGAGCCCCATGGCCACGAGCAGGCCGAAGTCGCCGATGCGGTTGGTGACGAAGGCCTTTTTTCCGGCGGCCGCGTTGGCTTCGGTCTCGAACCAGAAGCCGATCAACAGGTAGCTGCACAGACCGACGCCTTCCCAGCCCACGAACAGGACCGGCAAGCTGTCGCCCAAGATCAGCACCAGCATCGAGAAGATGAACAGATTCAAGTACGTGAGGAAGCGGTGGAAGCCCGGGTCCTCCTCCATGTACTTGGTCGAGTAGAGGTGGATCAAAAAGCCGACGCCGGTGACGATCAGCGCCATCGTGCCGCTCAGGGCGTCGACCGAGAACGCGACGTTGAGCGTCGTGTTTCCGCCGCCCTGCGTGCTCAGGTGAAACCACTCCCAACCCTTCCAATAGAAGCGCGCAGCGGTCTCGCCCTCTTGGGCGTGGCCGAGGGCGAGGAACGTCACCACCGACAGACAGAAGGAGACGAAGATGACGCTGAGCGCCAAGAGCGAGACGGCTTCTTTGCCGAGTCGCTTGCCGAACACGCCGTTCACGCCCGCGCCGAGCAGCGGCAAAAGGACGATGAAGGCGAGCAGCGTGTAGTCGTTCGCGGGGAACAGAGCTTCGATCGCTTGCATGAGAGATAAGCCCTAACGGTTCAGTGACGGAGCTGGTCCGCTTCGTCACTCTGGACGCTGGACTTCAGCCGATAGAAAGCGAGAACGATCGCGAGCCCGACGGCAGCTTCGGCTGCCGCGACCGCGATGATGAAAAAGGCAAACACCTGGCCGTTCATGTCGCCCGTGTGCAGGCGGTTGAAGGCCACGAGCGTGAGGTTTACGGCGTTCAGCATCAGCTCGATGCACATCAGCTGAACGAGCACGTTGCGGCGCACCAAAAAGCCGATGCAACCGAGCGTGAACAGCGCGCCCGAGAGCATCGTGTAGTGCTCGACGTAGTTTCCGAGCATGTTCATCAGACGGCTCCCGCTTTGGCGGCCGCTTTTTGGGCCTTGGTTGGCAAGGGACGTTGCGCGTCGCGGGCCATCAGCGGGCCGTGGAACATGCGCGCCGTGGGGCTACCTTGCTTCTCGCGCCGCACGTGCGGCTTGCCGCGCGCGACGGCGATCGCGCCGACGACCGCGACGATCAACAGCGCCGTCGCGAGCTCGAACGGGATCACCTCGCCGCGGAAGAGCAGGGAGCCGATCGCCTCGACCGAGCCGTGCTCGGGGCGCACGAGACCGAACAGCGTCGGTTTGCCGCCGGCGCGCGACACGAGGTGTGCGGCGCCGAGCGCCAAGAGCGCGAAGAACGCCCCAGCCCCGTAGCGCGCGACGCGCGCGCGAGCGACCGTGCCCTCGCCGTCACCCGCGTCCGGACCGAGCAGCATGATCACGAACACGAACAGCACGACGACCGCGCCCGCGTACACGATCAGCTGAATCGCGGCCAGAAACTGCGCGTTCAGCTTCAAGAACAGCGCGGCGATACCGACGATGGTGATGAGCAACCCGACCGCGCTGCGGATCGGGCTCCTGGAAGCGATGGTCATGAAGGCGCCGGCGAGCGCGAGCAGGCTCGAAAGCGCAAAGAAGACGTTCCCGACGTTCATAGCGTAAGCCTTCGCGTTTGCGACTTACCGCCGCTCACGATGTAATCTTCGAAATTCTTGCGGTAGCGGCGAATGAAGGCCAGCGCCGGTTGAGCCGCGCCGTCACCGAACGCGCAAATCGTGTTGCCGGTGATGTTGTTCGCGATCTCGTGCACCCGATCGAGCTCTTCGAGCGAGCCCTTGCCCTCGACGACCTTGTTCAAGATGCGCTCGATCCAGCCGCAGCCCTCGCGGCAGGGCGTGCATTGGCCGCACGACTCGTGGCGGTAGAAGCGCATCACGTTGTGCAGGGCCAGCACCGGATCGACCGCGTCGCTCAGCACCATGGCGCAGCACGTGCCGAGCATGCTGCCCGCGCCGCGGAAGGTGTCGACGCCGAGCGGGATGTCCAAGATGGTCTTACCGCGATAGGCGTCGTAACGCGGATCGGGCGGCAAGCTGACGACCTCGTCTGGCAGGTGAATCGGACAAGACGAGCCACCGGGAATCACGCCCAGGATTTTACGACCGCCGGGCACGCCCCCGCCGAGGTCGTAAATCAGCTCGCGCAAGGTGAGCCCGACGCACGCTTCGTAGATGCCCGGCTTGTTGACGTGACCGCTGACGCCGAACAGGCGCGCGCCGCCGTCGTTCAGCGGGTGCAGCTCGCTCAGCTTGCTGAACTCGTCACAGCCCATGTCGAAGGCCGTCGGCATGATGGCCAAGGTCTCGACGTTGTTCACGGTGCTGGGGCAGCCGAACGCGCCGTACTGCGCCGGGAACGGCGGCTTCAAGCGCGGCTCGCCGCGGCGCCCTTCGAGTGAGTTCAAAAGCGCCGTCTCTTCGCCGCAGATGTACGCGCCAGCGCCGGTGTGCACGTAAATCTCGATCGGGTAATCTTTACCGAACGGGCGATCGCCGAGATAGCCTTTGGCCTTCGCCTCTTTGATCGCGCCCCACAGCCGCTCCTTGCTCAGGTGCAGCTCGTCGCGCACGTAGATGTAACAGGCGTGCGCGCCGATGCCGTAGCAGCCGATGATGCAGCCCTCGATCAACGCGTGCGGATTCATCTCCATGATGGAGCGATCCTTGAACGTGCCGGGCTCGCCTTCGTCGGCGTTCACCACCAGGTAGTGCGGCTTCTTCACTTCCTTCGGCATGAAGCTCCACTTCGTGCCGCAATCGAAACCGGCGCCGCCGCGCCCGCGCACGTGCGCCTTCTTGGCTTCCTCGACCACGCCTTCGCGGGTCATGGTCAGCGCTTTTCGTACGCCGCGGTAACCGCCGGCGGCTTCGTAAGCGGAAAGCGTCCAACTATTGGGCTTTCCGTAAGAGTGACTGAGATAGGTGGTCTGCTTGAGCATGGCGTGGCTTAGAGGAGCTTTCGAGCCTCAGTCCTTGACCAGAGAGTCGATGATCTTGTCGACCTCGGCGAGCGTGAGGTTCTCGTAGTATTTCTTGTCGACCTGCATCACCGGCGCCGTGCCGCAAGCAGCGAGGCACTCGGCCGTGCGCAGCGTCACCTTGCCGTCCTTGCTGGTGCCGCCTGCGTGCACGCCGAGACGCTTCTCGCAGTGATGAAGCAGATCCTCACCGCCGCGCAGGGCGCACGAAAGCGTGTGGCAGACCCACACCTGGTGTTTGCCGGGACGTTTCTGATTGAACAGCGTGTAGAAAGTAACGACGCCCTTAACGTGAGCCGAGCCGAGTTCGAGGCGCTGCGCCACGAACTCGATCACGTCGTCAGACACCCAGTTGTCGTTTGCGTCTTGGCAAAGATGCAAAACCGGGATGCACGCCGCCATTTTATTGGGATAGCGCGCGAGGATTTCGTTGAGCTTCTGCTCTGCTTCCGCGCTGAGGGCGAATGCCATGAATTTCCGAGGGGTGCGGGGCTCTCGATCTTCCACCGGGGGGAGCGCGAGCCGCGTCGTCGAAGTGCTGGGTTTTACCCGGGGGGACCCCCGGGCGAGGCGAACCGTAGTTAGCTCGAAAGCGGGGTGTCAAGGGCGGAGCAAAAGCAAACAAACGTACGTGGACCCGCTTGAGAATTGGGACAGAGGGCGTGTAGGCTGCGGCCTCCCCTGCGTCATCTAAGAGGTGCTCTAGTGTTTTGCCCGAATTGTGGGACTGAGAATGAGGAGGCGGCGACGACCTGCAAGAAGTGCGGGTTCAACCTAAAGGGTGCGGCAGCCCCGAAGTTCAAGGGCACCATGCTCATGATGAACGCGCCGGCGATGCCTAAGCCGGGCGCACCCGCGGCGCCAGGGGCTCCCGCGGCTCCCGTCGCAGGACCGCCCGCTGCGGCTCCGGCCGCCGCGCCGGCAGGCGCACCTCGCCCGCAACTCAAGGGCACGATGCTCGGCGTGGCCCCACCGTCGGTGGGTGCTCAGGTCCCGCCCGCGCAACCGCAAGGCTTCGGTACGCCGAGCGCGCCGGGAGGCTTTGGTCCGCCGCCCGCTGCTGCACCGCAGGGCTTCGGTCCGCCGCCGGGCGGTGCGCCGCAAGGGTTTGGCCCGCCTCCGGGCGGCGCCGCGGCACCGCAAGGCTTCGGCCCGCCTCCCGGTGGTCCGCAAGGTTTCGGTCCACCGCCGGGCCAGCAGCCGGGCTTCGGCGCACCGCCACCCGCTTACGGTTCGCCGGCTACTGAGCCCGCGCCGCCACCCGCTGCGCCTCCGCATCAGCCCGTCAATCCGCTCGGTGGCACCATGGTTGCGGATCCGGGCATGGGCTTCAATCCGTATGGACAGCCCAATCCCTACGGTGCTCCGCCAGCCGCTCCCGCTGGCGCGCCCCCAGATCCGTACGGCCCGCCCCCCGGTGGTTACGGCACTCCCCCGGCTGGAGGCGGCTACGGCGGTCCCCCCGCCGGCGGTGGCTACGGCGCTCCCGGTGGCGCGCCGCCCGCTGGCGGCGGATACGGCGGTCCTCCTCCTGGTGGCGGCGGGTACGGCGGTCCACCCGCTGGCGGCGGATACGGCGGTCCTCCTCCTGGTGGCGGATATGGCGCACCGGCAGGCGGTGGCTACGGCGCACCGGGCGGCTTCACGCCACCCCAAGAGCAATACGGCATGCCCGGCGGCAGCGCACCGATGGTGCCGGTCGGCGGTGGCCAGCGCGGGCCAATCGGCAAGATTCGCAATCCGGTGATGACCATCGTGCTCAGCATGGTCTGCTTCGTGTACGCGATCATCCAGATCTGGCAGATGATCAGCGAGCTCAAGGCCTTCCGCGGCAAGGACGACCTGAACCCGATCTTCTTCTTCATCCCGATCCTCAACTACATCGAGCTCTGGAAGCTGAACGAGAAGGTGCTCGACGCCAAGCGCATGGCGGGCGTGCCGAATCCGCAAGTGGCAAGCCCGGTCTTGTACTTGTTCTTCGCCCTCTTCTTCTTACCCGGCGATTTGAACGAGGTCTGGCAGGCGGCGAGCGGCGGACAATTGCCGCCCGCCTGAGCGAGACACGAACACGAACGCGAGGCGCGCACGGTTCTTCGGAGCCGCTCGCGCCTCGTTTTCTTTTGTGGGGATGCTCCTGTGCCGCACTCGGACCCGAGCAGGCGACGCTTCGCGAGCGCGCGACGCTACTCCGAATGGGCCGAGATGCGACGCCACGTCCGCTGAGCTAGACTCGGCGCCGAGCAACGTGCACCGAGTCGCAACATCGAAGTGGGTGGATCGCGGGCCGTTGCGGCGCGCGGCGGTCGTGCTCGCGCTCGGCGGCTTGTTCGCCCTCATTTACCTGGAGCACGTGCCGATTTGCCCGATGGCGAGCGTGCTCGGCGTGCCCTGCCCGGGCTGCGGCTTGACGCGCGCGACAGTTGCGCTCATGCGCGGCGATCTGCGCGAGGCGCTGCATTTGCACCCGCTCGTGTGGCTCATTTCGCCGATCTTCGGCTGGGCCGTGGCGAGCGCGGCGTACGGCTTCGTGCGCGGCCCGCGCGCGAACGCTTCGCTCAAACCCTGGCTCGACTCGCGCTGGATGACCGCGCTGGCATTCGGCGTGCTCGCGCTCACGCTGGGCGTGTGGGGCGCGCGCTTCTGCGGCTATTTCGGCGGACCCGCGCCGGTCGAAACACTGAGCCACTGGGCCCGCACCCATTTGCACTAACGCCCGAATTGCGCGTCACAGGTCGGCTCCCGAGAGTTCACCACCGAGCCGCAGAGATCACGGAGATCGCGGAGGATGATTGGGGGTTCGGGCTGCGCGACGGAGAACGTCAAGCGAAACCGTGGTCATCACAGCATGAAGGACTCGTTGTCACGACGCACCATCCCCAATCCCTAAATTCTCGGCGTTCTCGGAGATCTCTGTGGCTCGGTGGTGAACTCTCCTTCTCCACCGAAATGCGACGCCGAAGGCTGGGCCGGGGTTGGTCCGCTGCGCGTGACCATCAACCCAAGATCGGGCTTACACGTTGAAACGGAAGTGGACCACGTCGCCGTCGCGGACGATGTAGTCGCGGCCTTCGATCGCGAGTTTGCCCGCTTCGCGGCATTTGGCTTCACTGCCGAGCGCGATCAAATCTTCCCACCAGATGACTTCGGCTTTGATGAAGCCGCGCTCGAAATCAGTGTGGATCGCGCCGGCGGCTTGCGGCGCGGTCGAGCCCTTGAGCACGGTCCACGCGCGGCACTCTTGCTTGCCGACGGTGAAATAAGTGATCAAACCGAGCAGCTCGTAGCCCGTGCGAATCACCGCGTTTAGCCCGGGCTCGGCCAGGCCGACGCTTTGCAGGAATTCCGGGCGATCCGCCGGCTCGAGCTCGGCGATTTGCGCCTCGAGCGCGGCGCAGATCGGGACCACCAGTGAGCCCTCGTCTTTGGCGAACTTGAGCAGCGCCTGGTAGTGCGGATTTTGGTCGAGCTTGCCGAGCGAATTTTCGTCGACGTTGCCAACGTAGAACATGCGCTTTTGAGTCAAAAGCTGCATGTCGCGCAAGATGTCTTTCTCTTTCTCGTCGACGACGAGCAAGCGTGCGGGTTTGCCTTGGTCGAGATGCGCAGTCAGCCGCTCGCACATGCCGAGCGCGAGCTTCTCGAGCGCGTCCCCGCCCTTGCTTTGCTTGCGCGCGCGCTCGAGGCGCTTGGTCGCGGTGTCGAGATCCTTCAAGCACAGCTCGGTCATGATCGTGCCGATGTCTGCCACCGGGTCGACGCGATTTTCGACGTGGACCACGTTCTCGTCCTCGAAGCAGCGGACCACGTGCGCCACCGCGTCGACCTCGCGGATGTGCGACAAAAATTGGTTGCCGAGCCCCTCACCTTTGGACGCGCCGCGCACGAGCCCGGCAATGTCGACGAAGCGGATGCTGGTCGGCACCTCACGTTCGGACGGGGATACTTTGGCAAGCGCGCCGATGCGCGCGTCCGGCACCGCCACGATGCCGACGTTGGGCTCTATCGTGCAAAACGGAAAATTTGCCGCTTCCGCCTTCGCGTTCGAGAGCGAGTTGAAGAGCGTGCTTTTACCCACATTGGGCAGACCAACGATTCCACAGGAGAAACCCATCGCGAGCCGCTTCTACCATTTCAAGAGCGGGCTTCCAGCAAAGCGACGCAAAATCGCCTGCGACGCCGGAGTATCGGCGACCGCTGCCGCGATCGCTGCGGCAGCGAGGCCCTCGTCGATCATTGCCGCCTGCCGCGCGGCCACGTAGTGAGCCATGATTTCGCCGTCGATCTCGGGATGAAACTGCACGCCCCAGGCCTGCTCGGTGAAGCGCACCATCGCGTTTTCGTCGAGCGCGGTGCGCGCGAGCACGACGGCGCCCGGCGGCAAGCGCACGACCGAGTCGACGTGCGTCATGTTGGCCTGAAACGAGCCTCGCGCTTGGTCGAGCAGCGGATCGGCCGCGAGCGGTTCGACCGAGACCGTGCCGATTTCGCGGCCTTTGGGGTTCCGGGTCACGAGCCCCCCGAGCGCTTGGCCGAGCAGTTGATGACCGAAGCAAATGCCGAAGATCGGCAAGCGCGCGGCGACCGCGCGCGCAAGATAGCGCTCGAGCTCGAGGATCCATGGCTCGCGGGTGGGCACATTGGCCGAGGACCCCGTCACGATCAGCCCGGCAAAACGCTCGAAATCCGGCAAATTCACGCGGCCGTCGAACTCGGTCCAGGGGCCCTGCCAGGCGTCGCCCACTGCCGTCCGGATCATCTCGGAATACGAGCCGCGCGTGGCCAACGCGGCCGGGACCGGCTCTCCGGCAATCAAGATCGCAAGCGCGCGCATTTGCCCTTCTTATGACATTTTTCGCGCGCGCTGCGGCGGACGGTCCGCCTTTTCCAGCGGCTCCGGTGTAGCGTCGGAACCGTGATTTCCATCGCAGACGTAACGGCCGAGCCGCTCGATATCGAGCTGAACGAGCCGTTCGGGATCGCCACCGGCGCGCAACACCTCGCACAGAACGTGCTCTGGACCGTGACGCTTTCGGACGGAACGGTCGGCATCGGTGAGGCCGCGCCGTTTCCGGCGGTGAACGGCGAAACGCAAGCCCAGGTGCTCCGAGCTCTGGTCGCCGCGCGCTCGGCTTTGCTCGGGCTCCCCGCAATGCGTTTCCGCGTCGCGTCGCGCGTTGCTCGCGAAGCGCTGCCAGACGTGCCGAGCGCACGCGCCGCCTTCGAGAGTGCGCTGCTCGACGCCATCTGCCGCCGCGCGGGGCTTTCGCTCTGGTCGTTCTTCGGCGGAGCCGAACCGCTGCTCGTGAGCGACATCACGATCACCACCGGTTCGTCCGACGACGGGCGGAGAGCGGCCGAGCGCGCGATCGCCGCGGGTTTTCGCACGTTGAAGATCAAAGTGGGCGGCGTGCCCTTCGAGCAGGACCGCGCGCGCTTGACGGCCATCGCTGAGGCGGCGCCGAGCGCAGAGCTCGTGCTCGACGCCAACGCCAGCTTGAGCGCGGAGACGGCGCTCGAGCTACTCGCGGCGCTCGGCCCAGCGCGCGCTCGCGTGACGCTGTTCGAGCAACCGTGCGGCAAGTTCGATCTCGACGGACTGCGGCGCGTACGCGAGCGCTCGGGCACGCGCGTGGCCGCCGACGAGAGCGCGGGCTCGGCCAGCGACGTGAGCCGGCTCGTCAGCGAACGCGCGGTGGACGTGATCAACATCAAGACCATGAAGAGCGGCCTGGTCGAAGCCGCGGACATGATCGCCGTGGCACGCGCGTCCGGGCTCGGGCTGATGATCGGCGGCATGGTCGAATCCAAGCTGTCGATGACCGTGTCGGCGTGTCTCGCGGCGGGCAGCGGCGGCTTTTCGTTCGTCGATCTGGACACGCCCTGGTTCATGAAAGAGACGCCCTTCGAGGGCGGCTGGGAAGAGCGCGGCGCGACCCTCAGCGTCGACCAGATCCGCCTCGGCCACGGCGTGAACGCACGCGCGAAAAGTGCCTGAAGTTGACAGAGTCCGCCTAAAAAACCAAAGTTTGGCAAGGTTGGCTGAAGACGTGAATTCAGTACCCTCCCCGTGCCTGGAAAGCCCCCCCTGACCGCCCCGCCCCCGACCGCCCCGCCCTTGACGGTCTCGACCGACCCGAGACAACTGCTCTTGCCGATGGTGGCCGCCGGCTCGGGCATTCCGAGCGCGCGCAGCATTCCGCGCTCCGACCGCGTGTTCGTGAACCGCGACCTGCGCTTCTCGACCATCGATTGGATCGGCTTCGATATGGACTACACGCTCGCCATCTATCGCCAAGAGCGCATGGATACGCTGAGCGTCGACCTGACGATCGAACGCATGATCCGCCGCGGGTACCCGGCGTATCTGAAAAACCTGTCCTACGACACGCGCTTTCCGATTCGCGGCTTGCTCGTCGACAAGCGCTACGGTCACGTGCTGAAGATGGACCGCTACAAGGTGGTGCACCGCGGCTACCACGGTATGCGACGGCTACCGAACGAAGAGATCGCGGCGCTGTATCACGACAAGCGCATCCGCCCGCACACGCCGCGCTATCACTGGATTGATACGCTGTTTGCGCTGAGCGAGGTCACGAGCTACTCGGCGATCGTCGAGGCCATGGAAAAGAAGGGGGACAAGCTCGACTACGACAAGCTCTTCGCGGACGTGCGCGCGTCGATCGACGAGGCGCACGCGGACGGCGCCGTGTACGCGAGCGTGACGCGCGACATGGGCGCGTACATCGAGCGTGAGCTCGAGCTCGCGCGCACGCTGCACAAGCTCCGTTCCGGCGGAAAGCGGCTCTTTTTGCTGACCAATTCGCCGTTTGGCTACACCGACCAGGTGATGACCCACTTGCTCGCAGACGTGATGCCCGAATATCCGTCCTGGCGGCACTACTTCGAGTTCGTGATCTGCTCGGCAGGCAAACCGCGCTTCTTCCAAGACGGTCGTCCACTGATGGAGCGCGACGGCGAAGTGCTGCGCCCGGTGCGCGGTCAGCTCGAGCGCGGCAAGGTGTACGAAGGCGGCAATCTGGAAGAGTTCGAGCGCCTGGTGGGCATGCGCAGCTCGAGCGTGCTGTACGTCGGCGATCACATCTACGGCGATATCTTGCGCTCGAAGAAAGAGTCGTCGTGGCACACGGCCATGGTCATCCAAGAGCTGGACGCCGAGATCGCCGCCTACGAGGCCTGTGCCGAGGATCTCGCGCGCCAGCGCAATCTGGAAGAAGCCAGGAACAAGCTCGAGGACGAGCTCCGCTACCACCAGGCGCACATCAAGGAGCTCAGCCGCGGCACAGGCGGGAACGGTGAAGAAGAGAGCGAGCGCACGCGCACCAAGCGCGCGCTGGAGCGCGTACGCGGCGAGCTCCGGGCCATCACCAGCGAGTACGACATGCTCTCGGAGCGCATCTCGCTGCGCTTCCATCCCTATTGGGGCCCGCTGCTCAAAGAGCAAAACGAGATGAGCAGTTTCGGTTTGCAGGTCGACCTTTACGCGGACATTTACACCCGCAGGGTGTCGTGCCTGCGCGCTTACTCGCCCCAACAATACTTCCACTCTCCGTACGATTTGATGCCGCACGAGCTGTGACGGCGCCTTCCCCGCGCTCGCTGCAACCGTCACTGGTGGTAACCGTCGTTCGCGGTAACCCTCACTCGTGGTAACCGTCAGCTTCGTAGCCGTCGCGTGCGGTAACCGTCACTCGCGCGGTAACCGTCACGTTCGGTAACCTGGCCAGAGAGCCGGTTAATGACCGGGCACGACGCGCGCGGGCGCTCAGCGAAAAGGCTTCGCGCGCCGATCTGTGCTACGGGAAGCCCCGCGACGTGCGAACCGAGTTACAACGCGCCCGGATCCCCTCCCTCTTCTGACTCTTTTGCTCCGCTCTCCGCCTGCTTTCGGGAATGACTCGGCTTAGGAGGCTGCTACCGCTCACCGAGCGGCGCCACGGATCTGGAGCCTGAACTGACCAAAGGACTTGTTGGATGAATCTGGTTGAGTGGCTTCAGGGCTTGATGACGAGCTTCGGGGCGGCGTGGGTCATGTGGCTGATGATTTTTCTCAGCGTGATCTCGGTTGCCATCATGCTCGAGCGCGGCTGGTTCTATTTTTCGCTGCGCGACGACGTCGCCAAATTGGCAGCCGATCTGCGCAACCTGCTCCGCGACGGCAACACCGACGAAGCGCTGCGCCGGCTCGAAGCCTCACCGAGCGCGGAAGCGGCGGTGGTCGTCGCCGGCCTACGTGAAGCCGATCGCGGCATGAAGGCGGCGGACGAAGCCATGCAGGGTGCCTCCGCTTTGCAACGCATGAAGCTCGAGCGCCGCCTCGCCTACCTCGGTACGCTCGGCAACAACGCGCCCTTCATCGGCCTCTTCGGCACGGTCATCGGCGTGGTGCAGGCGTTCGAGCAATTGGGCAAGCAGGGCATGACCACCGCGCAATCGGCGTCGTCTGCAGCCCCGCAGCAAGTGATGGCGGCCATCGCCGAAGCGCTCGTCGCAACGGCAGTCGGCCTCGTCGTCGCCATCCCGGCGGTCGCGATGTACAATCTTTACCAGCGCATCTCGCGCTCCATCTTGGCCAACACGGACGCGCTCAGCCACGTGCTCTTGTCGTACTTGGCGGGCGTCGAGGCGGGCACGGCGCCGCCACCCGTTTCGTCCAAACCGGCCAAGGCGCGCGCCAAAGAGCGCCCCGCCACGAACGAGGACGAGTAAGCCATGGCCGGCGGCGCCAGCAACGACGATGACGGCCTGATCGCCGGCATCAACGTGACGCCCCTCGTCGACGTGACGCTGGTGCTGCTGATCATCTTCATGGTGACGGCGCGCATCATCGTCTCTCAGGGCATGCCGATGGATCTGCCGAAGGCCGCCAGCGGCGAGGCGTTGCAACAGGTATTTTCGGTGGAACTCTCCGCGGACGGCAAGACGCGGGTTGATTCTTCGGATCTACCGAATGACGAGGCGATCACACCGCTCGCCAAAGCTGCCAAAGCGAAGACGGCGGATCTACGCGCGGTCATCCGCGCCGATCGCAAGGTCGAACACGGCCGCGTGATCCACGTGCTGGATCTGCTGAAGCGCGCGGGCGTCGCCAAAATCGCGTTCGCCGTTTCGCCGAGCGACAAGGGCGGGCTCCCGGTCGAAACCCAACCCTCCAAATAGAGCCGCCCCCACGTCGATGTCGATGACGAGCGCCCAGCCGATCGCCCCCTCCGCGAGTCACGCCGCTTCGCGGCCGTTCGATTTGGACCCGCTGAAGCCGGTGCTCGGCCTGGGCGAGCGCACGGTGAAAGTCGGGATTGCCCTCGGCATCATCGGCGCGCTGTTGGTGCATGGCGCGGTGGGCGTGAAAGCCGCGAGCACACTCGGCGCAGCGCACGCGTTCGCGGTCCTGGTTCAAGCGCAAATCCGCGACCGCCTGCACTCGCAGATCGACATCGACGTGACGGAGCCGCCGCCGCCCCCGCCGCCCCCGGAGCCCACGCCCGAGCCCGAGCCCAAAGAGATCCCCACCGCCGCGCCGCCGGCGCCCGCCAACGCGCCCCCGCCACCCGCGGCCGCGGAGGCCGGCAAGGTGCTCACCGCCGATCCCGATCCCAACGAGCCGGTGGATCTGACCGGCGACGGCTTCGTCAGCGGCAATGGCGATCGCTTCGCGGGCGGCGTCACTGCCGCCGCCGGCACGTCCAAGACCGCCGTCGCGGATCTCCGCGCAAAGCCCGAAGGTGTCGGCAAAGCGCCGCCGCCCGGACCGGTCGCTTCCGCTGCGGGCTCGAATCTGACCCGCGCCGCGGCGCCCATGGGCGGCAGCTGGAATGATTGCGGGTTTCCGGCAGAAGCGGACATCGAAGGCATCGACACCGCGGTCGTCACGCTCACGGTTACAGTGGGGCCTGACGGGCGCGCGAAGTCGGTCACGATCCTGAAAGATCCGGGCAATGGTTTCGGCCAGGCCACGCGGGCCTGCGCATTTCGCAAGCAGTACGCCGCCGCGCTCGATCGCTCCGGAACGCCGATCACCATGTCCACCGCGCCGTTCGTGGTGCGCTTCACGCGCTGAGCGCGGGCGATTTCACTTTGGCGCGGGTTTGGGGCTAGAGTCGTAGCACTCGGTCGGTCGTCGGGCGGGCGCGTGCACGCCGGCTCGAGCCGCCACTCAGCGATCCGCCAACAGCACCATGAACGACCGCATCGAGCAGCTCGCCAAGATCGATCTCTTCGCCGGGCTGAAGCCTCAGGCCATCGAGCTCATCGCCAAGGTCGCTACCGAGGAGAACCACGCCCTCGGCACCAAGATCTTCCAGCACGGCGATGCGGGCGACAAATTGTACCTGATTCTAGAAGGCAAAGTGCGCATCAGCCGAGACGTGCCTGGCATGGGCGAAGAAGCGCTGGCGGTGCTCGGCCCGGGCCAGATTTTCGGCGAGATGGCGCTGCTCGACGAATCGCCGCGCTCGGCCGACGCGCGCGTGCACGAGCGCTGCCAGCTGCTCGCGATCCCGAAAGACGGCTTCGACGACCTGCTCTTTCTACACAAAGACCTCGCCTACGAGGTGCTGTGGAGCATCGTCAGAATGCTGCTCGGACGCCTGCGCGAAACCACCGACAAGCTTACTTTCCTGTCCATCAGCGGCAAATTCTAAGCACTCGCGCGCTCTCTCACCCGTGCCCGTGCCCGTGCCCGTGCCCGTGCCCGGACGCGCTGCGACGTCAGTTCCGAGCTCTTTTTAATTTTCGTGGGCTGCCTTGCGGCAGCTCGCGTGCACCAGTGCGGTTCGGCGTTGGGTCCCGTTGGCCGTCTTCTCGGGCACCGGCACGGGCACGTTGAGAGAGCGAAATTGCGCGCGGAGGTCGTCCACAACCTGTGGACACCCTCTGGACCACTTTGGGACCGTTTTGTAACTTATTAGACTTGTTACCCTTTTCAACTAATCTTCTGTGCACGCCGCACAGAATTTGACGTCTTAACACCTGTTCAGTATCTTACCCCCGTTATGCAAGGCTTGACCGGACGCCAAGAGCAGACCCTGGATTTCATTCGCAAGTCGATCGAGGAGCGAGGCTACCCGCCCACCCTGCGAGAGATTGGCGAGTACATGGGCATTCGTTCGACGAACGGAGTCAACGATCACCTGCGCGCTCTCGAGCGCAAAGGCTATCTGCGCCGCGAAGACATGAAGAGTCGCGCGCTGAAGTTGGTCGCCGGCATGGGCGCCGAGAGCTCGAGCGCCGTCAAAGCCAACGACGACGACGTGATCGAGATTCAAGTGCTCGGCCGTGTCGCGGCCGGCTTGCCGCTCCTGGCCGAAGAAAACGTGATCGACACCGTGCGTGTCGACCGCATGCTGGTCAAGGGCGGGCGTGAAGTGTTCGGCTTGCGCGTCACCGGCGACTCGATGATCGAAGCCGGCATCATGAGCGGCGACTACATCTTCGTGAAGAAGCAGTCCACGGCCGAGCGCGGCGACATCGTGGTGGCGTTGATCGGTGACGAAGCAACGGTGAAGTACTTCCACCCCGAGCGCGATTATGTGCGCTTTCAGCCCGCCAACTCGCAAATGGCGCCGATCTTGGTGCGCGCTTCCGATTTCAAGTCGACGATGCTGCTCGGCAAAGTCGTCGGCGTTTATCGCCGGCTCTGAGCGCCAAAGCCGGAACGGCGCGCTGCTTGGCGGCGCATTCGCGGCAGCCTCTGGAGCCTTGCACCTGGCCGAGCTG
>Ga0068855_100003239_pt1 | contig 19920 bp, 19 predicted proteins | sample KBSCornC52_FD_66592 | JGI IMG/M metagenome (GOLD analysis project Ga0068855, IMG submission 66592) | Corn rhizosphere microbial communities from Kellogg Biological Station, Michigan, USA - KBS Corn C5-2 | ecosystem: Host-associated > Plants > Roots > Rhizosphere > Soil ...
GGAGCGATCGATGGCGATGGGTCGGGCACGGTGATTACCACCGAGCAATGCCTGCTCAACCCGAACCGAAATAATATGACGCAGGGCGAAACCGAGCAGGGACTGCTGGACGATCTCGGGTTCGAGCGCGTCGTGTGGCTCGGTTCGGGTCTGATGAACGACCATACGGACGGACATGTCGACAATCTCGCCCGCTTCGTTGCGCCGGGCCGCGTGGCGATCCCGATGGCGGCGAAGGACGATCCTAACGAGGCGATCTACAAAGATGCGGCGAAGCGGCTGAGCCAGGCGCGGCTCGATATCGTCAGCCTGCCCTCCCCCGGCCGGATCACCGACGAAGACGGCGAGATCATCCCCGCAAGCTACATGAACTTCTACATCGGCAACGCCGCGGTCGTGGTGCCGCAATACGGTGCCGCGAACGACAAGCCCGCGGTCGCAGTCGTCCAGGCACTGTTCCCCGACCGCGTTGCAATCGGGCTCTGCGCCGACCACATCCTGACCGGCGGTGGGAGCTTCCACTGCATCAGCCAACAGGTTCCTGCATGACCAAGCTTACCGTCGCCGCGTTGCAGCTCGCCTTCACCGACGACACCGCCGCCAACATCCGCGCCGTCAGCGAGCTCGTGCGCGAGGCGGCGGGCAAGGGTGCCGAGGTCGTGCTCCCGCCCGAGCTATTCGAAGGGCCTTACTTCTGCCGAGTCGAGGACGAGAGCCTGTTCGCGACGGCCAAGCCGACCGCGGAGCATCCGTCGGTGCTAAAGATGCAAGAGCTGGCCAAGGAGCTGGGGATCTGGATCCCGACGAGCTTCTTCGAGCTCGACGGGCCACACCATTACAACAGCCTCGCGATGATCGGCCCTGATGGGAAGATCGCCGGCGTTTATCGCAAGAGCCATATTCCCGACGGCCCTGGCTATGAGGAGAAGTTCTACTTCCGGCCCGGCAACACCGGCTTCAAGGTGTGGAACGGCCCGCACAAAGCGACGCTCGGCGTCGGCGTCTGCTGGGACCAATGGTATCCCGAGACCGCCCGCGCGATGATGCTGATGGGTGCCGACATCCTCTTCTACCCGACCGCGATCGGTACCGAACCGCATGACCCCGACCTCGACACATCACGGCTATGGCGTCGGGCGATGATCGGCCATGCGGTCTCGAACGTCGTGCCGGTCGTTGCCGCCAATCGTATCGGCACCGAGCACGGCCAGCGCTTCTACGGCCACAGTTTCATCTGCGACGAGCGCGGCGACATCCAGGCGGAGTTCGGAGCGAACGAGGCCGGTGTGCTGGTCGCGACGCTCGACCTCGCGCAGGCGAAGAAGCACCGCGCGGCATTCGGTTTCTTCCGCGACCGCCGGCCGGAGCTTTACGGACGGCTAGTCGAAGATATCTAATAGGCCAACAAAAGGGGGGAGCGACCATGAGATTCTTGGGACTGCCTGCACTCGCGATGACTCTCCTCGCACTCGCCGGCTGCGATCGGCAGGATGCCGTTTCTGGACCTGGCCACCATGGCGGCGGCGGGCGCTATCAGGGCATCGGCATCTATCCGGCTGACCAACTTTGGCCGCGACTGTCGGCTGCAGACACGAACAAGGACCAGGCTCGTGCGCTCCGAGCCGACGATGGCCAGATCATCGTCGTGGTCGACACCCGGACGGGCGAAGTGCGCCAGTGCGGCAACCTCAGCGGTTACTGCGTCTCGATGAACCCGTGGTCCGGGCCGCTGGCCGCAGATCGTTCGGCTCCGGTCAGCCTCAGCAAGCATGCGGCAGAGTTGGCGAACGAGGCTTCAGCCGAACCGGCCAATGCAGATGCGGTCAACCAGAATTGAGTTGAAGAGCCCGTTCGAACACGCTTTCGAACATGGCGGCGTTCAGGCGATTGGTATTCTGGTTGTAGCGCGAGCAATGATAGCTCGAAAGTAGGATGCACCCGCCGGGCGCAGCATTTTCCGCTCCGTGTCCGAACTTGGTAGAGGCCGGCGGAAGTCCGAGCGCCCGCGCCGCGGCGACATGGGCAATCTGCCCCAGCGCCACCACAATGCGGACGTTCGGGAGATGGGCCAGGCCTTCCTCGAAGAAGTGGCGGCAGGTCGCGATTTCGCGCGGCTCGGGCTTGTTGGCCGGCGGCAGACATTTGACGGCGTTGAGGATCACTGCACCCTTGAGCTGTAACCCGTCACCGGGGTCCGCGCCGTACGTCCCCTCGGCGAGCCCGAACTTAAACAGCGTTGAGTAAAGCAGCTCTCCCGCGAAATCTCCGGTGAACGGCCGGCCCGTTCGGTTGGCGCCGTGCTTCCCCGGGGCGAGCCCAACGATTGCCAGCCATGCTTCCGGATCGCCGAATGCGGGCACCGGCGCGTTCCACCAGTCGGGGAACTCGGCGCGGCATTCCTTTCTGAACGCGACCAGCCGCGGGCACAGGGGGCAATCGCGCGGCGCTTCGGCCTTCGGGATGGGCGACAGGTCGGCGGGGCTAGCGAACGGCATTGCGCTGACCTAGGCGAGTGGACGTGGAGCACGCAACGCACCTCTATGCGATCGCCATCGGGTCGAACCGCCCGCACGGGCGTTACGGTCGGCCTGCGGCTGTGGTCGAAGCGGCAATCGCCCGGCTCGATGAGGACTTTGGATTGTTCGACGCATCGCCCATCATCCTCAACGCCGCGATCGGCGGAGCCGGCCGCGATTTCGCCAACGCGGTGGCGCTGGTCGAAAGCCCAGTCGAGCCACCCGAGATGCTGCGGCAGATCAAGCGCATCGAGCGCGAGTTCGGCCGGCGGCGCGGCAAGCATTGGGCGGCACGCGTGCTGGACCTCGACATTTCGCTGTGGAGCGGAGGGAAGTTCCAGTCGCGCGGGCTGAACATTCCGCATTACGGGCTCAAGGATCGAACCTTCGTACTGCAACCGCTGGCGGCGATTGCACCGAGCTGGCGGGTCGAAGGCGCGCTCAATGCCCGCCATCTCGCCCACCGCCTTGCCCGGCGGCGCCCACGCGGGTAACGCCCCGCTCGCTGGTCGGGCCCATAGCTCAGTCGGTAGAGCAACTGACTTTTAATCAGTAGGTCGCTGGTTCGAATCCAGCTGGGCTCACCAGCACCACGCAGAGGCAGTGCGGGTGACTGCCGACAAGAACCTTCGGGAAACGGAGTGCGCGTGACCGGGCCTGTCTACAAGCGTGCGACCGATCTGATGGAAGCGGAGCTTGGTGACGAGCTGGTCGCGCTTGATCCTGATGCTGGCGACTGCTTCGGCTTCAACAGCGTCGCGACGACCGTCTGGCGAGAACTGAAAACTCAAAAGAGCTTCGAACAGCTTCGAGACGCCCTGCTGGGTCAGTACGCCGTGAGTGAGGATCAATGTTCGGCCGAGCTACGTGAGCTCCTCAACGATCTGACCGCTAAAGGGTTGGTCGTGACGGCTGATTGACGGCCCAACCCGCGGTTGCCGCACCAATTGAATCAAGCCATAGGTTTCACTGCTGTTTGTAAGCGGCCGATAGCTCGGAGGAGGTCAGCAGTGGCCAAGAAGGTATGGCGCAAGCCTGAAGTAAAGCGGATTGCCGCCGGCTCTGCCGAAAGTACCGCCACGCCGACGACCGCCGAGGGCGGAAAACACACCAATAGTTGAACGACGGCTCTCTAGCGGTCCATCCAAGTGTGACTTGGCGATACGATGACGGCCTTAGCCGCATATTGGCTGCTGCAGGATAAGGAGCCGAGACCGCGCCAGGGCGTCGAGCGGATTCTTCGCGGACAGAAAATCTACGGCCTCGAAGCCCCGGCAATTGTCCAACATGACGAGCTCGCGATCGGCCGCAGCCTGTTCCAGACACTTCCGGAGGATGTTTACGACCGCGGTCCGATTGTTGGCGGAGGCGGACGCTGGACCTTGGTCGCTGATGTGCGCCTGGATGCCCGAGACGAGCTGTGCGCCGAGCTTGGCATCGGAGCGGTCGACGCCAATCGTCTCTGTGACTCAGCCATTGTCATGCGCGCAATCGAGCGCTGGCAGGAAGAGTCGATTGAACGGCTGATCGGTGATTTCGCCCTGGTTCTTTGGGATGCGGCTGAAGCACGCCTCACCCTCGCGCGAGATTTCCTGGGGCGCCGTCCACTGCACTATCATCGAAGCCGGGCCTTCGTCGCAGTGGCGAGCATGCCCAAAGGGCTTCACGCGCTGCCCGACGTGCCGCGTGAACCCAATAACCAAGCAGTCGCCGAATTCCTGGCCCTACTTCCGGACAACGGGAGCTTTTTCCGACATGTCGAGTGCGTAGCGCCTGGCGAGATCGTCACCTTTACGGCCGACCGGGTGCAACGACGGCAATTCTGGAACTTTGAATATGGCCCCGTGCGACTTCGGGACCACGAGTACGTCGAAGCGACGCGCGAAATGTTCGATCGAGCGGTTGCTGCTCGGCTGAGAGGTGCCGGACAATCGGTCGGTGCGCATCTCAGCGGGGGGCTCGACAGCAGCGCGGTCAGTGCAACAGCCAGCCGGATCATGGGTGAAGATAACCAAGTGATTGCCTTCACCGCCGCTCCGGCGGAAGGATTTGAGGGTCGTCGCTCCTTGGATCGGTTTAACGACGAAAGCGATCACGCAGCAGCGGTTGCAGCGCTCTATTCGAACATGGAGCATGTTATCGCTCGTGGTACCGAAAGGTCGCCACTCGACGCACTCGATCGGAACTTCTTCTTGTTCGATCGGCCGCTCCTCAATCTCTGCAACGGCGTTTGGACCGACGACATCCTCGACCTCGCCAAGGCGCGCGGGCTCAAGGTGCTGTTGACTGGCGAACTGGGCAACATGACGACAAGCTTCGGCGGACTTCAGAACCTTTCGATGATGCTGGCGAGGGGCCGACTCGTGGCGCTGGCTCGGGAAGCCCTGCTTCTGAACCGCAACGGCATGCCGCTACGAAGGATTGCCGCGCGCACCATCGGACCATTCATGCCGCGATCGACGTGGGAGAAAATCTATCGCGGACGCGGGCGGAACCTCGATATCACTGGATATACCGCGCTTCGCCGAGACCGGGCGGAAGTCCTCTCGCGAAAGGCGGAAGCGCAGGGGCGATCCAACAGCACCAGACCCGCGCGGGACTCATTCCTCCAGCGAAAGACAGTCCTGCGCCGGTGCGACGAGGGAAATTATGCCAAAGGCTATCTCGCCGGGTGGGGAATCGATGTTCGCGATCCCACCGCTGATCGGCGGGTGGTTGAACTGTGCCTTTCAATCCCGCTCGAACAATATCTTCGAAATGGCGAGACTCGGTCTCTGGCCCGTCGAGCGTTTGCTGACCGGCTTCCTACCAAGGTCATCCAGGAAACACGTGCGGGCTACCAAGGCGCGGATTGGTACCGCGGATTGCGCGCCGACTGGTCTCGTGCCGGGGACGAGGTCGGGCGCATCGCTGAATTGCCAGCCGCCGCTTCGATCATGGATGCATCCCGACTGCACAATCTCTTGGATGATGAAGTCGCCGACTGGAACTCACAAGATACCGAGTTCAAGTATCGGCTGGCGCTGCTGCGCGGCATTTCTGGCGGCCACTTCCTGCGCCGCGCGATGGGCGTGAATTAGGGCCTGGCGGCTTTCTCGACCGGGTCTGTCCGCTTGAACCAGCGTCCAAGGCAGAAATCGAGAGCGGCGATATCCAAGAGCACCCTGCCGCGCCGCGCCCGCTCCTCCCCTCTCAGCTTATCAAATGTGGTCTGAAGCCCGCGCCAAATTGTTGCGCGTATCGCTGGAGTATCGGCCCAGGCGCCGTGATCCTTGATATTGGCGACCAGGAGCTTCGCAATTTCGATTTTCTCGCGAGCCTTGGCCGCATCAAGGCGGCCTTCATCAAAGTCCTGGCGAAGCTTACAACGGTACCCCCGGCACGGCTCCGGGCGCGCCGCATAGATCGAACATATCCCGCCTGCGAATTTCGGGCAGGGCTGGCGGAAGACCAGCCGGTCTTCGAGGCGTTCGACCGGAAGCCCACAGGCCATGGCCGGGCTCCTGTCTGACTGGGCAAGGTCGGTGTGGCCGTGCAACGTCCCGTCGCAACACAGCCCGCAGTCGATGCAGATCGACGCGTCCCCACCTCGGTCAGGAGCCGGCATGGTCTGCGACCGCGCTTTCAACGTGCTCGACGAGCCTTCGGCACTGTTCGTCGAGCTCAGCCAGGTTCCATCGCCGGACAAATGAAAGAACCGGAACGGCGCGCAGAAGCTTGATTGCCGATTCCCAGTGAGCTTGCTGGCCCTTGACCATGGGCACGAACGCCCCCCGGTAGGTGTTCGCGAACAACGCGTTGGCCGCGTCCACGCCTTCGAGGTCGGTTATTGCAAACTCATCGCCGCGACGCAGCTGATAGACCGCCGCCAGCCGCACCGACGAGTGAGCCACCGCGGAGCGATCGATCGGCACATCGAACTTCTCCAGTGGCTCGGCAGCATCGACATAGGAACGCTCATAATTGCGCGCGTCTCTTCCCGACTGGGCAAGAGCCTTGTCCCAGAGCCGAAGGCGAGGAAGGCCGGGACAGGCGAACGGGACGCCGTCGTCATCGAAATCGATGACGCAAACATCGTCAGCAATGACCTTGTATCCGCGATCGTGAAACCAGGCGGCGAGCGTCGACTTGCCCGAGCCCGATTCACCAATGAAGGCCACGGCATGGCCGTCGATCTCCACGGCATTCGCATGCAGCGGCAATAGGCCGCGCTGATGGAGGAGAGCGCCAAAAGCGGACCCCATCAGATAGAGCCGGACATTCCGGTCGGGGACGCCCGGCTCTGGCTCGAACGTTATCTTTGCTCCGCGCTCGATCCGATAGCGAGCGACACCTCGCACCTCGAGGACAAGCGCTCCATCGTGCACCCATCCCGGCCGTTGCGGAACCGTTCCCGCCGCGATGCACACATCTGGTTCTCTCTCACCTTCTGCCGGAAACAATTCCGGCAGGGCGACCTCGCTTCTCACGCGCAAACCAAAGACTTCATAGTCAAACGCCCGCGCCACCTTTGGGTCTCTCATGGGAAAGTCCCGACAGCCGCGAACTCGCCTGCTTCCTCCCCGCCGATCAGCGGAATATCGCAGAGGCTTACCCACACGTGCGCCGCAAGCCCGTCACGGTCGTCGCCATGGCCAATGCCGTAGTGCAGCATTGCATCCAGCCCTCTTCGCCTGAGCATGCGTTGAGCGGTGATCCCCTTGTGAAGGCAAACGGCACGCCAGGGGACACGCCTGGCGATAGCTTCGACTGCCCAAACCACATCTTCGGCTTCGCCGGTTAAGCCAGGCCTGAAACGGACGGATCCCAATCGGATCGCGCGTTTGAAAGGCAAAAGCGCCAATCCCATAGACACAAGGGTGAGGTTTGCGGCTGCTTGCACGAGGAGTGACCGCCGTTGAGCCGGAAGCCGCCAAAATCTCATCGCCGCATACATAGCTGATCCGAGGGCATCATAGCGCCCGACCGAAAATTCGCCACCGTTGCGCCAAAGCGTTAGAAACCGGCTGGTTACGTTTCGTCCATCCACTAAGCATCTTTTGTGGCGATGACGCGCGAATTGGCCCTGGTGGTTGCTTGCTGTGCAGCCGCGTTCGGTGGTTGCGACCGTCCCGTGAGCTGCGAAGGGATCGGTTGGTCGAAATTCGTCCGCCTCGCCCGGTTTCATCGTGTTCAGGGTCTCGTCTGGAATGGCCTGAAATCGAGCGGCATCGACGCGGAAGCGCTGGCTTTGGATGCTCAATCCATTGTCGCGACCAACCTAAGGATTGCCCGGGAAGCGCGCGCTCTGAAGACGCATTTCGATGAGGCCGGTATTAGTCTGCTCTTTGTGAAGGGGCTGACGCTTGGTGCCCTCGCCTACCCCAATCCGCCGCTGAAGATGGGCTGGGACATCGACCTGCTCGTCGCGCCGGAGGATTTGAGCCAGGCCGGCCGTATCCTCGCTGAGTGCGGCTACAGGCCCGAGCTCCCGAGCAATCTTTCGAAGCTCGGATCCTGGCACCGGCGTCACAAGGAATCCGTGTGGCGCCAGGATGATCTCTACGTCGAGTTGCACACCCAGCTGGCCGACAATCCTTCTTTGATCCCGACGATCGATGTTCGTTCATGCCGGCAGGACGTCGAGGTCGCGACCGGCATCACGCTGCCGACGCTCGCAACCGATGAGCTGTTCGCCTATCTCTGCATCCACGGTGCCTCGAGCGCCTGGTTTCGACTGAAGTGGATCACCGACTTAGCGGCGCTGATCCATGGCCTGCCCGCTGCCGAGATCGAGCGGCTCTATGAGCGGTCACAAGAACTCGGAGCGTATCGCGCCGCCGACCAGGCGCTGCTCCTGGCGGATGTGCTTTACGGTTCGCTCGACGGAACAAACCTTCGAGAAAAGCTCCACCAAACTCGCTCGAGCCGCATCCTGTTTGAGGCGGCATTGAACCAACTCAACAATTCGTCCGAGCCAACCGAACGCCGGCTCGGAACGTGGCGGATTCACTGGACTCAATTGCTTTTGAAACGGGGTCTGGGCTTCAAGGCTGGGGAAGCGCTCCGCCAGGTGCGCACTGCCGTCGCTTAATCCCCCTATTCGATCACCACGTGTCGTGTCGCCCAAAGGTCCGATTTGTCGCGTTGGGGAGATGGCACCCGCATCAGCATTGCAAGGCACATAGCGAAGCAGGCGCTGATCGCGGCGGTCCGCAGGGGAAAGTCGACGATGGAGTGGAGGAGGATCGCGGCCGAAGCGACGACTGCCGCAGCGCCATAGGGATCGCGGCTGCCGGGCTGCCATTTGGCCCAAGCGGCGATCGTCCACCAGACCAGGAAGAGAACCAATAAGATGACTCCCGGAAGGCCAGTCTCGAGCGCGATTTCGACATAGTCGTTGTGGGCGTGATTGACGTAGGTGGTCGGGTCGAGGCCCTCGTCATGCTCATAGAGCCCGTAGACTTGCTCGAAGGTCCCGATCCCGGAACCAAGCGGCATGAAGTCTCCGGTCGCTCTTAGCGAGGTTCTCAGAATCTCCTCCCGCGACTGGACGGAGGAGACCGCCGTCGAGCGCAAGGCTGCGCCGCTGCTCAACGGCGTCGTTGAGAGCCAGCCAATCGCCGCAATGAACAGGATCGTAGCAAGCGGCGCCAACCAGCGAGCGGACTTCCGGATCCCGGGAAACGCAATGAGCCCGCTCGCGCCGACTACGGGCACTGCGAGGCCAAAGCCCGCCAGCGATCCATTAAGCGCGAGGCCGACAACAATGATGAGAACGGCACCGGCAAAGACCAACTGCGCCACGCGCCGGCCACGGCCAGGCGCCTCACTCCACCCCGCCAATATGGCCGCGAGGAACGGGATGGTGAGCACCAGCAGGTCGGCCATGTGGTTGGCGTTGGCAAAGAAGCCCGTCGCGACGCCGCGATTGGTATCAGGGTAGAGATACCAGAATGACAGGTCGGGATTGGCGCTGCTGACCTGAAGGCCGCCGAGCAGGATGCTCGCCAGTGATCCACATACCAGCGCGAATACGAGCTTGGCTGGACTGCAGCCAAGGCGCACTGCCGCGAGGAGGAGCGCTAGGCCAGGAATGAGAGCGAGGAGCGCGGAAATGGAATCATAGGGTGCCACCGACAGCGCCAGCCATGGCGCCGGCATGCCCAGCACTCGATACCCGTCGACGATCGGCTCCCTGCCGCCCAAATGCTGCCAAATGCCCGGCGGCAGCGGCACAAACTGAATGATGATGAGGGCGAAGACGAGCGCGACAAGGCTCAGCAGCTGGACCTGCTGACGATGCACCGCTTCGGCAGGCCGTTCGATCGCCGCAAAGGCAATTAATGCCAAGCCGAGAAGCTGGAGGACCATGTTCGTCCAGATTCCCTGCCCGCTTCCCCCGAAGAGCAGGCACAGAAGCAAATAGGTCGGAGCAATGGCTTCGCGAAGCTGTCTAGCCATTTGACGGCTCGGGCGTCAGCGCCAAATCGGTAATAGTGATGTCAACCTGCTGAGGTAGGTCCAGGGCAGCGGCGGACAGCTTCAGATATTGGCCTTCGCAGCCACTCGGAACCTGAAACGTCGCGGAAGGTGCTGCCTTGGCAAGCTGCACTGAAAGCAGTGCCGCGCCCGACCGCGCGCACGACAGATTCCACGACAGCGCTCGAGCATTAGCGAGATCGCCCGATACGCGGAATGCGAGCCGAAAGCGGCCGGGCGTCAGCACCAGCAATTGGGTCGCGAGATCCCCGTCATCGTGTCCGTAAAAGAGCACATGCAGGCGAGAGCCGGATTGCCTTTCCGCAAGTCCAACCGTGGACGAGGCTAATACCCAGTTGAACGGCGCCGGGGGCTTGGTCTGGTCGAACGTCGTATCGAAGATCAAGTTCTTGGAATCCAAGGGAACATGGGAGACCTGCCCCCAGATCGAATGGGCCTCGGCGTATTTTCCTGCCGCTACCAGGCTCTCCAGAAGCCGCGGAGCCCACGACGGCGGGTCGAGCGCTGGATTGGCCAGTCGGAGGATCAGGTCTGCATTTGCTGCATCAGCAGCCAGAACCGTCAGCGCCGCCCGCTCAATCCGGGGATCGGACCGAAACAGGGCCAGCACCTGCGGACGCTTGGCTGGGTCCTTTGCATAAGCCGCAATGTAGCCGCCAAGGCTATCGACGCCGTTGGGGACCATTCGCGCGAGCAGGGTGAGTTCCTTCAAGCCGCCCTCGACATCACCGCTTCGGAAATATTGCTGGACGAGGAAATAGCGGGCGGGAATTGACCGATGATCGCGAGCCAGAGCCGTCCGAAACGCCTCGATCGCGAGACGTTGGTTGCCCGCCACCTGAGCCTGTACGCCGCGGACAATGAAGGGCTCGGCCGAAAGAGGCTTCTTCGCAGCGGCGTCTCGAATGAGTGCCAGCGCCGAAGATGGCGCCGCTTTCCCGAGCCGGGCCGACGTCCCGATTTGCGTCAACCCTGACCAGATTTCCGAAGAGGGATGCCCCGGCCAAACACGTCCAGCGACATCGGGTCGGACTTCGGCAAATTGAACAACGATCGCGTTACGGACGGCGACAACTCCAAGAAGGAGCGCCCCGCCGATCGCGACGACCTTACGTCCGATCAGCTTCACCGTCGTGCGGGATCATGAGGATCTCGGTCCGGGTCTTGCCGAGCTTTCCGTAGCCGTAGCCATAGCCGTAGCCATAACCCGAATAGCCGTAACCTGAACTGCCGTGACTTGCCTTGGTCAATGTCACGCCCAGGATGTGCGCGCCGGTCGCCTCAATGCGATTGATCGCCTCGATCGCTGATCGGGTTCTGGTCTTGCCGCTCTCCACCACGAACAGGACGTGGCCCGCCGCCGAAGCCAACAGTGGAACATCGGCAAGCCCAAGCGTTGGCGGCGCGTCGACGATGACGACATCCGCAATGTCGGCTGCCTCGCTCAGGATCGAGCGGATGCGCCCGGTCGACAAGAGGTCAGCTGGGTTCGGCGGAAGCGGACCGCTCGGCAAGAGCAGGAGATGCTCGTGCTGGGTTTCGACAATGTGACCGTTGATCAGATCGTCGCTGGTCAGCAGCTTTGTAAGGCCGATCTTGTCCGAAGACGCCTTGAACGCCGGCTTGCGAAGATCGGAGTCGACCAGAAGCACCCTTTTCTCCCGGCGGGCGAAGTTTTGGGCAAGCGCCAGTGCTGTCGAGGACTTGCCCTCGCCCGGCTGGGTGCTGGTAACCAGCAGGACCTTCGGAATGCCGGCGTCGGTGCTGAACCGGAGCGCGGCAACGACCGTGGAATAGGCCTCCGAAACCAACGACGCCGGGTTCTTCAGATCTTCGACAAAAGCATCCTTGGCGCTGGTCTTCGGCACCGCACCCAGGCAGGCGAGGCCGAGCTTGTCGCGAACGTCCTCGCGGGTCTTGATCGTGTCGTTGACGAACTCGAGCCCCACGGCCGCCCCCACGCCCGCCAGCAATCCACCAACCAGCCCGAACAACAGATTCATCAGCCAGTTCGGCTTATACGGTGCCCCCGGAACATCGGCGCGGTCGACGATTGAGACGGGCGCCGTGCCAATGCCTCCGGCGACGCCGATCTCTTTGTAACGCTGGAGCAGCGCGTCGTAGAGACTGCGGTTGGTATCAACGTCGCGCTGCAGGATATTGTACTGGATGCTCCGCCCGCGAAGGTTGAGGACAGCACCCTTAAGTCCCCCGACACGCGCCTGAAGCGCCTGCTCGGCGGAAAGCGCGCCGCGAAATTCCTGAAGGAGGCTGTTGTTACGGCTTGCCGCCATCTGCGAGCTTTCGCGCGCAATCTGTTTATCCAGCTCGCTGATCTGCGCCTGAATGCTCTGCATCTCGGGATGCTCGGGCTTCATGAATTCGCGCTTCTGCTGGTACTCCGCCTGAAGCGTCGCGCGCTGTTGGCGAAGTGCCTGGGTGCTTGCCGTCACGTCTGCGGTCGGGCCCGAAGCGAGCGCGCCGCGATAGGCGCCCTCCGCGGCGACACGACGTGCGGTGGCATCGGCGAGCGCTTTGTTCAGGGCGACCAGCGACTCACCCTGGAGCGACCCGGCGTCGCTGTTCGCGGGCTTGCCGTCCGGTCCGATCGCCGTGTTGATGATCCCCTGGGCCTGGGCGTAAGCGACGAGCGCACGTTCTGATTTTTCCAGATCGCCGCGAGTCCTGGCGATCTGCCGCTCGAGGAACTTGCGGGCGTAGGCCGATGCTTCATAGCGCCGCTGCAGCGACGAGTTGATGAAGCTCTCCGCAATGCCGTTCGCTACCGACGCCGACAGCTGCGGCGAGGTCGACGAGAAGCTGAAATTGATGAGCTGGCCTTCCTTCGGGACCTCCGCCTTGAGATTGCCCTGAACCTTCGCGGCCGCAGCATGCATCCGCGACGAGGCATCGCCAGTCTGGGCAATGAAGTCGGGATTGTTGCCGAGGTTGAGCTCCTGCGCGGTGCGCTCCGCAACCGTCTTGCTGGTCAGGAGGCCGACCTGGGTCGCGACGACATCATAGGGATCCTGGTAAGTCTGCATTTCCTTCGACTGTTCGTCGGTGACCGCTACGCTTGGTGGATTGACCTCGAGCGTTACCCAGGCGCGATAGGCTGGAGTGGTCAGCAAACTGGCGCTGATCGCGAGGACCAGGCCTGCCACCGCCACTCCTGTGATCGTCCAACGCCAGTGCTGGAGAATGCGGACGAACGTCGCGAAGTCGAGAATGCTCGCGGCGGAATAGCTCCGCCGTCCCGGCAGTGGATCTGAATGCCCGGGAACATAAGGCGCGATTGGCCAGCTGGCGCGGTCCGGCACTGCGATATTGTTGTTCACCTGGCCCCCGCCTTTGCTGAATGGTCCCGCGTCACAACGGCCCGAAAATCGCCAGCAACGGAATGCTTTGCACGAACTTCTTGAAGCCCGACTTCACGGATGAACCGTCGACCACCACAATGTCGCCAGGATAGATTTCGGGATCCTTGGCCTGGCCATGACGGATTGCGGTGAGATCGAAAGCGGCCGCCTGCCGCTGGCCATCGATGGTTCTGAACACAGCGACACGCCGCGCATTCGCGTCATCACTCGTTCCGCCGGCCAGAGCGACGGCCTGCATCAGCGACGTTCCACCGGCGATCGCGAACGTACCGGCCTGCTTCACGGCGCCATCGACGGTGACCGACCGACGGGTGGAGGCCTTGATCCCGACGCTGACATCCGGATGCTCGAAATATTTCTGCCCCAGCGCCGCCGTCAGCCGCTCATCGAGCTGGGCAGTGGTCAGGTTGACTGCCTGCACCTCACCGATCAGAGGCATCGAAATGTTGCCGGCTAGATCCACCTGATAGTCGCCGGACAGGTCCTGCGACTTGAAGACCTTGACCGTGACCGTGTCCATCGGAGCGATCCTGTAGCCGGTCTCGAGCGGAGCTATGGCTGGAGCGTCTGGTGCCGACAGGGCGACATTGTAAGGGATCGGCCCGCCCGCGCGGTCGGCGCACGCGGATACGACCAAGGCCAGGGCTAGGCCAAGGAAACGCACGAGCAAGGACGGTCGTTCGGCACGGATCACACGCACTACTTACCCCTTGGGCTGAAGCCGGAGTTTGACAGATGTTAAACGCCGGTCTCAGCTGGAGTAATCCCCAACATAGGTCGAATCAATCTACGGCTGTTCGCCCTCGACCGCGCTCGCCGACGTATCGAGATACCAACGGCGATCTTCCTCAATAGCCATCGCGGTCAGCACGCCGCTCTTGTAGGCGCCGGTGTCGATGCCAATGCGATTGGATCGTTCCTCGACCGCCGGCCGGATTGAATGGCCGTGGACGACCATGAACCCATGGTCGGTATCGTCGAACAGGAAGGGCTCGCGAATCCAGCGGAGGTCGGATTGGCGCTGTTCCTCGAGGGCAACGTCCGGTCGAATGCCCGCGTGGACGAAGACATAGTCGCCAAACCTGCAGCTATCGGAGAAACTACGGAGGAATTCGACGTGATGGGCGGGAATGGCGTGGCGGATAAGCTCGAGCGCATCCTCTCGGGACAAGCCGTCCAGGCTCGCCGGATCAACGCCGTAACTCTGCAGGCATTGGGCGCCCCCGAATAAGCGCCACTTGTCGATGAGGCTGGTCTCACCATCGAGGATTCGAAGCAGGACCTCTTCATGATTGCCGAGGATGAACACTGTTTGGACAGCCGGGCGCGAATAGGTTCGAAGCCGTTCGAGAACGCCGCTGGAGCTTGGCCCCCGGTCAATCAGGTCGCCAAGAAAAACCAGCAGGACCTTGCCGGCCTTCTGCTCGTCAATTTCAGAATGAATCCCGGTGAGCAGGTTCTCGAGAAGATCAAGCCGGCCGTGGATGTCGCCGATCACGTAGGCACGCCGGCCTGCGGCACCTTTCGGAGCCTTGTCAGGCGATGGGCGGCGGCGGAACATCTTAGCAATCAACTCCGCTCGGCGGCAAGATTTCCAAGCGCATCGAGATAGGCCTGGATTACGACAGTTTCGCTAAACTGCGTTTCGGCCTTTCGGCGAGACGAAGCGCCCATTTCGACAAGCTGATCCGAAGAAAGATCGATTAGTCTTTTCATCGCTTCGGAAAGCGAAGTTGAATTGCGGGCTTCGCAAAGGAAGCCGTTCACCGAGTCCTCGACAATCTCCCGACAGCCCGGAACATCGGTGGCGATCAGTGGCCGACCCATCGCGGCCGCCTCGAGCAGCGAGCGCGGCAACCCTTCGCGATAGGACGGCAGGACGACCGCCGTCGCCTTCTCGATGAACGGCCGCACGTCATCCGTTTCGCCGAGATATTCGATGAGCCCGTGCGATACCCAGTCGTTGAGCTCTGACCGGGAAACAGCCGTGCGATTGCCTCGATCGAGCGGGCCGAGCAGTTGGACGCGCGCATTCGGATGAGAGGCCCGCATTCGCCGCGCGGCGTCTATGAACTCCCGAACCCCCTTGTCGCCGAGGAGCCGACCGATGAACAAAAAGGTGATCGGCCCGTCCGGCAACGGCACCTGCCGAAACCGGTTCAGATCGACGCCCGAGCCTGGAAGCAGCCGCGCCTGATCCTCACGAACCAGCCGGCGCTCGAGGAAAAACGACCGGTCGTCGGGGTTTTGGAAGAAGACGACTGGCGCTCGGCGAAGGGCAAGTCGGTATAGGTTGCTGACGAACGTTCGCAGCGGTCCCCGGCGGATGAAGGCCGTCCCGAGGCCGCTGATGTTTGCGATGTGGCGGATGCCGAGCGAGCCCGCCGCTAGTCCGCCATAGATGTTTGGCTTGATCGTGAAGCCGAGATAAGCAACCGGCCGTAAATGACTGAGAATGCTTCGGTACCGCAGCAGCAACGCGAGGTCGGAGAGCGGATTCAGGCCCGATCGCTCGATCGGCACCTCGATATGCTTCACAGCGAGTCCCGCTAGTCGCCCAGCTGCGTCAGGCGGCGAAACTACGACGGCTTCGTATCCATTTTTCTGAAGAGCTCTGATCAGTTCGCCGCGAAAGTTGACGATGTTCCAGGCGCTGTTGGCAGCAAGGACGACGCGCCGCGGCGCCACCTCGGTCAGGCGCTGAGCAGCTGGAAGGTGGGAATGGCGACGTCGAATGCTGTGCCGTCTTCGTCGACCATCCGGTAGCTGCCGGTCATGCTGCCGTCCGGCGTGTCGAGCGGGCAGCCCGAGACGTAATCGAAACTGGATCCAGGCGCGATCAGCGGCATTTCGCCAACCACGCCCTCGCCGACCACTTCATGGACCGTCCCGCGGCCGTCGATGATCGTCCAGCTACGCGACAGCAATTGAACTGCGACCTCGCCGCCGTTCTCGATTCTCACGTGATACGACCAGAACCAGCGGTTGGTGGTCGGGTCGGACTGCTCGGCGAGAAAGCTGACCGCGACACGAACTGCGATCCCACGCGTCACCGCGACATTGGGGAACAGCATGGCGAGCGTGTCGGTCGTCACGCAAACAAGACTAGGCGAGTCCACCCGCACGGCGCAACCGGTCAACGAGCCGCGTTCTCGCTTCGCCAACAGGTTTCGATCGATCAGTCAAAACGTCCCGCAGCAAAAAGTGACCGGTCAGGTCGAGGCCTTCGAGGATTTCCGGCCAGTTGGCGCGGCCGCCTTCGCGGATGAAAGCCGGCAGCGGGAGCAATTTACCAGCGTAGGGCCCGGCCTCGGCGGCGCTTACCGCCCTGCCCGATTTCGGGCTGACTGCGACGAGATTGTCGTTCGCCCCGGTTACCACGCAGCTCTCGAGATCGAGCCCGAAGCCAAGCTCGGCGAGCAGCATCAGTTCGTAGCGAACCAGCGCCGCCCCCCAGCCGCTCGCGGACGGCGCTGCTTCCACGGCATCGAGCAAGCCTTCGAGCACTTCATAGAGCCGGGGATAGGGCTGGCCCTCCGGAAGCGCGGTCGCGGTCAGCACGGTTGCCCATTCGATCGCCGACGCTGGCAATGGCTCCGTGAGCAATGGGCCGCGGCTGTGAACTAGTTCGATGGCAGCCTGCGGGAGCTGGGTGTCCGTGCGCGCGGACAGCTGCGCCTCGACGACATTGCCCGCGATCAGCACCGGCCGCATGCGCTTGCCGCGCGCGCCGCGGACATAGGCGGCCTGCAGCCCATGCTCGGGCGTCATCAGGCGAACGATTGCGCCATGCTCGCCATGATTGCGGAGCGCGCAGACGATCGCCTTAGTCTCGAATCTCATCAGCCCGCCGGGTGGAAATAATCGTAGAGCTGGCGCGCCGTCGCGCTGCTGATCCCCGGCGCTTTTTCGAGGTCTTCAAGCGCGGCCCCCTTCACCGCCCGTGCCGTCCCGAAGTGCATCAGAAGGGCGCGCTTGCGGTTCGGGCCGATGCCGGGAACATCATCCAGCGTCGAGGTGGTCAAGCTCTTGGCGCGCTTGGCTCGGTGCGTGCCAATGGCGAAGCGATGGGCCTCATCACGCAGCCGCTGGAGATAGAAGAGCAGGGCTGAATTGGTCGGGAAGGTGATCTCGCGACCGCCGGGAAAGTGAAAGACTTCGCGCCCTTCCCGCCCGTGATGCGGACCTTTCGCGACACCGACGACGGGAACGTCGTGAACGCCCGCGTTCTCCATCACTTCGCACACGGCCGACAGCTGTCCCTTACCCCCGTCGATCAGGATCAGATCGGGCCATTCGCCACTCTGACGGTCGGGATCATCCTTCTCCAGCCGGGCAAAGCGCCGCTCGAGCACCTCCTTCATCATGCCGAAGTCGTCGTTGGTCTGGGCCGACTTGATGTTGAACTTGCGATAGCTGTTCTTGCGGAAACCCTCCGGCCCGGCGACGATCATCGCGCCGGTCGCATTGGTGCCCATGATGTGGCTATTGTCGTAGACCTCGATGCGCTTGGGAATGTCGGCCAACTCGAACGCATCGGCGAGCTCGCGCAGCACCTTTGCCTGGGTCGTGGTTTCGGCCAGCCGGCGGTCGAGCGCCTCCTCCGCGTTGCGGCGTGCCTGTTCGAGCAATTTGCGGCGAGCCCCGCGTTGCGGGATTTCAATCGCGATCTTGCGCTCGGCGCGCTCCGAAAGCGCCTCTTCGAGCAGCACGCGGTCGGCAAGATCGCGGTCGATGAGGATGCGCCTGGGCGGCGGCATGTCCTCGTAGAACTGAACCAGAAAGCTCGACAAAACTTCGGCTTCGGGAACGTCGCTGGTGTGCCCAGGAAAGAAGGCGCGGTGCCCCCAATTCTGGCCGCCGCGGATGAAGAAGGCCTGGATCGACATCGACCCACCCTTGCATGCAAGTGCAAACACATCCGCATCGCCAAGCCCTTCGGCATGAACCGTCTGGCTGCCCTGGATGTAAGTCAGCGCGCGCAAGCGGTCGCGGTAAACGGCGGCCAGCTCGTAATCCTGCTTCTCGGCGGCGTCGGCCATCTGCCTGGACAGTCGGCCCTGCACGTTGGTCGACTTGCCGGCGAGGAACGATTTTGCGTCCTCGACCAACTCGTCATACTCAGTCTCATCGATCCGCCCGACGCATGGCGCCGAGCAACGCTTGATCTGATAGAGCAGGCACGGCCGCGACCGGTTCTCGAAAAAGCTGTCGGAGCAACTCCTCAGGAGGAACAATTTCTGCAGCGCGTTAAGCGTGCTCGTCACCGATCCCGCGCTCGCGAACGGCCCGTAATATTGGCCTTTGATCCGCCGAGCGCCGCGATGCTTCTGGATCCGCGGGAAGGCGTGATCCTGCCGAAGCAGAATGAAGGGGAAGCTTTTGTCGTCGCGCAGAAGCACGTTGTACGGCGGCCGGAAGCGCTTGATCAGCTGGGCTTCGAGCAGCAGCGCCTCGGCCTCGGTCCGCGTCGTGACGATGGTCATCGACCGCGTCTGCGAGACCATCCGCTGCAGCCGCTTGGGCAGCTTCGCGACCTGCGTATAATTGGTGACGCGGTTCTTCAGCGCCCGCGCCTTGCCGACGTAGAGCACCTCGCCCCGCGCATCCTGCATTCGATAAACGCCGGGTCGCCGCGGCAGGGTTTTCAGCACCTCGCGGATTGCCGCCACGCCCTTTTCCAGGTCGGGCTGGTCCGTCCCGCGCACGGCATAGGTCGCCTGCTCCTCGTTGAAGCGCTCGGCAGATCGCGGATGCTCGGGACGGTCGGCTTTACTCACGCGACCGAGATAAGCGCTAGCTGCTGCCAGCGCGAGAGGTCAGGCCGCGGCCCGCGCCTCTTCTTCCTCCGAAAGCATCCATTCCACGCAGGAGCGCGCATGGATCGCGGTCGTGTCGTAGACCGGGATGACGTTGGCCTTGGTGTCCACCGCAAGCACCAATTCGGTGCAGCCGAGGACGACGGCCTGGACCTTCCGCTTGGCTAGCTCGGTGATCAAAGTCTTGAGCTTGCGCTGGCTGTCGCGGACGACGCGGCCGGCGGCGAGCTCGTCGAAGATGATCCGGTCGACTTCGCGAATCCACTCGGGCTCGACCGGCGCGAGATTGATCCCGCGTGCTTCCAAGCGTGACCGGATATGCGGTTCGGTCATGGTGAAGCGCGTGCCGAGCAGCGCGACGTTGGTGCGATTGTCACCAACCAAGCGATCTGCCGTAGCGTCCGCGATGTGCAACATCGGCACGCCGATATTGGCGGCGACTGCTTCATAGACCTTGTGCCCGGTGTTCGACGTGATGATGATTCCGTCGGCACCACTTTTTTCAAGCTTCTTCGCCGCCTCGAGCGTATCGGCGGCGACCCCGTCCCAGTCGCCCGACAGCTCCTTCGCTGCGAAGGGCGCGAGATCGAGGCTTTCGATGCACAGGCGCGCGCTATGCAGGCCGCCCAGACGCTGGGCGACGCCCTTGTTGATGTGTTCGTAGTAGAGGGCGGTCGACGACCAGCTCGTCCCGCCGATGATCCCCAGCTTGCGCAAGATCCG
>Ga0068855_100003247_pt1 | contig 19884 bp, 25 predicted proteins | sample KBSCornC52_FD_66592 | JGI IMG/M metagenome (GOLD analysis project Ga0068855, IMG submission 66592) | Corn rhizosphere microbial communities from Kellogg Biological Station, Michigan, USA - KBS Corn C5-2 | ecosystem: Host-associated > Plants > Roots > Rhizosphere > Soil ...
GGGCGGGATTGCAGATCACCTACCCGCCCGACGAGACGCAGCAGCGACTCCTTTAGGACGGCTGCTGAGTCCTAGCGTTTGCTTGTCCATTCGATCCGCTGCAAAACGACAAGCCAAGAAGGCAGTAACACAGACGGGCATCCACCCGAGATGGTCAGCATCTTTCTCAGAATACAAACATGCCGATTGCTGCACCGAACATCAAAAGCGCGGTAAAACCCACGACGATGCGGCTTGTTATTGAACTGGGTTGCCCTCGCATGATCTTGCGGCTGCTGGCGATGATGAGGATGCCGACCAACAAGAATGGTGCGAGCAGACCATTGATGATCGCCGTCCAGTAGAGCGCCTTGATCGGGCTGATATTGAGAAAATCGAGAGCGATGCCGATCCCAATGGAAGCAACGAAGACAGCATAGAAGCCTCTGGCACGTAGGAGCTTTTCATCCAATCCCTGCCGCCATGAGAAGGTCTCGGCGAAGGCATACGCCCCGGACCCAGCAAGCGTCGGAATCGCGAGAAAACCGGTTCCTATGACGCCTGCCGTAAACAGGATTGCCGCGAAATTTCCCGCCAACGGCCGTAGTGCTTCAGCCGCTTGACGCGATGTTTCTATCTCTGCAACACCGCTTTTATGTAACGTGAGAGCCGTTGTGAGGATGATGAAATACATCACGAAATTTGAAGCGAAGGTGCCACTGCCGACATCGAGTTTGCGATCCGCGATCTCTCGCCCCGTCGCTCCACGCCGGTCTGTCACCTTTTTTCGTCCATGACTTTTTTCCTCCTCTACCTCCTGCGAACTTTGCCAGTAGAAGAGATACGGACTGATGGTCGTGCCGAGGATCGCAACGAGCGTGCCCCACATGGCATGACCTTTCGGCAAGGTGGGAATGATGGTGTTCCAAAGCACTTTCGACCAGTCGGGACGAATAATGAAACCTGTGACGACATATGCCAAGAGAGCTAGAGCGAGCCATTTGAGGATGCGCGCGATCTGCTCATAGCGGCACCAGATCGAGGCGGCCGTAATAGCGATGCCGAAAAGTGGAACGAACCAGTGCGAGTTGAGCCCCGTGAGCATCTCCGCGGAATCCGCCATGCCAGAAAGGTCCGCGCCAACGTTAATCGTATTGGCTGCGAATAGGAAGAACGTCGCGACGGCGATTGACCACTTGGGAAACTTCAGACGCAGGGTGGCTGCAAGTCCACGTCCCGTCACCATACCGATCCGTGCGCACATAAATTGCACGCACCCCATCAGTGGCCACGTCACAAGTGCCGTCCAAAGCAACGCCGTGCCATGCTGCGCACCTGCGACGGAGTAGGTAGCAATGCCAGACGGATCGTCATCCGCCGCGCCGGTGATCAAGCCAGGACCAAGTTTGCGAAAAAATTTGGGGAGAAAGAGCCCTTTCGGCGATGGAGTCATTTGTTTCAATGCAAGAAAGTATTCGCAAGTAAAGGTGCGGGCATTCTTTTCTATCTACATCGGGTGCGAACTTTCAAATCTGGTCATTCGATGTGTAAAACGCTGCGCCATGTCTCAATCTATAAGGCTCGATTTCCTCTTTGGTGGTTCCATCAGGAATGGTGATTCGCGCATCTTCTATGCTGGTCACACAGCCCCGTTAGAATTGCTACGCGGCACGACGCATTGCGGCCAGATTGTCAGCCTCACATTCTCAATACCTCTTCTCTTCATCTTTCCCGAAAGTTCCGTCGCCGCGTGTGATCCCGATAAATTCACGCGTGTCAGAGGCCCAGCGCCCCTGGCTTTTGAGCAGCCATCGACCAGATCGATTGAAAATATCCAGCCAGGAGCGAGCAGCCCGTTTGCTCTCTTCCTCTACGATTCCTCCAAGCAGTATCAACGAGGCCATTAGTTCACCCAAACCAAATGGAAGATTCATTCCTGCTGCCGGGATGCAGGTGCAGGCCACAATGTGAGGTGTTCTTGGTGAGCCTCCATCGTCCTCCCAGCGCCGAAGCGCGGCGAGCGCAAAATAGTCGGCGGAAGGCTGAGCAATGGACGCGGTGATGGTAAATGACCTCATACCTATATATCGGCTGACAAGATTTCTCACGGGTAACGTTTGTGAATATAAAACCGAAGACCGCGACATCGGTGGCATCGAACGCCCCATTCTCATTTCAGATAATTATCCCAAAGAGGAGGCTCAGGCGATGAAATCCTGAACCACACGTTTAATAATGTGGTTTTCTAAATCCACATGTAGCGCAATATAAGGTTTGCGCCGACAGCAGAGTGCATTTGTTTCACGGAAAAGAGTTTCGCATATTTTGAGAAACAAAGTATGCTCCCGCTGTGCTGCACGAATTTCTCACCACCCATCAGGTTGATTTAATTGCCCGGTGCAGGTCAAAGGTGGCCCAACGGTCGTCCCCACAGCCTACGGATGCGGAGCTTGAATTCGGTATTTCGCATTTCCTCAGCCAACTGATCAAAACGCTCGAAGCGGAACAGACCAAGAATCCAATTCAGAGTCTGAAACTGTCGGGTCCATCCGGAGGTGAAAACTCTGCTTTCTCCGAAATGGGCGAAACGGCAACGCAGCATGGGCGAGAACTATTGCGATCAGGTTTTAGTATCGAGCAGGTGGTTCACGACTACGGCGATATGTGCCAGGCGATTACCGAGCTTGCGTTGGAGCAGGATGAACGCATTGAAACCGACGAGTTTCGCACTCTGAATCGATGCTTGGATAATGCGATCGCCACGGCTGTAACAGAGTTCTGTAATCAGCACGATTCGGTAGCGACCGACCGGCAGAATGCTGCATTTAACCAACGATTGGGAATGTTTGCGCATGAGTTGCGCAATCACCTAAATTCTGCTACGCTTGCGCTCTCTGCTGTCCGGTCCGGCGATGTCGGAATAGGTGGAGCTACCGCTGCCATATTGGACCGAAGTCTGGTGGGGATGCGAAACCTGATCGAACGCTCTCTCTCCGAGGTGCGATTGGACGCAGGCTTGCCTGTGATGGATCGAGTGTTTTCCCTTCGCGAACTAATCGCCACTGTCAAGCTCACGGCACAGCTCGAAGCACAGGTCAAAGGCTGCCAATTTAGTGTCTCTGCCGTCGATGCGGATCTCTTTGTGGAAGGCGACCGAGACCTTCTTTTGTCCGCCATTGGCAACTTGTTGCAGAACGCTTTTAAGTTTACGCATCATGGAAGCGATGTGGCGTTAAAGGCCTATTCAGTGGAAGACCGAATTCTAATTGATGTCGAAGATCACTGCGGTGGTCTTGCTCCCGGAAGCGCTGAAGCAATGTTTTTGCCATTTAAGCAGATGAGCAGGGATCGAAGTGGAGTTGGACTTGGATTATCGATTTCGCAGCGTAGCGTGATCGCAAATCGCGGCAGCTTGAGTGTGCGAAACGTGCCGGGTTCGGGATGCGTGTTTACGATTAACATCCCTCGCCAACCACCACCGCAACATTCATCAGGGTTCGGCCCGTCACAGATGCAGCACAAATCGGCATAATTTCGCTTCCTCACGGGATTGTCTTCAATAGGCAGAAGAGGCCTGACCAACGCCACACGCCACACAAGCTCGCTCGCCGTTGTGTTGGGAGGTCATGAACTCTGTGCAACCAGTCATGCCTCTGCTCGCAGTGTCGAAAGACATCATACGTTTACCATTGCGGCACGCCATTGACTTCTATGGCAATGCTTTTATATTAGCATCCCAATGCCCACTTACTTTGTCTGTATCGAGATGAGCGGTTCCAACGAAATTAGGGAAACCTTACATGTTGACCTGCGAGAAATGGGGTTTATCAGCAACCTTGATACTGAGGGCGGATTGAAGCCGCTTCCTTTTAAATGCTATGTTAAACAGGATGCGCGGGAGTCACTTAACGAAATTAGTGAAAGGGTGCAGCATTTAACGCGTAGCACTGCTGAAACCAAGATCAGCGCTATTGTGATAGAGGCGAGCGGCTTTCAGGTGTGGGAAGGCGTGTAAAGAAGCCGCCTATTGGAGTTGCGCCTGCTATCGTTTACCGCCAGTTAGAGAGACACCGTCCGCCAAGTCGCCGTGCATTTCCAAATCTACTGCCACCAGGATGCAAATGCTCGATGAAGGCAGTTGGCGAAGCGGAGGTCCGTGAATTCGACAGCATTCTAGCCGCGATTGAGGCAGCACGAGAGTTGAGATCGAAATGGATCTTCGTTGGCCCAGGGGTGGTCGCTCGCTTTATTTCCGCGATCCTGCTGGCAACTCTCTTGAGCTGGCGTCGCCGATCCGCAATCCCGTTTAGTCACGAAAGAGGTCGCAGGCGATCACACGTTGACGGCTTCGGGCACGTAACAGAATTCGAGCACGCTTCCATTTTTCATTCTCATGTCCCGGAGGGTGTAATTTTCTAGGAAAAGCCCTTCGTCACCGATCAGAATTCTGCCGTTCGCCTTGAAAAAGAAATGCTTGTCGGCCCCGAAGTTCTGCGGGCTAATTTTGTTGTCGTTCAATGCTTCACTACAGTCCGCAACAACGGATTTGAAGGTGGAGTCGAGATTGTTGACGAGCAGGTCAGCTTGACCGGGCAGTTTGATAGTAATCATGGTTCAGAGCATCCGGGGTTTTACCGCAATAGAAACGGGCTTCAATTTGGTCACAATCGCGAACGCGACGCACTCCGTCTGGCCGCCCGTTCTTTCGTCTTCGTCTGGCTCATCTCGCGCATAATCCGCTTTTTAAGGCGATCATCTTTGGAAATTGATGTAATCGTCACTCCGTCGCAAGATGCCTTCTGAATCTTTTGCACGATATCGTAAGCGGTTTGGTTCGCGTCGCTATCGCTGTCTATCTGCTTGTCCATTCAGGGTATGACAGGTTCACCGTCAGGCCGTTCAGATTCGTTCAGGAAATCGCCTTTCAACTGAGTCATTATTCAAAGTCTGGCTTTTTATTCGGACCCGTTTATTATGCACGATGGCAAAACCCTCGTCTCCAAAAGAATCCACCAAGTCTACACCGCCAGCCAAGAATACGAACCCTAAAGGGCACAAGATTACGTCAAAGAGCACACGAGTGACAGCACACAGAGAACCGGAGAGACGGAATGAAAACAAGGTGCGAGGAAGGTAGACTCTGGAGATTCCTGCCGAACAGTGTGGTCATCCCACCGTTCCCACCTGGATATGATCCGCAGTCGCCTTTGTCATGCGGGCGTTCAAGTCCTCGCACGCCACTAACCCGACAATCCGCATTTCGCGATCAACGACGGGCAGATGCGACAACCTCCTCTTCTCCATTTTGTGCAATGCTCCGGCGCAATCGTCATCCGCATAACAAAACACGATATCACGATTCATCGTTTCTGAAATAGGAGTGGTTTGGGGATCGTGCCCGTGTGAGGACGCGTCGAGCCCAGGATTAGGCATATCGGCCAATCCAATAAGGTGGCCTCCTTCGGACACGGGGAGCACGTTTGTATCGAAGGCCACCATCTTTTCGCTGACCTTTTGCACCGAATCGGTGGGTTGCAAAAGGTCCACTTTCTCTGTTATCGCATCCTCGATCTTCTCGCGAGATGGTTTGGCGGGGATCCTGGCAGACATATCTTGGGCTTGGTAATTGCCGAAAGTCACCGTCGCCCATCCTTCGATCAATAACTCGTATTTTTCATTGTTCCGTCGGAGCGCAGCTCTGCATTCCCTCTCGCGCTCGCGCTTTTCCTGAAACTCGTTAAGAGAATGCCCCTTCTGCACAAACGATTGAATTTCACTGTGCAAGTCGAACTCCGCCTCCGCCAAGTGCTTTCGCTCATTCCAGTTTTGATCGAGTTGGCGTTCAAAATCTGAAATATCCGGGGATCCATCAATTTGCTTTTCCATAGAATATAACTTCGCCGCCCGCTGAAACTAAGCAAACCAATAAGTTCCATTTGGACGATAGCGTGCTGCTATTGGTGGCGATTCGCTAAAGATGAAGCTCCCTTTACGTCGGTATCCGAGTCAAGAAATCGAGGTGGCGGGGACACAACTACAGAGGGACATCACGGTCCACACGATTTAATTGCTAACCGGCAACGGCCGGACTTATATTAATTATAATAAATGAGCGCGTGACTCGCCCACTGGCCGATTCATGCATTATGAATAGAACCTTCAATTTGGGGTTGGTCGCAGCAAGTATCGTTTTGCTGTCCCAACCATTGTATGCAAACGACGATCAAAAAAAAGACGGAGATGGGAAGAAAGGTGGTGGAGGCAAGCACGCTTCGGCTCCGGCGGCTCACGAGGGAGGCGCGTCCAATTCGAGGACAAAGGAAGCACCAGCGCCGCATTTTGACGCTCAATCGCAAGAGCGATTCCATGGCAAAAAGTCCGGTCCAGTCGTCCAGTCGAATCCACAAACGGGTCCGACGCCAGGGGAATCGCGAACGAGATCTTACACGCAACCGCACCAACGCAACGCGCCGAGCGTGGTCTCCGGCAGCGCAACGAATCACAATAATAATGAGCTGGTGAACGCTCAGAGTTCCCGGTCATTCGCTGGGAACCGGGGTGAGGCGAACAACATTCAGCCTTCGATCAATGTGTCGCGTAGCTGGAACCGCGAGAGTTCCCACACATGGAATCATCATCACTACCGTTGGAACGACGGCAATTGGGTGATCATTGACACCGGCAGCTATGGATATCCATACGGCTACGACAATGGCTACAATTCGGGACGGATTTACGAATCCCGATCGCTCGCGGCGAGCGTCCAGGTGCGACTCGCTCGGGAGGGTTACAATCCAGGTCCGGCCGACGGGATGATCGGCGGGCAGACACGCCACGCTATCGCCGACTTTCAAAATGACCACCGCTTGCCGGTAACCGGCCAGATCGATGGTCCGCTACTCCAGACCATGGGCCTCAATTAGCCATACCGGCGGTGATTTCTCTCACTCGCGGCCATAGCATTTGCACTAAAGCCTCGATGGTTGGCCAACGATTGAATCGATTGTTTCGAAAAGTATCGATTAAGAGCGCATCGGCATCATCGCCTCCACGGGAGTTATTCCCAACAGCACCAGAACGCCTCCTCTTCTTCGGAAGAGGAGGCATCCTCCCTTTGTGGTGCCCCGACGATTCTGTTCAGCAATGCGGTTTGAACGCAAAAGAAATAACCGTTGATCATTCGCTATTTCGCCACGATGAGTTATCTTGAAGCATGAAACTTCCGATCATCAATCATCCACTCGATTTGGTGATCAAAGGCACGACGCACCACGTTACCTGCACGGATCTCTTCGACGGCGGTTACGGCTATTACTTCGACGCTCTTTTTCCAAAAGCTACCCAGCGCAAATTCTCAGAAGGTGAGCAGTGTGGGATGCCTGAACTGGGAGAACAATGCCTCGCAGATTTTGCCAGCTATCCGCAAAGAGACCATCAAACCGTGCGTTTTTTCATTCCGAAGTGGTCGTGATGGGAATCTTTCATCCAACCGGGGTATCTCGCTATTCCGAAGGGAGAAACAACTCCGACTACATAGAGTTTCGCCCTTACTGTGCCATTTCCGCGCCGATACTGCTTCCCCAAAAACAGCGTGACGCTTTTCTCGCCAACATGGGGATGCAAACGAAAAGGGCCTCTCCACCCGAGAGCGTCCACTTACCTCATAACCGCATTCCCATTCTTTACGTGGCACTGGCGTTTTTGGCGATGATTCTAGCCGCCTTTTGGCGATTCCGCTTACTTTAGCTTATAGCGATCCAGGCTGCCTCGCAGCGTCCTCGAGCCAGGCTTAGAAAATCTTGAACTTCGGCTGCCCAGCTTCGCCAATCTGCTTGCGACCTTTATCGCTGAAACCCTTCTTCACCCCTGCCCACCGTGCCTTTGCGGCCGCTTTCAGTTTTGCCCGATGTGCTGCTGAGATCGTGCGCTTCTTCTTCTTCTTCGTTTCAGGTGCAGCTTTTGCCGATCCAGATTTCTCAGCTTTCACCGTGGCCCAACGAACCCGTTGAGCAGCAGCGATCTTTGCTTTGGCCGCAGCAGACATTTTGCGCTTCTTCTTCAGTTCTATATTGGCTGCTCCACTTTCGGTCAGACCTTCGGGGACGGCGACATTGATCTTGCGTGGACGGCCACGCTTCTTGGCCGCAGTTGCCTGCACCCCACCTAACGAAACTGGTGATGGCCCAAACAACTCCTTCAGCACTTCATTAAGCTGATCGATCTGCTTGCGAATGTGGAGAGCCCTTTCGAGCGTTTCGATAGGATGGTTGAGGAATGCTTCGAGGGTGGACATACATAGAGAACTACCGGTGTCTTATTGGGAGACAAGCCTAATAAGGTCTCACCTCGCTGGATCGAATGTGTTGTTCAGTCCCTACGTGTGAACTTCTTCTTCGTCACGGAACCGAACAAATCTTCCAGTGATGCATTCAGCCGTTTGAGCACTCGTCAATCGACCGAGTGTGATGTTCTGCTCACCACGTTCCTACTAGCGTTGGGTGGCAAACTAGATTGCCACGATTTGAAGAAGTCAGCAATCCTTGAGACCGAAAGCTGAATCACTTCCTCGGTCGCTTGGTTCCTTTGGGATTTCGGGGTGTGCGTATCAGGCTCTTGGGTGTCCGTGGAAATAATTCCTGAATCTCTGCGTCAACGCCAAGCGCGAGGAAAGGGATTTCGTGATCAGAAACCGCACGAACCTGACTCTCGATCTTCGCCAATGTTCCACGGGTGAGATCAAAACCACGGACCTGACATCTCGCGGCCACCTGCTCCTGCGTTAATCCTTTGGCAACGCGCAATTTCTGAAGAATTGGGCCGATGACGTTGAGGATTGCGGGCATGCTCCAAGGAGGTGCGTGACCGTAGTGAAAATAAGGATTGCGAGTGCTCGTTTAAGGGAGCACTCTGAGCCGCCTGTATCCCAAGCATGGCCCACCTGATGATCCAGACCGGCAGTGGAATCCCGCAGAAGAATGAACTCAATGCGCGGCAGGTGAGCACGCCCCGAACCCACTCGTAGTTACTATGGAAGCGACTGCCGGTTCACGAACGACTCCCTCTTCGTCATTCCAATGGTGGCCTCAGACACGACCCGGTCGTGTGGTTCAATCGGTCCTCCTGGGCGTCGAGTTTCTCGTCTGCCTCTCTTCTGACGAGTTCGGCGTGGGCAGCAAGTTCTATTTCGCTGTCTACAGCACAGCTCAACTCTTCCTGCTGTGCTCAGCGATTCGATACGGATACCTGAAGTTGAGTGGCAAACTACTGCCAGCGGAGGCAGCTCCTTGGTGGCGAAACGCGGGTATTGGCACATTTGCCGCAATGGTGGTGCTGTTCGTAGTGTTCCGACCTTCTGGTGGTGAGAGTTCACTCAAAGCGAAGTTTCAGACCGGTATGAATGCCGATAAGCAGATGCTGTTTGAATGGGTGCATCCGTTTGGCACCGCGAAGAGCATTACGGTCCATGATGTGACCGTGACCAATGGCTCAGACGGGAAAGAGGCTGTGGTTCGCTTCACGATCTATTGGGAGGGACCGTTGAGGAAAGACGGCTTCACAAAGATTCGCGGCGTCTACGACTTTGAAGCAGGCCGGTGGATTCGAGGTGAAGTGCTGGGAACGAACGGAACGACCAATACTGAGATGGCGAATGGGGTGGCAGAGTTCATCGACGGCTTTATGAGCGCCCGGTGAACATTGGTCGGCGGCTTCGGCTGGATCATACCCCTCTCCGAAATTGGACGATCTCCAGCGGTAAAAAATGAAGATGAAACACCTCAAAACCATCTCAAGCGGTATTCAGTCCGTGGCAAAACTGACCCTTCTCCTTCTGTTCTTGGCCTGCACTGCGGGCGCGGCAGACATGACATCGCCATTCGCATCGATTGTTGGCGTCTGGCCCACCCACTTCGCAAATGGTATCAGTCGTGTGTATCGCATCCGCGAAGATGGGACGGTGAGCTATGACCAGGGAGAGCCTCTGGAATCCAAGTCGTCCAAATTGACGGTTATTAACGGTGAAATTGTGGCCGATTTTGGCGACCGTTTCATGGGCTTCTACAAAACCTCAGACGATCAGATGAACGTGGCAATCTTCAGTTCCAAGGCCACACTGAAGGAACACAACCCGAGCGTCACCGGGAAGGGTTACCGGGCAGTCGCTTCCAACTCAAACGATCCCATAATCGGGATGTGGAAATGGTTCACAGACCCACAACGGAACTTCGGCGGTGTCGCGGAAGTGAAGACGGATGGCACGTTCACGATGGTCGGCACGTCGAGGATCGGAACTTGGAAATCGACCGGTGATCGAAATTACGTCCTGAACTGGTTCACGCTTGGAAGTGAAGATACATTGAAGCTGTCCACCGAAGGGAATGGCTTGGAAGGCAAGAACCAGCATGGAACACCGATCTTCGGCGAACGGATGCAAACTGTGGCAGCCAAGACGAACACTCCTGCCCCTCCCAGTTCCGTTCCCTCGGTGGCCATGCCTGTCCTGCATTCGATAGAGGAAGTGCTTGCAGTCGCGGACACCTCCAAACCGTTAAAGCCATTCGATGTAGTCGACTTCACGGCAGTTCAACAAGTCGAGAAGAGCCTTGCTGTTCTGAAAGGGCGGGAGATCGAAATTGAGTTCCTGCCTCAAGAACCAACCGTGCGAGTCAGTGAGACGAAGCTTCGTTGGCAATTGGCGACCGTCAAGGCAGGTGGCAATATGTTCACTCCAGTGATGACAGTTTATCTGCCCGCAGAGTTGGTTCCGACCGCTCTGGAGATTGGTCCTGGGAAAGCAGCCACGGTGAGGGGAACCTTACGAGGATTCAGCGTCACCTACGGAAGCGGTCCAATGCTGTATTTTGCCCTCGATGTGACCTCGCTTACCGGTAAGAGTCCCGCTCCTGCTCCATTGGCCAGTCCTGTGAATGTGCAGCACACACCGCCACCGGCAGGTGTGACACTGCTAACGCCGGTGCAAGCAAAACCGACTGCTTCCGCTTCCCCGGCGGTTCCAAATCAATCGACGAAGACCATTAGCCTCAAGACTGGATGGGATGGACCAATACAGGGCGGCAGCAAATCGCTGGAGGATTTAGCATTCGTTCTGAACGGATTCGCCAAAGCTGATGCCAACCCACCGTTTGAAGACGTGGAGATCTACAACGGAGTCAAATACCTCATGCCGTTGAACGAGGCTGTGGCTGCACTGGGAATCAAAGGACGCCTGCCCGCGATGAAGAAAGTGGTCGCGCCTGGGTTCCCGCGAGAATCGTTGAACTACACCAGTGTCGACGGTCTCTTCGAAGGTCACTACAACCGGATGGACATTGTCACGGATTTGGCCAATCAGGTCGTCACCATCCAGTTCGTCGATGAACATCCAAAAGACACCTCCTACATCTCCTATCTGCTCAAAGGCAATTGGCTCACCTACAACTTCGTCGGGTATCGCGTGAAAGCCCTGACGACGTTGAGCGTGGACTACTCGCTGGAAGCCTACGATTCGAGGCAGTCACGGTGGTGGCGGGAGAAGCCCGAATATCTGGCAAAATACTACCCCACCACACCCGCTCTTCGGATCTTCACCTATTTGATGGACAGGCATCAAATAGGAAAGCCAGACAAACGGCTGGAGGAGACCATGTGGTGCGTGCCGAGACCGTTCGCGAGCTTGCTCCTGCACTGCGTCAGCAAAGGATCGCGATAACGTGGTATAATACCGGGAGCCGGTGTGCCAACCTTCCAAGGTCGTGCGCACCGGCTTTTTCGTAGAAAGGAGGGAAGAAATGGCGAGACCTCGCCACTATTCACCGGTCATTCGGCGCGATCTCATCACGAAGCTCTATTTTCGAGCCAAGGCCGAGCGCATCCCGATGACCAAACTCGTCAACCGGCTGATCGATGAAGCGATGAGCGACATCGTCGCATTCGAATCATGCCGCGTAGCCGAGACCACACCACCGCCTGAACCACCGCTCGTGGCGTAAGGCTCAACGAAAACCAAAGCACTGAAGCAGCCGTTCCATTACGGGGCGGCTTTTTTGTGCCCAAATCCAGAAAGGAAAACCACATGGCCGTTATTCTCGCCATGACCTACCAAAAGAAGCTCGGGCTCCCGAACTTCTCTTCACACTCCTGCTCCGTTAGTCTCACGGTGGAAATCCCAGATGTGAGTGTTGCGGCTCAGGAATCATCCAGGCTCTACGAATTGCTGCAAACAGCCGTAGATGCTGAAATCAAAGAAGTCGGTTACATGCCAGATCAATCGACCTACGGCATGCGGACCGACTTCGGCAGCAACGGGGCCAACGGCCGTCACCACAATGGGAATGGTCATTCGTCCCCAAATGGGGACACCTGGACCTGCACCGATGGTCAGAAAGGTCTGATTCTTCGCATCGTCAATGAGAGCAAGCTCAACAAAGACGATGTGGAGCGGATGGCTCAAGACCTGTTCGGTCGCGGGGTGAAAGCCCTGGACAAGATGCAGGCCAGTCAATTGATCGAGGATCTCCTCGAGAAAACCGGTAAGGGCAAAGGTCAACGGCGGCAATGGAGCAGTCGTCAACCGGCACGCGCATGATCGCCACCATCGATCCATTGGAAAGTGCGCCAGCACCGGAGCCGACGTTGGATGAACGTGTCACTCAATTGCAGCAAACAATCTCACCATCCCGGTTGAGCCTGTTCCTGCAATGCCGCCTGAAGTTCTTCTTCCGATACGTCGCGAAGATCCAGAAGCCCAAGACGGCAGCGTTACATGTCGGCTCCGCAGTTCATGCCGCGCTGAAGTCTTGGAACAAGGCAAGGTGGCGTGGTGAGCCATTGACCCTCAAGCAACTCCATGATGCCTACAGCACCGCATGGAGCGAAGCTGAAGAGCCGGTTCGGTGGGAGCCGGGTGAAGAAGACGAAGAGAAGAAGACCGGATGGCGATTGCTGGAAACCTACATGCGCGAGTCGAAGATCCCAAGTGATCAACGGCCCGATGCAGTGGAGGTGCCAGTGGAAGCTGACCTGAAGGAGCATGGATTGCCAAAGCTCATCGGCATCCTCGATCTCGTTCAGCAACGGACAGTGATCGACTTCAAAACGTCGTCACAGACACCCAATGCCGAACGCGTCGCTCATACCAGCGAGGTGCAAATCAGCTCATACGCTGTGCTCTACCGACACAATACGGGACAGCGCGAGAATGGGCTCGAACTGCATCACCTGGTCAAAACGAAGAACCCAAAGCTCGTCATCACGGCACTCCCGCCGATGACGGATCGGCAGCAGTCACGGCTGTTCACGCTCATGGAAGGCTACGTGGATGGATTGGATCGTCGCGATTTCATCCCTTCACCTGGCCTCCAATGCGCCTCGTGCGAGTTCTTTGCCGAGTGCAAAGCCTGGGCGTAGCTAAAGAAAATCCCGCAACAAGGGCCAACTCATCATCTCGGTGGGTTGGCCCTTTCCATTTCAAAAGAAAGGACAACACATGAAATTCATCCTCCTCATGCTGCTCACGGCAGCACAATGCCACGCGGGCTGGTTCAGTCACAATGACGACTACAAGGACCGCTGGCAGCAATCAGAGCAACAGCTCGAACATCAGCGTCAGGTCACCGGGGATTGGCAAATCGCTGCCGGTGCCTTGGCTGTCGGCGCAGTGATCCTGTTCACGGTAGGCACTGCTCTCGGTTCCAAGATCCGCCGCGATTCACGGAAGGAGTCATCTCATGAATGAGCGTCTCAAGCAGTTCATTCACCAACATTGGCAACCAAAGCCAATCAATCCGCCAAAGCCTGATCCCGAGGTAGAGCACCTCACCGGTCCTCAACGTTCAGCAGAGGTGATGCGCTACAGCATCCTGTCGCTGGAGTTTTGGCTCAGTCCGTTGGGCCGCTTACGTGAATGGACGCGACTCAATGGAAAAGCCTGTGCCGTGTTGCTTATTCCGGCAGTGCTCATCGTGCCACTCATCACCTGGATCATCAGCCAGATCGCCGGTTGGATCATCACCCTCATTGGAATCTCAAAACATCTCATCATTCTGCCACTGCTCGCTGTCGTGGCTGTGGTGGCATTCACCGGAACGATTCTGCTACTTCGCGCCATTTTCGGTCGGTAGCCAACCAAACAAAGAAAGGACCAAAACACATGGAATCCATCACCCTCTATTTCAAGCAGGGCAGCTCCGATAAAGTCTATCAAGCGAGCATCGAGCCCAAAGACGGCGGATACGTCGTCAATTACGCCTACGGCCGCAGGGGCACCACTCTCGCAGCCGGAACCAAAACCTCCACAGCGGTCCATTACGACGCAGCACGGGCCATCTACGACAAGCTGGTGAGCGAGAAGAAAGCCAAAGGCTACACGGTCGGGGAAGATGGCACACCCTACAGCCACAGCGAAAAGACCAGCACTGGGATTTATCCTCAGTTGCTCAATCCGATCGGCGACGATCAGATTGAAACACTGCTCAATGATCTGTCGTGGTGGATGCAGCCCAAATACGATGGGCGTCGGTTGCTGATTCAGAAGATCGGCGACACGATCACCGGCATCAATCGTCTGGGATTGTCGGTCGCATTGCCCCAGACGATTCAGAACGATGTGGCAAATTTGCCCCTCGACGTGATTCTCGATGGCGAGTGCATCGGTGACGAGTTCTTTGCCTTCGATGTGCTGCTCATCGGCAGCGATGATCTCCGGGGCAATCGTTACGGCGAGCGGAATCTGAGGCTCATGAACCTGCTGGCTTCGTTCCAGCACCGGCACATCACGCTGGCTCAGACCGCGTTCACATCCAAACAGAAGCGCGAGTTGCTCGATGGCCTCAAGAAAGCCAACGCCGAGGGTGTGGTATTCAAGCAGATCGATTCGCCCTACATCGCCAGTAGACCCGCGTCCGGTGGTTCACAGCTCAAATACAAGTTCGTCACCACGGCCTCATTCATCGTTGGGAAGATCAATGCAAAGCGGAGCATCGGCCTGCTGCTGTTCGACGGTGACAAGATCAAACCGGCTGGCAACGTGACGATCCCAGCCAATCACGAAATCCCAGCACCGGGATGGGTGGTCGAGTGTCGTTACCTCTACGCCTACAAGGAATCCGGCTCCATCTTCCAGCCGTTCTACCTCGGAGTGCGTGAGGACATTCCCAGCGAGGAATGCACGGTCGGACAGTTGAAGTTCAAAGCCGAAGCCCATGAGGTAGCGGCATAGAGGGTAAATTTACCACCTCGGACGCTACGGACGGCATTTCTCAAGTGCAGTTGGAAAAACGTGAGTGGCCAGCTTCTATCGCGTCGATGGGAGCTGGCCATTGTCTATCGGGCCTAATGTGCTTTCTTGAAGTCGGGATTAGGGTAAGCCTCAGTGAAAGCTTCCGTTATGATCGAGAGTGCCAATCCGTTCCATTCCTTTGGGTGAGCATCAAGATACTTGAGAATAACTTCCACGGTCTTCTCAACTGCAAAATCATCCGGCATTCTATACGGAAGAACATAGCCCTTTGAATCCAAAAACCACGACTGGTGAACAATACCCGTGACAAAGGCGCTCCCCTCGATCAGCAAGAACTCGTCTTCACGGTCAGAAATGTCATCTCCGTTGTAGTATCGCTTGGCAATGCGCAGATATTTGGCAAAAGAATCCGCGTCACCGATATTCTCAGCGCAACAGGTGCGTTGGCACATTAGCGCAATAAAGCACAACGCAAGAAGGAAAGGTCTCATGGAAGCAAGCGGGAATGTTGCAAGTCGCCATTTCACCTCTTAATTCGCGCAGGTCAAGCGCGCCCGACGCTGAATTGTAAGTCAAATCAACCAGTAGAAAAGGAGAACCACCATGAGCCATAAAATCGCTCTACCCGTGCAGGAACTCAGACCTGCACTCACTGGACTCGGCAAGATCGTCAGCAAACGCGCTACACTGCCAGTCCTCAATCACATCAAGATCGAGAGAACCAATGACGGATGGATCACACTCACATCCACCGATATTGATTCGTTCATCACCTACCGCCTCGAACAACCGAGCGATGGAGAACCCATCAGCCTGCTCGTCCCCTACGACGAGTTGCTGAAGATCACGAAGAGCTGCCAGAAAGCTGACACAATTCTCGTATGCACTGAGAAAAAGGCGTCCGGGGCGTCCGTGATCGTGGAATACGCAGTCGGCAGCCAGGTGGCGGAAGCGAAACTCGCTTCTCTGCCGATGCAGGAATTCCCCGAGGTTCCCCGGATCAAGTCCGATGCCATTCCCATCGAGGACACACTTCGAGAGTCGATCCATGAGGCGTTGGACTGCTCCAGCACGGACGAAACCCGGCTGATCCTCAACAGCGCCTACATCGACGTATCCCGCGATCAGGGGCATTACGTGGTGGGAACCAACGGTAGTCATCTCTACAGCAGCAACTCGTTCAAGCTGCCCATGAAGGAGTGCTTCATTCTGCCGTCCCACAAATTCCTGAACTTTGGCGAATTCAACAAAGACGGCGGCTGGCAGTTGAAGTTTACCACGCCTCAGCACAAGGACGATCAGCCCTGGTTCCAACTCAGCACCCGGCGCTGGCGTTTCATCGGCCGTCAGATCGAAGGCGCCTACCCCAACTGGAGACAAGTGGTGCCGACCCAATTCGACGGCGGGATGCTGTTCCAGGATCTCGATGCCCTGGCCAACACCATCGAGCGGTTGCCAGATCACGATCCAAACTACCACGCCATCGGGATCGAGCGTAAAGACCAGTCGGTGAATCTGCTGTGGAAACCCGACAAGGAGCAGGATTGGAAGCGGTTGCCAGTCACAGTTGATAAGCCGTCCGGTAAAGCCATCACCATCTACCTCAATCGTCACTACCTCATCAAAGCTCTGCGTTTTGGTCTTCATCGGCTGGATCTCATCGACCCGATGTCCCCGGTAAAATTCAGCCATGAGGGACGCCAGATGATTGTCATGCCTGTCAGAGCCCAGTCCGCACCGCCGACGCCTACAGCGGCCCCGCAGGCTCAGGAAACAGCACCACAACCCGCAGCGCCGTCAATCGCTGCAAAAGAAGAAAGGTCACCGATGCCCACGGAAACCACATCCACGAACTCATCGCCCAAATCCACGCCGCCTCCCAGCATCGACGCCCAGTTCGATCTGATCCTCGGTGACGTGGAAGCGTTACGGACCGCTGCCCAGGATCACCTCACCGAGATCAATGGCGTCCGCAGCAAACTCAAGAACCTCCAGCGCGAGCACAAGGCCAGCACCAAAGAGCTGCAAACGGTGCGTCAGACCCTCAAGGAATTGCAGGGGCTGAAGATCTGATCCATCTGGCGACGGAAGCCGATTGGGCCAGTCGCGTCATTCGTTGGCGTGGCTGGCCCCAATTCCTCGTTTGAACTTGGCACTGACCAATCAAAATCGCATGCTCCGCTCATCCCATATGAGCGACAATATCGCCAAGACCGTCTCCACCATCGGCGTTTGGGTTTGCCTTATGATCATATTCGTGGGCGGCGTCTTCCGTTTCAACTGGACCGGTCTCGAAGCTGGTTTTCTCTGGGCCGTCGTGTCCTCTGCTCTGGCCATCGCGCCAGCAATCGCAACTTGGGCGATCTGGAACGGTGGACAACGATCCAAAGCGAAGGAGAAAGAAGGGCTGAAGGATTAAGCCCGGTCTATCTCTCCGACTGAATCGAGGACATCACCCATGCAGCAGGTGCAGCAGCACTAAAGTGTGCTGCTGCTGCACCAACCGCACTAGCATTTGGTGTAATGGTGCAATAGGTGCAATTGCACTTGCTGCACCTCTGCACTTCACTTGCCGGGTTTGAACTGGATGAGCGATGAGCTCTCCTTGGCTCCAGTGGTAGAAGTCATCTCACTTTTGACATCTCCGATGCCGGGTGCCTTCCAGTTATCCAATACAACCCCGTCGCTGGATTCGCTGTGCAAATGGATGCAATTGCGGTAGATGCTCCTTTCCAGAGCGACATCTTCAAAACCAACCACCGAGAACTTGTTGGTTTGCCTGCCCATTTGAACGTCCCAGGAAGCTCCTATTTTCAGAGGGAACTTGACGATCTGCTGTTCGCGGATGTCGGGATTTTGTTCAATGATTCCATACACACCTCGCTGATCCGTGCGGAAGAGCGTGCTGACAACCTGAAAGCTTTCGCCGCCCATTGTATAGCTTCCCCAAGTAAAATTGCTGCGGACGCGCACATAATCATTCCCGTTGCGTTTTGCCTTTTCTAGAACCTCAGTGCGCAACGTTATCAGTCGCCGATAGGGTTCGCCAGGAACCTGTTTGATGATCTGGTAAGTGTGCTTGTCACCGATGCCCATTGGAAAATAATCCGCGTCCCGCACTCGCGCCTTGCATGCGACCAGGCAAGCAAAAAGAGGCAGGTATAGAAGAGAACGCATCCTTTTGTATCCTGCTTGGTTAGAGGAACCTCGACAACTCTGAAAATATCTGTTCACGCGTTCAAAGGACACTGAGGTCCTGAGGTGAATTTGGAACCGACTGCAAGCGCAAGGCAACTCCTATTCTCAAAACCCGCACGGTCACTCGACTGCTGCACAACCAAAGAAAGGAGGACCCTCATGGTCCATCTACTCGAACAGGCCCCGGCTGCCTCCAAACGCCGACACCCCAACGTCATCCTCCACTGCGGCGCTCATGCCGTGGAACTCGGTCAAGTAACCGGGGTGAACACTCCACGTCCAACGTCAACGTGGCACCCCATCCCACATCATCAATTGATCTGCACCGTCCAAAAGACGCTCGCTGCCACCAACCTTAAAATCGGCAGCCAGGCTCACTCCCTCACACATGACGGCTCCCGCTACTTCGGCCTCATGGAGATCATCCAGAGCCGAAAAGCCAACGCCGACTACACTTGGATTCTTGGGATCAGAAACAGCCACGACAAGACGTTTCCTGCCGGGATCGTCGCCGGTGCTTCGGTCTTCGTATGCGATAACCTTAGCTTTTCGGGCGATGTAAAATTCGCTCGCAAGCACACTCGATTCATCAATCGGGACCTGCCGCAACTCGTCAGCCGTGCGGTCGGAATGCTCCACGAGAAATGGAGCCAGCAGGATCGACGCATCGAAGCCTACAAGAACCATCGGCTCACGAGCATCACCGCTCACGACCTGATCGTTCGAAGCGTGGATGTGGGTGTGTGCGCTAATTCCTACATTCCCGACGTGCTCCATGAATGGCGAGAACCACGTCATGAGGCATTTCAGCCGCGCAACGTCTGGTCGTTGTTCAATGCATTCACCGAGGCACTGAAGCAGGGATCACTCGCGGAGTTGCCGAAGCGGACTCTCGCCCTGCACGGGCTGCTGGATGTGGCCGTGGGGTTGAACTGATCTTGCGTCAGTTCTCAAAGATTAGCGCCTCTCCCCTCGGAGGGACGCTTTTCTTTTAGCTGTGGGCCCGTGGCTACCAGCCGCCACCTACGGCATTTCTTATTTTTGCTTTCGCTGTGTCGCTGCGTAATGCGAAGTGAAAAGAGGCTTAGACTTGTGTAGCTTCGAGATTCAGACATCCTTCGGACGACTCATGAATAAGCAATCCACTTTAGGGTTAATGCCCAATAGTCCGCTGAGATGAGTTTCGATTGTAAGCGAATTTGGAGGGCTCGTTTTTGAGAATACGACGAATTCGTTCCCATCAAATTCCGTAACAAGATATCCATGCCAATGCTGAGGACCAGATGGGAGAGAAATTACTACGGGGTTACCTTTGCCCAACTCCGCTCTGAATCGCTCTTTCATCCCGTTGTAAGGATGATGAAAGGTGATCTTTTCAAAATGGACGCGCTTGCGGCCATATACTTTGATTCCACCGTTGGGATAGGGCTCGTAGCCCCGTCCGTCGTGCTGCGGAATTTCCTGCTCGGGGT
>Ga0068855_100003251_pt1 | contig 19873 bp, 34 predicted proteins | sample KBSCornC52_FD_66592 | JGI IMG/M metagenome (GOLD analysis project Ga0068855, IMG submission 66592) | Corn rhizosphere microbial communities from Kellogg Biological Station, Michigan, USA - KBS Corn C5-2 | ecosystem: Host-associated > Plants > Roots > Rhizosphere > Soil ...
GCGTCTCATCGAGACACTGGCCGTAGCCCACAAGAGGCGTTTAAGAGCATGCGACCCGGTTTTCCACAGTCCCGGGAGCCATTCCTTAAGGCGGTAATCAACGAAATCTATTTCGACGATGAATTCACCAATCTTCACGGAGAATACCTGTATCGGACAATGATTAATGCCTGTATGAATCCTCCTCACAATTGGAAGCCGTTGGAATAAGGTACGGCGCTACGGCACGCCATTTTGCCGATAATAAGGAAAATAATGAGCTACGTATCGAATGTTTTAACACCTGGGGAAAAGGTAATCCATGAAGCAAAGATCAGCATTTGGGCATTCCTCCCGAAGATACTTTTGGGGATAATCACGCTTCCCCTATTCGGCTTTGGCCTCCTGATTTTCCTGTCCATATATCTGAAGATAATTTCAACAGAACTGGTAATCACCAATAAACGCATCATTGCGAAATTTGGCCTCATCCGAAGGCATACGATCGAGTTGGGCCTTCAAAAAATAGAAGGCCTTCGGTTTGAACAAGGAATTTTTGGGCGGATGGCGGGTTACGGAACACTGATCATTTCAGGCATGGGGACATCTCATGCGCCGATTCCTGGGATCTTGGATCCAATCGACTTTAAGAAAGCATTCATGCAGGCACAGGAATCCAGCCAAGGCGCAGGGCAAAATTCCTCACCTGCCATCAATACCCAAAAGAGCCAAGAAAAGATGAAAAGGTGCCCGTTTTGCGCTGAGGAAGTACTTTCAGCGGCGATCAAGTGCAAGCATTGCCAATCAGATTTGGCGCAAACAGTCGCTTGAGAACCATACTCCTCGCCGCCCTGCTCTGCCTGCCGCTGGCCTGTAGCGCCAAATATCACCGATCACATGCAGCTAAGGCAGCGTTCCAGCGCCAGGTTGAATGTCCAAGTACCGGGAAGCATCGAGGGAAGTGTCCGGGCTATGTGATCGACCACGTTAAGCCGTTGGCATGCGGAGGCGCTGATGCTCCGGAAAACATGGCTTGGCAGAACGTGGCAGATGCGAAGGATAAGGATAGGTGGGAACGGAAGGGGTGCTGACAGTTGAGGGTTGTAAACCTTATTAGGTAATGCCACAATGATAGATGTGGAACGCAAACTCGAAGCGCAAACAGTTGAAGGTGAAATTGGTTTAGTCATTGACTACGAGCCAGGGAAGTCTTTAGCTGTCGATGTTCTGCAATCCGCGATGGGCATGATCGAAGCCCTCGATAAACTCGACAAGGCTTTGCTCTCCAGCGTCGACACATCCCTTGAGCCCGTCTCAGTTTTGAATGACGTTCAGCATTCATCCCTGAAGATGCTTCTGGCGCGCGCACTGAGGAATACCCCTGACGAACAGATCCAAAATCTCGAATGGAAAAAATGGGTTGGAAGTTTGCTTCTGCTCGGGAAATATAAATTGCTTCAGAAACTCGATGCAGATGCTCCCGAAATTCGGGAAATACTGATTGAGATGGAACCTGAATATAGGGCGGCACCGGCTGGTCTTATCGGGTATAGCGCTCCCAATGTTTCTAACGTAATGGAAGCACTCGATCAAGTGGTGATAGCTAGGGCATCATTGCCGGGCCAGAATGTGGTCGTGCAAACTGAACTCGGCGACATCAATATTCCCGAACTTGACTCGGTGACTGAACAACAAATCATCGATGGACCACAGCAAGAGATTACGAATTCCGGCATAGAGTTTTTCAAGATAAAAGCACCTGACATGCTGGGCACAGCTCAATGGCAAGTTCTGCGGCATGGGCGCAATACTCGCGTCGATATGTTGCATCAATCTTGGCTGGATAATTACCACGCCCGGCAATATGTGATTCTTCCCGGCGATAGTCTTAAGTGCCGCTTCGAGGAAACCATTACCTATGATGCCGTCGGCAATGAGATAGACAGGAGAATCTCCGTCATTGAGGTGCTGGAAGTAATTTCACCGCAAACTCAGGCACCTTTGCCGCTAGGATAAGTGATTGATTTTGCTACGATGCCGGAATTCCGACATCGTAAATTAGCAATCTGACAGCCCGCCCCGAGCGGGATTTTTTGGTAATTATATACTTGACTGGACAAGACTTTAGGCCTACACTGGTTTCATAGACAGTGAGGCCCCAAATGTTCCAGAAATTCGCTTCCCTGATTTCCCTGATGCAAGTCTTCTCCGATGAGAAGAAATGCGTTGATCACTTCCGCGCTGTCCGTTGGCCTGATGGCGTCGTTTGCCCTCACTGCGGCTCATGCGAGGTCTACGATTTGGCGAACGGCACCCATAAGTGCAAGCAGAAAGAATGCGCCCTGAAGTTCTCCGTCCGTTACGACACCATTTTCGAAGACAGCAAACTACCCCTTCAGAAATGGTTTATGGCGATATACCTCGTCACCAGCCACAAGAAGGGCATCAGCTCCTGCCAACTGGCGAAGGACGTAGGCATCACTCAGAAATCGGCATGGCACATGCTGCACCGGATCCGCGCCGCGATAGAGGTAGACCGCACCGAGCCGCTCTCCGGCGTCATCGAAATGGATGAGACCTATATCGGCGGCAAGGAAAAGAACAAGCACGCCAGCAAGCGCGTTAAGGGCTCAACGGGCAATGGTTCGGCAAGCAGCAAGATCACGGTGATCGGCATGATCGAACGCGGCGGCGATATTCGCCTTGATTCCGTTCCCGCTCCCCGTGAAGGCTTTGTTCGTCCGCTGGTGCGCACCAATGTTTGCACGTCCGCGATCATCAACACCGACGAGTCAAAGCTGTATTACTTCCTGAAGAAGCAGTACCAACACCTCACGGTCGGCCATGCAGCAGGCGAGTATGTGCGCGGCAATGCCTATACGAACTCGATTGAAGGCGCGTTTGGCCACTTCAAGCGCTCAATCGTCGGCGTGTATCACAAGACCAGCCCGAAGCACATTGATCGCTACCTGAACATGTTTGCGTGGCGTTGGAACAGCCGTAAAATGGGCGAAGGACAGCGCGTCAATGCCCTGCTGAAATCAGCAGTCGGCAAGACCCTGACATATAAGGCGCTTATCGCGAAATGACATGAATGAAAAACCGGTGAAAGTCCCGATGGACTTTGATGAGGCGTTGCGGCGAATAGCCAAGACGCCTAAAGGTCTTGTCGCCCCTCAAGAGAAGCCAAAGAAGGCTGCCAATAAGAAACCCGCGCCCCCCAAGAAGGCGGAACGCGGTTAGTCAATTAGAACAAACTCATCTGACCAGGATGCGAACGCCAGTGTTCGCATACATTCTCAAGATTGCCGAAGCGTATCCGAGTGTACGAGCGAACATGGACGCTCTTTTGACGAGCAAAATCCATACTGCCTCCAATAAAAATTGGAGGGGCGCTTTATCTTGCCCGCAGCCGCCCTTTAGATTAAACTAAAGGTTGTCTGTCAAGGACGATCGGCTGCGGGTGGCAGGGGTTACCCCTCACCACCGTTGCCAAGGTTAAAGCCAGTACGGTCTATATGATCATATGGGTTTTAGCCATATACGAGCCCTCCCTTCTAGCAAATTGCTGGATACCGCTGGCAGGCGGTTGGGTTAGTAAAAATGCTCTGCAACAGGAGCCTGCATCGGCCCGTAATACGCCAAATCTTTCTGAGGGATGGCAGCGTATTGCGGGCTTTTTCTTGTCCCGACCTAGCGCAGCAGGCTCGTACCGCTAGGCTCGAAATATCTTCTCATCTTCCACCTCATCCTTTGCTATCAAGAAGGCGCTCAATGCGCTCCATGAGTTTTTCGTCAACGTCGCCTTTTGCGCTCTTCGCTTCAAGTAGCGTAATCAAGCTATTCAGATACTTAGCTTTCATCTCTTCGAGAGTAGCGGAGGGCTTAAACTGATTTGATTGGCCATCTCCACCACTACCACCGTCGTCACCGCCGCCGCTGCCGCCGCCGCTACTGTCGCGGTCATCTTTGTCGTTAGCGTTGCCCTCATCAGGTTTCCGGATTTGATCGGCTGGCTGCTGGGGAGAAAATGCTGGAATCACCAGATGTGTTCGCGCGCCCCGCGTTGCAAAGAAGCCGGCGTACTCTGCACTTTCAATAAAAATCCGATAGGCTAGGTCCACCCGAGTCGGAAGAATCCCGTAAGCATTGCGTAGCGCATTTTTCATTCCCATTTCTGGTGGAAGTTCGCGCCCCTTGAAATCTTCGTATATCTGTTTGAACAACGACACTTCGAAGAATGCGTCGACCAAGGCTTTTTTGGCATCCTCCGGATAAACGGGCGAGATGATGCGATGAGCCAGAGCCGTCGGGACAAGCACATTGCCTGATTTCGCAATCAGTCCAAAGGCTTTGGCGGCTCCTACTCGCGCCAGATAGGCGCCGTTGGTTGCGCTTTTATAGCCAAGGAAAGCGATAAGGTGCTCAGTCGATGCCGAACCGCCGCCATTCTTGTGGATCGCCTCCGGCACCACTACGCAATCCTTCAGGGCATATGCCGGGAAACGAGAGTCCGAGCGGGCACCTTTATTGGTGCCAGTACTCGCAGCCGGTTTGATGGTCTCAACGTTCATGGTGACTCCTCGTTTCCTGATTTGAACGTACATCATTTTACCTATAAACGCAGAGAAGGCAAGTTTACTTGTGCGCCCGGTCCGCGCATATGATATGTTTGCGCTCACTTTCAATAAAACCCTTTTGAAACATATACGTATACATTTTTAATCCACCATAAAAAAAGCCTTAACTTCTACTGAAGGTAGAAAAATGATCTTTGGCTGAACAAAAAAAGTAAAGTCTTGGCGAGGCGAGGGAGTCTTAAGGTCGGATTATTTACTTATGGAAATACCGACGGCATGAAATCAATTCATGATCGTGCAGACGTCTGCAAAAAGTAAAAAGCCCGCGAATGCGGGCCAAGGATTTTGCAATCAATTTCAAACAGCGAGTATTTCTGTCCAGTCAAATATATAATTACCGATTTTTTACGTCCATCCCTCTGAACTACGAGCACCGCCCCTCCGCCGTAGTTGTCTGAAATTTTCCAAAAATAATTAAAAATGCGCTTGACGCATCTCTATATTATGCGTACTATGCATTTCAAGGATGCGTAACACGCATTTAAAACCGCCCAGCAGCAAACCGCAAAACCCGATCGACGGCGAACAAAAGACAGATCGGCGGCGCGGGTAACGGGCTGGGGCCAGGACCGGAACCTGGCACTTTACGAGGGGAACGCAATGCAGATCGATCTGAACGAAACCAAGGAAGTACGCGATGCGGCACGGAAGGCAAAGCATGCTGCCGCCGTCGCCCGCTTCAACGAAGAAGCCCGCCGCTTCCCCGCTGCCCGGTTCCATGTGATCGAGAAGGCGACCGGCAAGTCTCTTGGCGACGGATCGCCGATGCCCATCGGGTTCGCCACTGAAATCTGCAACCAGCGCGACATTTTCAGGACCGGCGAGTTCTTCATCAAGGCGGCAAACGATCAGGGCGCTGCCCTTCTGGCTTGGAGGGCTGCGTGATGGAAGGGAATAAGACAGTAGTGACGAAGGCGCCGATGCCACCGGACATCAAGCAGTTCGGAAGCATGAGCGATCCGAACAATATCGCCTCATGGAACTATGCGTGCCGGGGATATAAAAATGAACTCGAGAAGTTCCGCGCCTGCAAACTCGACGATCTCGTCCGTGCGCTTCGCCCAATTGTCGCCATGACATTCAAAGAAGCGCAAGCCGCAGAAGATCGGGGGCAACGCGTTCTGTATTGCCAAGCCGACCCGCTCAATCCGTGCTGGGACAACAGAAAAGACGATGTTCCGGGTCAGCACTGGGGCGGTGGAGACGCATGCCCCGAATGCAACCTGCGCGCCGCCCTCTCCGCAGCGGAGGCAGCATGAGCCTCTTCATGGCGCTCCTTCCCGTGCTCTGGATCATTGGAGCCATCGTCATCATCGGCGTGTTTCTCTACCGTGCATGGCGTAGCTCTGCTGCTGCCAAGCGCCGTCTTGAACAAGCAGAGCGGGAGGAAGCATGACACCCGCCCAAACTCCGGCAGTCCCGAATGCGATCGTGCTGCTCGAATCGACCCGCTCGATCCTACGCCGCAGCGCGCTCCGCGCCTTTTCAATCGGCCAATTCGCCGCCGCCGTGAAGTGGCAGGGCGAGGCACTTGAGCTTGACTGCACTATTGCCGCCATGCGCGAGCAGAAAGTGGTGCAGTCATGACGCCCGTCTACTTCCGCGCACTCGACGCCGGCCACTGGATCGGAATCGCCGTAGTGGTAACGCTGCTCTGCGTCTTTCTCTGGATGGCATCGCGTGACGAAGGAGGCGCGCGATGAAGATCGAACGCAATCCCCTTCCTGCAACGACCATCGAGCTTCTCGCCAGCACGAATGATCTGACGATGGTCGTTTGTGAGCGTCCCGTGTACATCGGAGCACCGAACCGGTATTACGCCTACTTTAAAAACGCTGAAGTTCAGGGCACCGGCGTTCTCATCAGTTCGTATGGCGACGGCGCGACCGAGGCAGATGCAATCAAGGCATATGCGCGCGAAATCAGCGGAAAGCGCCTGGTAATCGATGCGTATTCCATGAACCGTAAGGAAATTGATGTGCCGCGCCTTGTGGAGGTCGGCCAATGATCCGCGCCTCCGTAATAGTCCGCACGCCGGACCAGTGCATTCATTTTTCCGCCATTGGCACCAGCACGGCTGCAATCGCTGAAAGCATCCCTGACATGTTCGGCGTCTGCGCCTTCACGGTGAAGGCTATGTCATGAAGGCACGTGACGAAATCACAGAAATCACGTTCAGCGTGGTGCTGGCGATGTGGGGCCAATACCTCTCGGAAGTCACCGATCGCTTCGTCGAGAAGCATGTTGTCCTGCGCGCGCTCCGCATGCGTACTGCCTGCTCATCTCCCATTCACCGTCATCTGCGCGCCCGCCGGCGCAGGAAGCTTGAGAACCGATTGCTTTGGGTCGGTCGGCAACTGGAATTAAACGAGGCAGAACGAGAAAACAATTTCAAAGTGCAACACGAACTCCATGCGGATCAGGCGCTGCTTCAGGCCGAGCTACGTGATCTTTAACCCAGGAAGGAAACAGAAATGAACGATGACGTCGAAGTCATGAATGTGGAAAGCAGCACGATTTCTCTGCTCAACAAATCGGAAATCGATCAACAGATCACCACTGCGCACAAGTTCCCGCGTTCGATCAAGGCCTTCCGAAACGAAGCTTTGCAGATGGTCACGCTGTCCGAATCCGTTGCTCAGGAATGCATTTATGCGCTTCCGCGCGATAGCAAGGTAATCGAGGGCCCGAGCGCACGTTTCGCCGAGGTAGTTGCATCAGCATGGGGGAATAACCGCGCTGGCGCCCGCGTCATTAGTGATCAAGGTGACTTCGTGACTGCGCAAGGGGTCTTCCATGATCTTGAGAAAAATGTCGCGATCACCTATGAAGTACAACGCCGCATCGTCGATAAACACGGCCGCCGCTTCAAACCGGACATGATCGGCGTCACAGCGAATGCTGCCTGCTCAATTGCGCTTCGCAATGCAATTTTGAAGGGCGTTCCGAAAGCATTCTGGTCGGATATGTACGAGGCTGCGCGCGCAGTCGTCATGGGTGACTTTAAGACCTTGGCGAATCGCCGGGCGGAGGCCATGAAAGCGTTTCAGGCATACGGCGTAACTGAGGCGCAAATTTTCGCGACGCTTGAAGTCAGTGGAATAGAGGACATCGGGCTTGAGAAGTTGGCCACCCTACGCGGCATCCTGACCGCGATCAAAGATGGCGATACCACTCCGGAGCAGGCCTTTTCTGGCGCTGAAGTGAGCGGCAAGACATCGGCAGCCGGCACAAAGCCTCCGCTCCCAACTTTGTCTGATGCTGATTTCGATAAGAAAAAGGCTGGATGGAAGAAAGCCGTCGAAGGCGGCAAGACGGTCGACGACCTGCTCGCCATGATCCAGACAAAAGAACTTCTGACCGATGAGCAGAAAAAGGAAATCGCTGGATGGGTGAAACCGGCTGAGTCCTCTCCGGCTGACGACGACTTCACCGCAGCCCTCGACAAGAGCGGCAATTACGCCCAGCAATAAAGGAGGTCGCCATGCAAATTCACCGCCTCGTCCAAGGGACACCGGAGTGGAGCGCTCATCGCCCCAAATATCGTAACGCCAGTGATGCGGCGGCGATGCTCGGCTGTAGTCCGTATAAAACCCGCAGTCAGTTATTGCATGAACTGGCCACTGGTGCCGAACCGGAGATCGATGCTGCCACGCAGCGCCGGTTCGATGAAGGCCACCGCTCCGAGGCTCTTGCTCGCCCATTGGCAGAGCAGATTGTCGGAGAAGACTTGTACCCGGTAGTCGGCACCGAAGGGAAGTATGGCGCCTCATTCGATGGCCTCACATTGAACCACGTGACGAATCACGAACACAAAAGCCTCAACGACGAATTGCGGGCAGCGCTCCCGAACATCGGACTCAATGAGAACGTCACCTTGCCCAAGGTGTACCGGGTACAGATGGAACAGCAGTGCATGATTTCGAAATCAGAGCGCACCCTGTTCATGGCGTCGAAGTGGGAAGGCGACAAACTGGTGGAAGAGCGCCATTGCTGGTACTACCCGGATGCCGAACTGCGCGCGGAAATTATCGCTGGATGGGACCAATTCGAGAAAGACCTAGCTGACTACACGCCTCCCGCTGCACTTCCTACTCTCGTTGCCGCGCCGGTGCAGGCGCTGCCTGGCGTGCTGGTGCAAGTCACTGGCGAAATCGCGATAAAGGACAACTTCAAGGCGTTTGAGACCGCTCTGCGAGATTTCCTCGAACATCGCCTGATTCGCGAACCCAAGACAGACCAAGATTTCGCGGATCTCGATTTGCAGATCAAGGCCATGAAGGGCGCGGAAGTCGCGCTGGAATCGGCCGAGGCGCAGATGCTGGCTCAGATTCAGGCCGTCGACACCGCCAAGAAGGCCAAAGACATGCTGGCCAAGCTGGTCCGCGACAACCGCTTGATGGCCGAAAAGCTGCTGGAGAGCGAGAAGAAGCGCCGCCGCGATGAGATTGTCTCGAATGGTGCCAAGGCGCTCCGTGAACATTGTGCCGCCCTGACTGAGCGTATCGGCAAGCCGTATCTTCCACCGGAGTATTCAGTGGCGGACTTTTCCGGCGCCATCAAGGGCATGCGCTCTCTCGCAAGCATGGAAGATGCGATCGCCACCACCTTGGCCAATGCCAAGATCGAAGCGAACGCCATTGCTGACCGCATCGAGGGAAATCTGACTTGGTGCCGTGAAAACGCCGTCGGTTACGAATTCCTGTTCTCAGATATGCGGGAACTCATCGTGAAGGATAGCGACTACTTCCAATTGGCGGCGAAGAACCGGATCGACGATCACAAAGCCGCTGAAGAGAAGCGCGTTGCCACCGAGCGCGAGAGGATCGCCGCCGAGGAGCGAGCCAAGGCTGAAGCTGCAGTTCGCGCTGAGCAGGAAGCCGCTGCGGCCGCCGAGCGTGCCCGCGCTGCCGAACAGGAACGCGCCGCTCTGGAGAAGCTGCAGCGCGAGGAACTCGACGCTCGCACCATCGTTCCGGCGCATGGAAATGCCGCTGCGCCGCTTCCGCAGACGCATGACGTCGCCACGATTCCGGCTCGCTTGCCGCAGGCCGACACCGGTGCCCGCATCAAGTTGGGCGACATCAACGCCCGGATTGCTCCGCTGTCGATCACGGCAGACGGCCTCGCGCAACTCGGATTCCCGCATGTGGATACCGACAAGTCAGCAAAGCTCTACCGCGCCGTCGATTTCCCGACCATCTGCGCTGCGATTATCCGGCATGTCGAGTTGGTATCTCAGGAGCCGGCGAAAGCGGCGTAACCAATTCAACCAGCAGCACCAACCACAGAGAGGAAAGCATGAAGCAACTACAAATTCCGCCACTGAGCGAAGGCGAGACATACATCGGCGCCATCGGCGATAAAAATGGCGATGTCTATCACGTCATCCTTCTTCCGGGGGACAACGACGATGCCGAGTGGCAGAAGCAGATGGACTGGGCGAAAAGCATCGGCGGCGATCTACCGAACCGCATCGAGCAAGCCATGCTCTGGGCGAACTTCAAAGATCAGTTTCAGAAGGACTGGTATTGGAGCAATGAGCTTCATGCCTCGGGCTCTGGATATGCCTGGACTCAGAGTTTCTACGATGGAGGCCAGGGCTGCCGCAACGTCGGCAGCCACTACAGAGCCCGGGCTGTCCGCAGATTGCCCATTTAGTCATTCATCCATTTCAAAGGCCATCAACCATGACCATTACGCTAGAAAAGATCAAGGAAGAACACAGCAAGCTAGCCGAGATGATCGCGGCATTTGAGGCGCAAGCCAAAGCCTCTCGTCTCGTCAGCTTTCCTTCGGTCGAAATCGAATTGAAGGAAGGTGAGCACTACGCCGGCGTGATCACCGGAAAGAACGGCGAGCCGAGTTACCACGTAATTCTGTTGCCTGGACAGGCTACGGACATCAACTGGAAGGATGCGCAGGACTGGGCCAAGAAATCAGGCGGTGAATTGCCTACGCGCCGCGAGCAGTCCCTTCTCTTCGCCAATCTGAAAGAACAGTTCGAGGAGCGCTACTACTGGTCATCGGAAGCGTATGCCTCGGGCTCTGTTTATGCCTGGGTTCAGTATTTCTACAATGGAGGCCAGGGCTACAGCAGCGTCGGCACCAACTACAGAGCCCGGGCTGTCCGCAGATTAGTTTTTAGTAATTAAGTCATTTAAAACATGGCCATCCATACCCAGCTTCCGATCTACAAGGTCGCTTACAACCTTCTCGATGTCGTTACCGATCTCGTTAAGAACATGCCGCGAAATTTCAAGGCATCAATTGGCGGGAAGGTGAACGACGAGTGTGTAGAGATCGTCGTCTTGATCTTTCGAGCCAACTGCGCGTGCGACAAAGCACGGCACATCGGCGAGCTGATCGAGCGCCTGCAGGTAATCGAATTGCTACTTCGTCTCGCCAGGGACAAGAAACTCATTTCGACAAGTCAATACGCGAAAGCGATTGAGCTTACCGGCAGCGTAGGAAAACAAGCTACTGGATGGCGCAAGGCCGCGCTCTCGCCAGCTTCGTAATGGTCAAGGCCGTTATGACAGTGCGATTTTTCAATCTGGTCGTGCCGCTGGCTCACAAGGCCACCGCAATGCGCGTCAAGGAAACCGCCGACAGTGTTTGGGTCAGGTCCTGCGCAGTTTCTCCGCAGATCGGTTATGACCTTCGGCAGAGCGACGTAGAAAGCACGAATAAATGCCTCGGACTCTGAATATGCCTGGAATCAGAATTTCAACAACGCTTGACGCGAGCAGCCGCCGGGCATATGCTTTCCGTACCGCTGCCATCGTAGCGGTCGGGATTGGCGTTCCGATGAGTGCGGCAAATGGCCGCCATGCGTTTCTTGGCGGCTTTTTTCTTGCCTGCGTTTCGCCTATGGGCGGGCCGGGCGGGGAGTCGCAAGACTCGCCGGTGCACTCCCGGTACGCCAACCCGTTCGGTTCCGCCCTCCCGATTGGCGTCGGGAGTTCGGTTCTTCAACTGAACAGGAGTGCACATCATGAACCCGAATGGAAACCTCAAGCACGGCCAGCATGGATCGCTGACATACATGCGCTGGAAGTCGATGCTTCAGCGCTGCTACAACCCGAACGCGACCAACTACAAGTACTACGGCGGCAAGGGCGTTACGGTCTGGGAACCGTGGCGCGAATCCTTCGAGACATTCCTCATCGACATGGGCGAATGTCCGGGCAAGGACATGACCCTCGAACGGCTCGAAAACAGCATCGGCTATACACCGGAAAACTGTATCTGGGCAACCAAGGCCGCTCAGAACAAGAACCGCTCGCACTGCATTCCGCTTGCCTTCAATGGCGAGACAAAAATCCTCTCGGATTGGGCACGGCAATACGGCATGACGCCGAACGCGCTTGCCATGCGAATCCGTCTCGGCTGGACGATAGAGCGCGCACTCACGCAGCCCCTCAAAAAGCGCACGCCGAAATAACGGTCGCCGCCCGCCTGCTGCGCCAATCCTCCGCCAGCCACACCGACCGCGCCCAGCTGGCGAAAATTCTTTTGCAGCGTGGGCACACCGTCAACAAGCAATTTACGAAGACTTTTCGTAAGCACTCATAAATGGAGACAGCATGACCATTGCAGCAACCGTAAAGAAATGCATCGCCAACCAAGCATGTAAGCCGGTCGATGAAATCACAGCCGAGCACACGCTTGCATCGCTTCGCCTTGATAGCCTGGACATGGCGGAGGTGGCAATCGCAATCGAAGACGAACTCTCTATGCTCTGGCCGGATTCCAACTTGCAGGGCGATGTTGAAACGTTTCCGGATATGACGGTTCAGGCGTATATCGAGGCAGTTGAAAAATATGTCGTTTCGGTGAAGGCGGAATGATTATGTGCATCACTCCTGAAAGCGAACTCCTGCGGCAGTGCATCGCCAGCGGACAGGTAAGCGCATCTCAGGCGGTACAACACGCAGAAGCGGGAGAACTGATGGACAAGGTAGATATTGAAGGGCTGAAGCGGTATGGGTTGCGCTGCGGATATGGCGGAATGCCACTCATGGAAGAAGAAGGCGGCGGTGCATGGGTGCGCTATTCCGATCACCTTGCAGTGGTAGAGGGACTGCGTAGGCAGGTGGAAGAGTATCGGGCGGCACATATCGAAGCGGTCAATTTCAACGCCAAGCGCTCTGCCGAACTCGGCAAGGCCTTAGGCCAGCGACCAACGGCGGACGAGAACCCCGGCTTCAAGTGCGGGCAATGCGGCTCCAATGACATCTGGTACACAACCGGCGAAACGTCAGACGGCGCATATGACACCTACAGCTACCACTGCCACGGTTGCGGTCGGCAATGGCGCATCGTTGACGAATGTGATTAAGGGAGCATAAATAATGGCTGATCAACAAGAGCAATGGCCCGGGGAGCGCATGGTCAACATGCCTCATCCACATGAGCCTGAAATGCGTGTCATTGGATATGTTCTACCCGCTGACAAATTTGGCGGAGTGCATCCAAGCGCTTTCCTTGATTCTCTCTCATCCTCGCAGCAGGTAAGGGAAGATGCTCTTGCGGCAGCAATTAGCGCGTGCAACTCTGAACGGTTGATCGACGCGACCGGAGAGGCAAGCGACATCGCTTATGGGTATGCGATTGATCATTGCATCAACGCGATCAATCAGCTCAAATCCCGATCCCCCACGCCAGCACCGGAGCTGCTCAAGCCGCATTATGGCCCGCCTCCTACGCCTGTCACACTGCCGCACATTGGCCCGCCGGCAGAGATAAGGCCGCTGTCGCAGCCATCCAGCGTAGCAATGACGGACGCTGCACAACTAATCCGTGAATTCGTGCAGGCGATGCTTGCAAACGATACGGCTGCTTCTGGCGATGCAATGAGGCGGATGACAGACTTTGCCCTGCAATCCTCCCCCGCATCCAGTACCGCACCGGAAGCCGGCTATTACCTTGCCTCGTTCAAGCGCGGCAATATCGGGCATGTGACTTGGTGGGGGCCGAACGATGCCGGGTATACCCCCTACCTTGAGCAAGCTGGCATCTATCACGAGCTGACGCCCGATTACCACGATAGCGAATACACGGTGCCTGTACCGGTTGCCTTTGCTCGCGAGTTTGTGAGCAGCGTTATCGACACCGGTCATTCGGGGCATGAATGCTGGTGGAGTGCAGACAAGTTGCGCGCCGCCATTTCCCGCATGCGCGATGAGAAAGGCGGTGCGTGATGAAGCAACAGGAAAAGCTCTTGGCGCTGGCCGACCGTATCGACCACGAACAATTGTGGAAGCGGCCCGGTCTGGATCGCTTCAAGATGACGGAAGACCAGCAAGCCAGGCTTGACGCTGGCGTAATGCTGCGCCGCTACGCCGACATCCTGACCCCTAACCGGTGGCTTGTAATCCCACCGACCGGGTTCGTGCAGTACAGCGCAGGCACGTTGGACAAGGCATACGAAATGGCGAAGCGCGATGAAGAGCGCAAAGCCGCCCAAGCTGACAGCATGCGCGCAGATGGGAGGAAGCAGCCATGAAGCGTAAAAATAAAGATGCGCTGGTCATTAGCACAATTTTCGTTCTACTGGTCTTGTTCATTGCTGTCTGCATTTCTGGGGGTGTCTATTGGGAAATTTCGCTCTGGAAGGAATGCAGAGTGACTAACAGCTTTTGGTACTGCGTCCGCGTTCTGGGGAAATGACCATGACCAACACCGTAAAGATGCTCCGCGAGGCGCTGGAAAGAATGGCGCACAAGTCCAATCATTGGACGAAAGACGATTTCCAGCATGAGGCATCGCAACTTCTATCCGCCCTCGCCGCCACAGCGCAGGCACCGGAGCCGGAACAGCAGGAAGCAGCCGCCCCGGTAGCGCAGGTTGAGGATTGGCCTGACGATATTCACCCACTTGCAATAGTCCCCTTGGTCGACCTGAAGACGCTTCCGGTCGGAACGAAGCTCTATACCTCCCCACCGCCAGCACAGCAGGAAGCAGCCGGGGCGATCATTTGCAACGGCCTGCCAGTGGAGAAGGTGCAATTGGATGCGGCTTGCCGCTTCCTGAAGGAAGAAACGGCATTCGATGGTGAGGGGATTCTGGAGGCTTGGAACAAACTGGTGAAGTTCTATGTTGCGAATATCGCCTCCCTTCCGCCAGCACCACAAACAGCGCAAGAGGCTGCCGCGCCAGCAGTGCTGAGCGAGATGACAGAAGAAGATGTGCAGGCACTGTGGGAATCGCACGTCTCGTTTGATCCTCCTCCACGTGGAAATTATTGGCAGGAGTTGCTTGCTTTCGCCCTATCTGTCCCACGCACGCCGCCTGGTACGCCCGACGGGAGTGGCGAATGAAGCGGCTCAACCTCTTTCCAGATTGGCGACCGATTGCAAATGCCATCAGGAGCGCATATTCGATGATCGGCGAGGAAGCCACTGGTAACACTCCAGATCGAGATTGGAATCTAGTTTCAGCAGCTATCCACCATTACGAGGAAGCGAATCGACCGAAATGTTTCGAATGCAAACGGGCGCTCTACCGTTCTGAGGATATTCGCTGCCTCGATTGCAACATGGTGTTTTGTGAAGCGTGCGCGGCCATGCACTTCTGGCCCAACGGGCGGGAAAAAGGGAAGCCGGGCGTTGATAACCAGTCCGCCGCCCTCGCTTCTCCAGTAGCGGTGAGCGACAGCGAGATATTGCGGCTAGCTGATGAGCACGCTATCGGCGTCCGGGATGGCAACAAGCTTACCGTGCATCTTGTGAACGGAACTGACATCGCTCATTGCGTGTTGTCCTTCGCCCGCGCCCTATCTCGCACTGCTCCTACCGTACCGCGCAATGTCATCCAAGCAGCCGAATTCACGCGGGAAGACCTTGGCCCCAGCGGAACGAACTACCCGCATATCCGCACGATACTGGGCTACATCGAGTCTTTGGTCGCCGCCCCGTCCGCCGATAAGGAGCCATCGTGAGCGCTGAACTGAAACCGTGCCCGTTTTGTGCCAGCAACAATCTGTCGATTTCTTACAGAGGTCAGCCAGCCCGAGATTTTTTCATTGGCTGCAATAGCTGCGGTGCATGCGGGCCAGCGGTCCCGTCGGCGAACCCTGCAGGCGGAGCGTACAACCCCGAGACGGTGCCCTCATGGAATCGCCGCCCTACCGTCTACCAGGACGGGGAAAATGCTGCCACTTCCTCAGCAGATAACCAGGGGGAACGGGGATGAAACTGTATCGGGCAAAACTGAAATCTCGCAAGCGCATCATGGCCGAGATACCACGCGAGCAGCAAGGATGGTGGGCGGACGTATGTCCCGGAAAAACCCTGACCCTTCGTGACGCCACGGCTGCGGATTTGGCCCGCTGCTTCATTAACGAAGGGCAATCGCGCAACCCGGCCGACTACCTTTGTGAAGATTTTGAGGGCGGATGCTTGGTGCGGAGCATCGCGATTGAAAAGCTCACCGAGATCAAGCATCGCGCCCCCTCTTTCGCAGATAGCGAGGTAGAGAATGGATGATTACGACGATATTCCGATCAAGCTGCCCTCAGGACGGAAAGCGCTCGTTCGGCTTCCACGTCCGTTCGATCTCAAGGATGCGCGGCACCTCGTCAAGTTCATTGCGAACTACGTCGAGGACAAGGACAGCGCTGCAGCAGCTATCGGCAAGCAGGGGGAGTGATGAAGATCGAACGCGCACCGAGCTTTTCAGTGCAAATATGCATGGCCGGGAATTACGACGACGCCCAGCGCATATGCCGCCAGTTCTGCTTCGAAGTTGGGTATTGCGTCACAGTCACGCGGACTGAATACGTTTATACCGGCGGCCAGGAATCAGGCTTTATCGTCGGCCTGATCAATTATCCTCGTTTTCCGAAGGCTCCGAGCGAGATAACCGACACCGCTGAGCAACTCGGAATGCGCCTAATGGAAGGGCTTTGCCAGCAATCGTTCTGCATCGTGACGCCTGCGGACACTATTTGGTTTAGCCGGAGGCCTGAATGAATCCGTACAAGATCGACGGACCGGCGCTTATCAGCTTCTCCGGTGGCAGAACGTCCGGCTACATGCTGGCAAAGATCGTAGAAGCGCACGGCGGCATACTGCCCGTCGATGTGATCCCCGTCTTTGCCAACACCGGCAAAGAGCACCCGGCAACGCTGGATTTTGTCCGCGACTGTTCGGATCGGATCGCGCCAGTCACTTGGCTGGAATATAGCGCTGATGGATTTAAGGTTGTCTCATTCGAGACGGCAGCACGCAATGGCGAGCCGTTTGAAGCCCTTATACAGAAGAAAAAATATCTTCCGAATCCAGTTACTCGGTTCTGCACCATCGAATTGAAGATTCGCGTGATGCGGGATTTCGCTAGGTCACTGGGCTGGGAGCATTGGACAAACGTAATCGGCCTCCGAGCTGATGAACCGCGCCGCGTAGCAAAGGCTAGAAACAACCGCGAGCGATGGGAAAACGATATGCCCTTGCATTCGGCTGGAGTGGTAAAAGCAGATGTTTTGGCATGGTGGAAAGCGCAAGGCTGGGGCTTGAATCTACCGATTTCGCCGACCGGTGACACTGATTTAGGAAACTGCGATTTGTGCATGCTGAAGGGCTTGGGCAAGAAAATCAGCATTATCCGGGATGACCCGAACCGTGCGGTTTGGTGGATGCAACAGGAGGAGAAACGCGGCGCAACGTTCCGGATTGATCAGCCAAGCTATAAGGCAATGATCAGTATAGCGACGCAGCCAGAATTAGATTTTGAAGATGAAGAGTTGGCGGACTGCGCATGCACCGACTAGCCGCCTAATCAGGAGCAGGAGAAGAGATGCTGAATTTCATGTGGGGTGTATTGGCTGGCTGGGTGAGCATGATCGGGTACCTGGTGGTCATCGGGCTCCATTCTGGATCGATTAACACCCTTGCGGATGATGAGGGGGAGTAATCAATGCACGTTGGGAAGGATAGATGATGAGCGATTTTCAATCTCTGCTTATCCGGTTACTTGCCCGTCAGGCTGTGAAGGAGCATTTGACGCAGCGGGGCCAGCAACCATGCGGGTCTCAGCCTGACCGTTCAAATCGCCCTGTTCAGAGCGGGCGGGAGAAAAGGTAGTATTGCCGCATGAAAACCGCCGCCTACGCCCGTTACAGCTCAGACGCCCAGCGCGACGCCTCGATCCGCGATCAGTTGCGGAATATCGAGACCTACTGCGCCCGCGCCAGTTTGCCTGAGCCGGTCGTATTCCAGGATCAAGCGGTTTCCGGCTCAAGGAATGACCGAGAAGGCTATCAGGCGCTACTCAGAGCAGCCGAATCGGGTTCGTTCGACCTTCTCTTGGTGGATGACCTTACGCGTCTCTCGCGTGACCATATCGAATGTGCGCAAGTTATCCGGCGGCTCAAATATCTCGGAATCCGTGTCGTAGGTGTCTCGGACGGAATCGACACCGAACGGGGCAACTACAAGCTGGAAACCGGGCTGCGTGGCTTGATCGGTGAACTGTATCTGGATGAGTTAGCCGCCAAAACACACAGAGGCTTAACCGGCCAAGCCCTTGACGGTTACAGTGCCGGCGGTCTCCCCTATGGTTATCGGAGTGTGTTCGATGGCCAAGGACATAAGCGCGTAATCGATGAGGATCAGGCGCAATGGGTCCGGTTTATCTTCGACCGATATGCAGGCGGAGAAAGCCCCCGTAAGATCGCAGACCAATTGAACCGCATGGGCATACTCAGCCCACGAGGCGGAACCTGGGCGCACTCAGCAATCTACCCTGACTCCAAGGGTGTCGGCATCCTCGGAAACCCGCTCTACAATGGGAAACAGGTCTGGAACAGGACGAAATGGATTAAGCATCCCGAAACCGGGAGTCGGCTTCGTACCATGCGCCCGATGTCGGAATGGATCATCACCGATGCGCCAGAAGCCAAGATCATTGATGACGATCTGTGGAAGCTATGCGAAACCCGCGCCAAGGCAGCCAAACGCGACACAGCGGCGAAGAAATCCGTTGGCAAGGGTTCGGGCGGTCGTTCCCCTAAATACCTGTTCTCCGGTCTCCTGAAATGCGGAGTGTGCGGGGGAGCCTTCATCGTCATGGACCGGGCGCGGTACGGATGCAGTACGCATAAGGATCGCGGCCCGACCGTCTGTAATAACAGTTTCAAGGTTAGGCGAACGACCATCGAGACGGTTCTACTCGCAGGGGTCAAGGAATCGCTTCTTTCCGATGAGGCATATAGGGTATTCGAAGCCGAAGCTCGGGCGCTGCTCAAGCAGGCCAAACCGGATCCTTCATCAGCAAAGCGAAAGCTTTCCGATGCGCAAAAAGAACTGGATAACCTGATGGCGGCGATCAAGGCCGGGATTGTCACCCCCACCACCAAGGCGGCGCTGGAAGAGGCGGAGAGAAGTATCGCAGCAGCCCAAGAGGAACTGAAAGCGATCGAGCGCTACGAGCCCACCCAGATGCTGCCACGAGCGCGAGAAATCTATCGGGATATGGTAGCCAAGCTGGAGGCGGTTGAAGATGTCGACGCGGCGCGGGAAGCCCTGCGCGGCCTAATTGGTGACGTCAGGCTGATCCCGGAAAACGGTACACTGACCGCAGAAATACAAAGCGCCGGACTGGCCGGCGCACTGCAAATATCGTTGGTTGCGGGGGCAGGATTTGAACGTTATTTCACGTCAATCCGGTACACCGATCTAACCTAAACAGGCCCGAATTATAACAGATGATATGCCGAGGTCTATCGCTTCTTAATATGATGGTTGTCAACATTTCCACAGGAAAGCGAGACATGGTCGCTCAACCCAGCATCAAGATAAATACGACCTTCACCCCAGAAGGCCTCATTGTTCAAGAGGAGATACATCATCTCCAAGGCCTTCATGACGAAATAAATCGCCAGGTTATCGACACCCGGGATGCTCAGGTGCGATCGGCGCTGATTGCTTTGGGGTGGACGCCACCGGGAGGGCTATCCTAAATCACGCCCTGCCCGATCAGCACCAGGATCATCCCGCCCAGCGAAAGCCCCATCGTAGCCAACCCGCGCCACGCCTGCGCGCCGGTAGCCCGGTTGTCGTAGAACTCCAGCATTCCGACGGAAAATATCAACAGAAGGATGGCGATCATGATGCGCTGGCCGTCGATGCCGGATTCCAGTGCGATGCGCCGCCGAGCCGGACGCCAGCCCACATCATCCAGCGCCTGAAAGCGTTCACACCCGTAACACCGGATGCTTCTCGCAGCACCGCGTCGGCTGTTTTCCGGTC
>Ga0068855_100003253_pt1 | contig 19872 bp, 18 predicted proteins | sample KBSCornC52_FD_66592 | JGI IMG/M metagenome (GOLD analysis project Ga0068855, IMG submission 66592) | Corn rhizosphere microbial communities from Kellogg Biological Station, Michigan, USA - KBS Corn C5-2 | ecosystem: Host-associated > Plants > Roots > Rhizosphere > Soil ...
AATAAATACAAGTATAATGGAAAAGAAAAGCAGGAGAAGGAATTCAGTGATGGCAGTGGATTGGAACTTTATGACTTTAATGCAAGATTGCAGGATCCTCAACTGGGGCGTTTTCATTCCGTTGACCCGCTTGCAGAAAAAGCTTTGGAGCTGACACCCTATCGTTATGGATTTAATAACCCCGTTAGGTTTTTAGATCCCAATGGAGCATATGAAACCGATGGTCATTTCTGGACAGTTTATTTGATGGCTACCATGATGGGGAACAAACATGCCTACGATTTAGCATACTTTACGGAGGCTCCTGACAACAGAATGTATAGGAGTGGTGACTTTGCCCCCGGACGACCCTGGTATTCATTCGGCTTTTTTGGAACATGGGCAGACGTACAATACCAAACAAGGTTTCATGCTTTGACCGGAGGAAGCCCTTCTGAAGAACGAAAGTATTCGAGTGAAATGGCTATGAATGCAAATTACCTCGCCGAACTTGGAGGATGGTTACACAGATTGGGTGATAGCTATGCTCATACGAAATTAGACGACCCCAATAAAATGTACAGCACTGGTTTTGGCCACGCATTCGAATATCAGGACGGTCATGCACCCGATAAGATTGCAATCAGGCCGGAATTATACAAGGAATATACAAAGAATTTAGCACAGGTTTTGGGAGACCGTTTTGGCTTTAAAGGTAATGTTGATATGTTTACCTTTAATTACGTCGCTGACTCCAGAGGAAGTACTTCGCAAAACAGTGCCGTTTTCGAAACTGAGATCAGGATCAGAGAAGGCGTTAACACTTTTAGTGTAGCGGGAAACATGGTGGACGAAATTGGAGCTTACGTTGGCGCAAGAAATGATCATTTTGGTAGTAATGTGTCTGCCAATGCTGTATATACAGACGTAGATATTTATAATAGAAATGAAAACGGTGAATGGGTGAAAACAGGTACAGAAAAAAGAACATTTGTAACGATCCATTGATAATATATGAAAGAGGGAATTAAATTTATAGTGAGTTATTCGGTGTTGTCAATTTGCTTATTTGTAATATCAAAGCTCTTTTTGAAAGAGTTAACAGCTGAGATCTTTTCATATCTTTTGTTTTATTACCTGGTTACCATGCCTGTTGGCATTATTTTATATCTGGTTCTTAGTTGGTTAATGGTGAGGTACAAATTAAGTTTGGCATTAAGGGTGATTCTCTCTTTCATATTCTGTATAGTTATTATTAATGCTATTCCTTTTATATTTGATGATAACCGTATTTTGCTATTTGATGCTTTAAATGGAATTTTTAAGGACCGTTCAATGTTAGGTTTTAATAACCTTGGAATACATTTGGTAGCGATAGTCAGCTTTACCATCTGCTATTTACTATTCCGTAAAGACCGGTTTTGGTCAAATGTGAAAGAATGATAAATAGAATATATTGTAAAACCCGCCTGATGGCGGGTTTTTTTGTCAATATTCAGTGCCCAATGATCAATATTCAGATAGAAAACCCCGGCAATTGATGGTGCACTGTTAAATAATCGGTATAGTTATTGGTCTGGTGGGCTTACGGCTATCGTCAATCGTGAATCGGCAGTCGGCAATAATAAAATTCATAATTGACAATTATAATTCATCATTGCCGATTCACGATTGCCGTATCACGATAAATTAATCCTTATAATATGAATACAATTCGCACCCGCTATCTGTCGATAGCTGCCTTTTTGGTTTTGGGCACTGCTTGTCAGAAAAAGACAGCAGAAAAAGAAACCGATAAAAAAATTACTCCAGCTGAGTTGGACTATGAGCAGGAAATGAGGACCTTTATTCAGGACATCAGCTCTTTTGCGCGACAGCGAAAACCGGGGTTTCTGATCGTACCGCAGGATGGTTTAAGTCTGCTCACCAATACCGGCGACAGCACGGGTACACCGGTTACATCTTATCTGGCTGCCATTAATGGAGTAGGGCAGGAAGAAGTATATTATGGTTATGATAATAATGATGATGCTACCACACCCGCCAGCGCCCGTAATGCTTATCTGCGTATGTTGCATGTAGCTCAAAATAATGGTAAGCGCGCGCTGGTTACTGACTATTGTACCACCGCTTCAAAGATTTCCAATTCATATACCAGCAATGCGGCCAATGGATTTATTTCCTACGCCGCTACACATCGCGAACTGGATAATTTTGCTACTACAGCGCCGTACAATGTAAATGCCGCCAATATAACTTCGTTAGACAGCGCCAGAAACTTTTTGTATCTGATTAATCCGCAAACTTATAATAACAAAGCACAATTTCTGAATGCATTAAAGGCAACGAATTTTGATGTGCTGATACTCGATGCTTTTTTTAATGATTCTACTGCGCCGCTTACGCCTGCCGATGTGCAGTCGTTAAAAACAAAGGCCAATGGCGGCAAACGGATCGTATTGTCGTACATGAGCATTGCGCAGGCAGAAGATTACCGCTCGTACTGGAACCCGAACTGGTTAAAAAATCCGCCTGCCTGGCTGGTAACTACAGTTGATCCTGACTGGGCCGGTGATTATAATGTTCGTTATTGGATGGCAGACTGGAAAAAGATCATTTACGGCAATAACACATCGTACACGCAAAAATTGTTAGACGCCGGTTTCGATGGCGCCTACCTCGACCTGTACGATTACCAGGTGTGGGAAAATTAAAAGCCTATCCTTTTCACTATAATAGCCATGAGTACATTACAAACCCGCCACACAGCGGGTTTTTTATTTTTACAGAAAGAAATTACAATAGTTTTGAATTTGATGGAGTATTTTGGCGGCGGAAATAATCTATGGATATGAACCGCCTTCTGCTTTATTCAATATTCCTTATTGCGCTTGTTTCCTGTGACCAGCAACAGGGGAAAAAACGTGGAAAAAATATACTGAAAGATGTTGTTCTGATCAGAATAACACAGGGAGGCGACAATAAGGGCAGCTGCGTTCAGATCAGTAAAAAGCTGGAAAAAGACCCCCGCTATAATAAATTACTGGCTACTTATGCCGGTTATTGTTTTTGCAGATCGGCCGACAGCGCACTAACACCCGACAAATTAAAAGATCTTGCAGGCCGGCCTTCTTTCAAAAAAATGATTCTCTTATTCTACACCAATAGTGATTCGGATAAAATATATAATAACAGGGGGCGAAGCGTAATAAATGATATGCGCAGTGAATTGTTGTATGGAATTAAAGACTATGCCCCCGAAGAACTCACCCACATATCGAACACCCTGCTGCAAAAGAATAATTTTGATGGGGTAGAAGCATTGTGGGAAAAAACAGATGTAAAAAAACTTCCCGCATTAAGCTCATATATAAGACGTGTAGATACCGGCAATTTTTTTGTTTATGCCGATTTAGCAGCTGTTTTTCATAACAGCCACAATTATCCTCTAAGAGATTTCTACCTGGTAAAAGCCGGCCGCTGCAGAGATTTTCAGCAGGAATATGGCGCCTTAAAATCGTTGATCGCCAAACGAAAGCAGTTTGATGTAACGGAGTTTAAGGAGTCGATCTATGGGGGTATGTAAGTGATTTTAACCCCCGTCTACAATTTTTTAGGGTTTGATACGTCTGTTCCTGCTGAACGGGCGTAAACCAATAAAGCTTACGAATTTATCATGTAATATTTGAAGGGCAGATGCTACCAACTGAGGGTTTTACGGTTAAATGTTCAATTTTTATAAAAAATTCCAACCTGCAATAGGGGGTACCATAGTTTCCGTTGTCTTAATTTTCTCAAATAACCATTATTATGATTCGACAGTTGATGCGTTTTTCTTTAGTTGATTCTTTTGTTCCGCGTACGCGTGGAACCGGTTCTCCAGGTGATCAAAGTGATTACCTGTCGGGAAAAATACCTGTTGTACCATTAAAACGGGTGTTAGGTTTTTGCGCATTGATTATTTTATTGTTAACTGCCAGCGCTCCCTTGCACGCACAAAACGGCAAATATACCATCAGCGGCTATATAAAAGACCAGGCCAGCGGCGAAGCATTGATCAACGCCACAGTAAGCATTCCGTCTGCAAACGTAGCAGTAATGACCAACGCTTATGGTTTTTATTCTATTACGCTTCCTGCAGGAAATTATAATTTACAGGCAACTTACTCAGGCTATAAAATAATTCAGAAAGAGGTTAAGCTGTCTGGTAATATGACGCTTGACCTGCCTTTGCAAACCTCTGCCAGTTTGGAGCAGGTAGTGATCACCGGTGAAAAAAAGCTGCGCCGCACCAATACAGTAGGTATGGGCATTCAGCAGTTAAGTGTTGGCCAGATAAAAAAGATCCCTGCTTTCATGGGTGAACCCGATGTAGTAAAAGCGTTACTTACATTGCCCGGTGTTACTACAGTAGGTGAGGGCTCTGCCGGTTTTAATGTGCGCGGTGGTAATGTTGATGAAAACCTCATCCTGATGGATGAAGCGCCGGTATACAATTCATCGCACCTGCTCGGTTTCTTTTCAGTATTCAACCCCGATGCGGTAAAAAACGTAACGATGTATAAGAGTGCATTTCCGGCAGAATATGGCGGACGCACATCTTCGGTACTGGATATTCGCATGAAAGAAGGGAATAACCAAAAATACCAGGTAAACGGTGGAATTGGCAACATATTCAGTCGTGTATCGGTAGAAGGACCACTGCAGAAAAACAGATCTTCTTTTATTGTAGCCGCCCGCCGCTCTTATATTGATGTACTGTCTAAACCATTCCTCAATTCGAGCAACCGCGATAATACCATGTATTTTTATGACCTCACTGCCAAAATGAACTATGAGCTGAATGAAAAAAATACGCTTTACCTCAGCGGATATTTAGGTCGTGACGTATTTGGTGTCGGCAATCAGGTAAAGTTTAAATGGGGTAATGCTACAGGTACTTTCCGCTGGAACCATTTGTTTAACAGAAAACTTTTCTTAAACACCAGCGTGTACTATTCAAAATACGATTACAGTCTGCGGTTTAAATCAAATGATGATATTCAGCAGGGATACGACTGGATTTCAAACATTCAAACCATTGGCGTAAAACCTACGCTTACCTGGTATGCAAGCAACAAGAATACTATAAAAACAGGGGTGAATTATATCTTCTATAACTTTTATCCCGGCAAAGGCGTAGCCAACAGCGAAGGCCATACCAGTGAACTGGCTTTGTTCCGTCGCTATGGTTCAGAATCAGCTGTGTTTGCAGAAGATACCTGGAAAATAATTCCAAAACTGCAACTGCAGGCAGGCTTACGGTTAACGCAATACGCATATCTGGGTAATACCACCGCCTATTATTTCAGAGATACTACAGCCAACCTCAGCAAACCGCTTGATCATACGGTAGATGTTACCAGCAAAAAGCCGATCAATACATGGAATTTTCTGGAACCCCGTATCTCGCTGCGATATGAATTAAAAAAGAATACTTTCCTCAAAGCCGGGTATAGCCGCACCACACAATACATACACCTGTTGTCGAATACGGCATCACCTACACCGGTTGACTTGTATTTCCCCAGTACCAATAACATTAAACCTTCTTTAACCGATCAGTATTCAGTTGGTTTTGTAACCGAGCCCGAAGGATTGCCGCTTGAGTTTTCAGTAGAAACATTTTATAAGAAGATGGATGATCTGCTGGATTTCATTGATAATGCCAACCTCGATTTAAATCAGCTTGTTGAAGCCGACCTGCTTACCGGCAAAGGAAAAGCATATGGCGCTGAAGTGGAAATTAAAAAAGAAACCGGTAAATGGCAGGGATGGGTAAACTACACATGGTCAAGATCAAAGCGTAAAACACCCGGCATCAGCAATGATAACTGGTACCTGAGCCGCTACGACCGTACCAATGTGGTTAACGCCAGTGTAGTGTACGAGCGTAACGATAAATGGTCGTTCTCAGGCAATTTCACCTATGGTTCAGGAACGCCTTCTACTTTTCCTGATGTGCGGTTAGATATGCAGGGACTAGCCATTCCCTATAATACTACAGGACAACGTAACAGCTTTAGATTACCGGCTTACCACCGTCTTGATGTAAGCGCCACTATGCAGGGGCGTAAGGGTAAAAAGTTCAAACAGGAGTGGGTATTTGGAATTTATAATCTGTATGCCCGTCAGAATGCATACAGCATTTACTTCCAGCAGAATAAAGACAATCCCGAGAAAAAAGAAGCCGTTCGCCTGTCTATCATCGGATCGATGATACCATCTATTACATGGAATTTCAAATTCTAACAAAAAACTATTATGCGAGTTAAATCATTTATCAAATATATTCCCATCGTGCTGCTGGCATCTTCGGTTGCCTCCTGCACAAAGGTTATTAATCTTGATCTGCCTACCGGAGAAGCACTACCTTATGTAGATGCCTGGATAACCGATCAGTCGGGTGTGCAGACCATCAAATTTCTGAAGGCGACGAATTATATGAGTTCAAACGACGCGGCGCCTGTTTCAGATGCCCAGATCTCTGTAACAGATATTACTGCCGGTAAAACATATGCATTCAGTTATCAGAATGGCGCTTATGTATACGATGCAGGTAATAAATCCATTGGCGTAAGAGGTCATTTGTATAAACTCAACATTGCGTGGAGCGGACAACAATTTCAGGCTACCGATACATTGAAGCGTAATACCGTCATTGATTCACTGACTTCTGAATACAAAAAAGCAGAGAACGGCGATAAAGAAGGGGACTATGTTAAATTGTGGGCGCACGATGTAACCGGTGGTGTTGACTACTACTGGATCCGCACCTATCTCAACGGATCACTGGATTATCATGTGAGTGATATGTTAAGTGCCGATGGAACTTTTAACGACGACGGCCTTTCTGATGGTTATGCGTTTATACCTCCATTCAGGGATGGCGTTACCGACGGCGATAATCCTTTTAAAAAGGGCGATGATGTAAAAGTGCTGATCCGTTCTTTATCGAGGGATTCATACAAGTTTATGCAACAGGTGCTTGATCAGTTAGCCAATGATGGCTTGTTTAGTAAAGTAATGCATAACGTACCTACTAATATAAATAACCTGCAATCTGATAGTAAATTAAAGATATACGGCTGGTTTGGAACTGTAGCAGAAACAAGTCAAAGTATAACGGTCCACGACTAGTACTAGTAAGGAGTCCGTAAGTCGGGAAAGTCCGGAAGTCTGAAAGAACTACATCATAGCTATATGATTCTTTCCGGCTTTCGGACTTCTGTCTTTCAGACTTTTTTGTTTGCATTCCTTACTGTTCGTTTTTGTCGCTGGTGCATTATAGTCGTTTACACTTAGATTTCGTATTAATTCATGTTTATATTCTAACTTTAATTACGATTGAACAAAAGCTGACAAACTGATTTTCAGTTATATCACTTGCAGGTTCCCTTAACCCCATATACCGAAATACACTGCATAGCTATGAAGGAAAAACTAAACTGCATTTTATTGGTAGATGACGATGAGCCTACCAATTTTTTAAATCGTATAACCGTTGAGGAGTTGAATTGCGTGAAACATGTACAGGTAAAATCCGGCGCACGCGAAGCATTAGACTATTTAAACTGTACTGCACAGCCTGAACCTCTAAACGAAAAATGCCCCAGGCCGGAGATCATTTTCCTTGATATTAATATGCCGGCTATGGATGGTTGGGAATTTCTGGAGAAATATGAAGCAATGCCTGACATGCATAAGAACAGTGTGATCGTAGTTATGCTCACTACCTCTTTCAATCCTGAAGACGAATTAAAAGCCCGCAATATTCCATCGGTAAAAGAATTTCGTAATAAACCACTAACACCTTCCATGCTGCAGGATATTTTAAAAAAATACTTTCCTGAGAACTGTTAATGTGTAAATTAGCAAATGTGCAAATTTGCTAATGAGGTTGACGTATACCTTAATGTATTTACATTAGCATATTTGCTAATTTTCACATCTGCACATTAACCGGGTATTTCAATCTTCAGCAAACAACCTTTTCCCGGTGCACTGATAATTTCCATTTTTCCGTTTTGCATTTCTACCCGGCTAATGATATTGTTCAAACCAATACCCCTGTTCTTTTTACGGGTATCGAAGCCCACGCCATTGTCTTTTATAACTAACTGCAACCAGTTGCGGACGGTTTTCAATTCTATCAGCGCTTCTGTTGCGCCGGAATGCTTCAGCACGTTATTCAGCTGCTCCTGTACAATGCGGTAGAGGATGAGTTTTTTGTTGTTGGATATTTGTTCAATATGCTGGTCGTTGGCTTTTATTTTAACCTTCAGCTCAGGTGAAACCGTAAGGTTTTCTATCAGCTCCAGCAGGGCCTCTTTTAAACCAATGTCGCCCAGCGAGGGGGGCACCAGTGTTTTGGAAAGTATGCGTATTTCATTAATGGCCTTGCTGATATTTTCATAGCCTTTGCTCAGCAGTTCCTTGCGATGGTCTTCTTCATTCAGCGCCATATCAACACATAATTTGGCCGTGGCCAGGATCTGGTTGATGTTATCGTGCAGTTCGCGGCCTATTTCTCTTCTTTCCTGTTCCTGTGTTTGAATGGTTACCTGGGTAATCAGCTTTTGCGTTTCGATCTGGTTGCGCACCAGTTCTTCCTGCATTTTTTTACGTTCCGTAATATCCATCATGGCGCCGAGGATGCGGTAGGGTTTGTTCTGATCTGTTTTTAGAATATATCCGCGGTCGTATACAAATTTATATCCACCGCCGGCCGACTTATACCGGTATTCTTCCTGCCAGTGGTCCTTGCCGGCCCGCATACACTGATCGATGGTCTGCAGAATGCGCTCGCGGTCGTCGGGATGGATATTCTGGTTATGCCATTCGATGGTATTCTGTACTTCTGAAGATTTATACCCGAAAATGGACACGATGCCTTCGTTCCACAGAATTTCGTTGGTGCGCAGGTCCCAATCCCAGATGGTATCGCTGGTAGCTTTAATAAGGGTATTATATCTTTCCAGGTTTTCTACCACCTTTTGCAGGATCTTTTTACGTTCAATGCTGTATTGAATTGATTTAGCCAACACTTTATCGTCGAATTCGCCTTTTACCAGATAATCCTGCGCGCCCAGTGAAATGGTATTCAGGGCAATTTGCCGGTCGCTGAGGCCCGATAAAACAATAATCGATATATGGGGGGCGTGTTCGTTAATGCGGATAAAAGAGTTGATGCCATCGCTGTCGGGCAGGCTCAGGTCAAGAAAAATAAGATCGGGCTGGTGATCGTGCATCAGAAGCAACGCTTCGTTCAGGCGTTCGGCATGATAAATATTTTGCGTAGGCAGCTGACTTAACCGGAGGTATTCACAAAAAAGAAAGTAATCACTCGGATTATCTTCTACTACTAAAATATTCAAAGGATGGGTAGCTGAGAGCATAGCAAGTTTTTGAGCATGGTAATTTAAAATACTACGCCCAGAGACTTAACCTTGTTTTCCTATAGTGAATTTAGGCCAATTATTGCACTTTTTACCATTAATTTCTAACTGGTTAGCCTATTTCTTCTAACCAGTTATTGACAGTTTTTTGGGTAATTTATTTCGCATGTTCACGGACGGCTCTGGCTCCCCGGTTGGGGGAGAACGAAGATTCCCCTGTGAAATACTGGCAACCCTGAATCATGTAGCAAAGACACTTAAGAAAAATGTGAGGTCTCAACTTCGCTTAGGAGTTATTACTTTTGCACTTTTATGGAAAAACCCAGAAGCTATTGCGACGTTGTTGCACAAATGGAGCCAGGCAATGTGCATGTTCATTATCACAATAAGGAATATGGTTTTCCTATAGAAAATGATAATGAACTATTCGCCCGTCTGGTACTTGAAATTAATCAGGCCGGTTTAAGCTGGACAACCATCCTGAACAAGAAAGACAACTTTTTTAAGGCATTCGATGATTTTGATATTCAGAAAGTTGCCCGCTATACCGATAAAAAAGTTGAACGCCTGTTACAGGATGCCGGTATTATTCGTAACCGGTTGAAAATAGCGGCCACCATCGATAATGCCAAAAAGATCCGGGACTTGCAGAAAGAGTTCGGGTCTTTTAAGAACTGGCTCGACAGCCATCATCCCTTACCGAAAGAGGAATGGGTTAAGCTGTTTAAAAAAACGTTCCGGTTTACCGGTGGTGAAATTGTAAATGAGTTCCTGCTCAGCACCGGTTACCTGCCTGGCGCACATATTGCCACTTGTCCTGTTTATAAAGTAGTGCTAAAACATCAACCTGCCTGGGCGAAGAAGGCCTGAAGTCGGAAGTCAGAAGTCTGAACTAAGGTCAAAAGGGTGGGTTAAAAACCGGAGGACAAACAAAAAATGAATCGCTGGATAACAGTATTATGCAGAGTGGCTTTCGTAGTGGTGTGCTGGCTTTTTTTACACTGTTTGTGGATCACCTGGGATGGTATGCGGCCATTTACGGGCAAAGCCGATGTGGCTATTGTACTGGGTACCACATTAAAGTCAAATGGTAATCCCTCGCCCTGGTTGCGCGGACGTATAGTTGCAGCGCTTAATCTGTATCGCCGGCAACAGGTAAAAAAGATCTTTGTCAGCGGTATGATCGAAACCGATACCCATTTTCGGCAGGGAACTGTAATGAAAGATTACCTTGTTCAGGGCGGCGTAAACCCCAATGATATAATAGTTGATAATTATGGCGATAATACCTACCTGACAGCGGTGCATTTTAATGAACTTAATAATCAGTATCATTTTAATTCGGCGGTAGTCGTCAGCAGCTATTATCATATTACGCGTAGCAGATACATCATTAGAAAGATGGGATATAAGAATATCCTGTACAGTGATTTTTCAAGAGCCTTGTTCTGGAAAGACTGGCAGGGACTGCCGAGAGATTGCGTGGCGTTCTATAAGTATCTGTTGGTGTATTAGAGCTAAGAGGATATAAGAGTCTTTTAACTCTTAGCTATAATTTCCACTCAACGATCTGGTTCACCCATTCCTGTTTGTACGGCGCTACAACCTTAATGTAGTTATCGGTGTAGCCTTCCATCATGCCGTTCTTTTCATTTTCCTCGAACAGTACTTTACGGGTTTGACCGGCATGCAGCTGGTTGAAATACTGCGTTTTCATATACGACAGATTGCGCAGCGTTTTGTTGCGCTCATGCCGTACCGGTACAGGCACAACAGGCTCTATGGTTAATGCGTGGGTATTATCTCTTTCTGAATAAGTGAATACATGCAGATAAGTGATATCCAGTTCATGCAGAAAATCGAAAGTTTGCTGAAAGTCTTCATCGCTTTCACCGGGAAAACCAACGATCACATCTACACCAATGGCCGCATGCGGCATCAGCGTTTTGATCAGTTTCACACGCTCGGTATATAGTTCCCGGCGATAGCGCCGTCTCATCAATCCCAGTATACGATTGCTGCCGCTTTGCAGGGGAATATGAAAATGCGGCATGAACTTATTGCTATTGGCCACCAGTTCAATGATGGAGTTGGTGAGCAGATTGGGCTCAATAGATGAAATGCGATAGCGTTCAACACCTTCCAGTTTATCCAGTGCACAGGCCAGGTCATAAAAGCTTTCTTCTTTCTCTTTGTCGCCGTCGGGCCCCTTGCCAAAATCGCCCAGGTTTACGCCGGTAAGTACAATTTCCTTAACGCCATTTGAGGCCAGTTGCTGTACGTTTTGTACAACGCGTTCGATCAGGTCGCTTCGGCTTTTGCCGCGCGCCATGGGAATGGTGCAAAAAGAACAGTTGTAATCGCATCCGTCCTGAACTTTCAAAAACGTGCGGGTGCGGTCGTGCAGAGAGAAGGAAGAATGAAAACCGCTTACATCTTCAATATCGCAGCTGGATATTTTAGTGGGGTCGCCTTTGGTCAGTTCTTTTAAATGTTGTGCAATATTGAACTTTTCGGCGGCGCCCAATACCAGGTCAACGCCGGGGATGGAGGCAATTTCTTTGGGTTTCAGCTGGGCATAGCAACCGGTGATCACCACCAGGCTTTCGGGCGATTTGCGCTGGATACGACGCACCAGCTGGCGGCACTCCTTATCGGCATTATCGGTTACCGAACAGGTGTTAATAACGTATACATCGGCCACGTTTTCAAATGCTGTTTTTTCAAACCCTTCATTTTCAAGCATGCGCGAAAGGGTAGAGGTTTCTGAAAAGTTCAGTTTACAACCCAGCGTATGAAATGCCACAGTTTTTTTCCCGTTCATAGAAGCCGCAAAGATAACTTTAAGTTCTAAGTTTTAAGTCGTAAGTTTTAAGCCGCGGGTTTGTTAGTTTTGGGACTTATTACCTAATACTTAGGACTTAAAACCGAACCGGACATTTTGAGAAAAATAACTATCCTTCTATATATCTTCATCACCGCCTGCCAGGGTATAGGCGTGGGTAATGATGTTAAGATCGACCGCAACCCCGATCATCTTATTTATACCAAACATGCCCGCTGCCGTATGGGCTGCCGCCATATCGATGAAAGCGAGGTGCAGGAAATTCTTAAAAACGGCACCATCAACTACGGCAAAAGCGAACCGGCCGCCCGGCCCGATCCGAAATATGCATTTGAAGGCACTACCCACGACAACCAAAAAGTAAGAATTGTATTCGCTCCCTCACAACGCGGTACGGTGGTTATTACGGTCATTGATCTGGGCACCGAGTGGAGCTGCGATTGCCGTTAATGCCGCCTGCGGCGGCATGGTTTTGCCACAGATTGGACGGATGAACACAGATAATTTTAATGAAAACTCAAAGTAAGTACGTACCTCTTTCCTTTTCCGGGAGACTGTCTATTTATTTTGAATTAACTAATATATCTGTGTTCATCTGTGTTCATCTGTGCAATCTGTGGCAACTGTATTTTGCTGAGCGTAGCGAAGCGAAGCACTTGATCCAACTCAATATTCTTTGTCCACTCCCATAATTTCCTTCACAAGTAGTATTTTTCAACAATTGATTCAAATCCATACCTGGTGATGAAATTTTTGTTGAGATTCCTGCGATACGGCTATTGTATATATGCCCTTGTGCTGTTTATAGTATTCATGCTGCTGGTTATTCCCATTGTACTGGCGGCATCGTTTTTCGGAAAAGTGCGAGGTGGCAATGTCATATACCGGCTCTGCAGTATCTGGGCCGATCTGTGGTTCTTTTTAATAGGCATTCGCCACAGGAACCTGTACGAAAGTCCGCATGATAAAAACAAACAATACATTTTTATAGCCAATCATATTTCCTACCTCGATGCGGCTGTTATTGTAAAAACCGTTCGTCAGAATGTTCGCATCTTAGGCAAGGCAGAAATGTCGGCCATTCCTTTGTTCGGATTTATCTACCGCAATGCCATTGTAACCGTTGACCGCAGCAGCGCCTTTGGACGCGCCAAAAGCGTTCGCATTTTAAAGTCGGTTATCAGAAAAGGCATTTCTATTTTTATTTTTCCCGAAGGCACTTTTAATGAAACCCATCAGCCGGTGAAAGAATTATTTGATGGCGCTTTTCGGATAGCCATTGAAACACAAACCCCCATAAAACCGGTACTTTTTCTGGATGCCTACAACCGTATGCACTATCAAAGTGTATTTTCACTGAACCCCGGCCGCCTGCGCTGTGTTTTTCTACAGGAAATTCCGGTAAACGGATTAACCGTTAAAGACGTGGACTTATTAAAGCAAAAAGTAGGCAGTGTAATGGAAGAAAAGCTGCGGGCGTATAAGGCAGACTGGATACACAGTTAAATGTTGAGTTGATAAGTTGATAGGTTAATAAGTTAATAAGATGAAAATAGTATCAGGTTATCAACCTTTCAACCTATTAACTTATCATCTTATCAACCAGTATTTTACTCGTATATTGGGCATTGGAAATTGAATATTGACCATTGAAAATGAGATGAGTATTCCTGAATTATATGCAGAGGTGATCATTCCGCTGGCGCTGCCCAAAAATTATACATGGTCGGTGCCCGAATCGTTGCGTGAACAGGTGAAGGAAGGAGCCCGGGTGGAAGTCGTATTAGGAAAAAATAAAAAATATGCCGGTGTCATAAAACGCCTGCATACCGAAAAGCCGGAGATCTATGAAACAAAAGACATTCTGAATATACTGGATGTTGAACCTATTATTTTTAAAGAACAACTGAAACTGTGGGAATGGATCGCCCGCTATTATATGTGCAGCGAAGGCGAAGTAATGGCTGCCGCTCTTCCCGCTCATTTTAAATTAAGCAGCGAAACGGTACTCGTTTTTAATGAAGAATTTGGTGAAGATTTTTCACCGCTCGATCATGATGAATACCTCGTAGCCGAGGCCCTGTTGCTTAAAAAAGAACTGAAGCTGGCGGAGGTGCAGCAGCTCCTCGATATTTCTCATGTATATCCGGTTATTAAACGGCTGATCGAAAAAAAAGTATGCTTTGTTTGGGAGGCACTGAAAGAAACCTGGTCGCCCAAAAAAGAAACTTTTGTATTGCTGAACCCCAAATATGATAATGAAGAAGAACTGTCGGCCTTACTGAATGAAGACAAAAAATTACAACGGGCCGAAAAACAACTGGAGCTATTGCTGAGCTATCTTCATCTGGTAAAAACGGAAGGGGAGGTAACGAAACCCGAACTGCTGAAAAAAAGCGGCGCTTCAGATGCACAGTTAAAAGGGTTGGTAGATAAAAACATCTTATGGCTTGAAAAAAGGCAGGTTGACCGGCTGCAATATCTTCCACGCGATATTCAGATAGATTTTGATTTAACACCCGCACAGCAGCGCGCGCATGAGGCCATCACCGAACAGTTTGTGACCAAACCCGTTTGTTTGCTGCATGGCGTTACCGCCAGCGGCAAAACACAGGTATATATAAAACTGATCGAGCGGTTTATCAGGCAGGGAAAGCAGGTATTATATTTACTGCCCGAAATTGCGCTCACTTCGCAGATCATCCGGCGGCTGCAAAAGCATTTTGGCGGATACATCGGCATCTATCACAGTAAATTCAATCAGAACGAACGCGTTGAAATATGGAATAAAATAAAAACCGGCGAACTGAAAGTAGTACTGGGCGCCCGCTCGGCTTTGTTTTTGCCGTTTAGTGATCTCGGATTGATAGTAGTAGATGAAGAACACGATGTTTCTTACAAACAGCAGGACCCTGCACCACGTTATCATGCGCGCGACGCGGCGATATATTACGCCTCATTGTTCAATGCCCATGTACTGCTGGGCAGCGCTACGCCTTCGGTAGAAAGTTATTTCAATGCACAGAACCAAAAGTATGGGCTGGCCATACTGGGCGAACGTTTTGGCGGCGTGCAGTTACCCGCCATCGAGATCATCGATACCAAAAGAATGTTTGATGCCGCCAAAAATAAGATCATCATTACACCTCCTTTAAAAGCCGCGATCGACAGATCGCTGGAAGAAAATAAACAGGTTATTCTTTTTCAAAACCGCCGTGGTTATTCTCCTTATCAGGTATGCCAGGTGTGCGGCTGGATACCGCATTGCAAATATTGCGATGTTAGCCTGACCTTTCATAAAAACACCCATAAGCTGCATTGTCATTATTGCGGTACTGTATATCCGCCGGTGCATAGCTGTATGGCCTGCGGCAGCGATAAATTCGCGCAGCGCAATTTTGGTACTGAACGTATAGAAGAGCAACTGGAGGAAATGTTTCCGCAGGCCCGCATTGCCCGCATGGATGTTGACAGTGTGCGCGGTAAAATGGCGCATGATAACCTGATCCAGTTATTTGAACAGGGCAGGCTCGATTTGCTGGTAGGCACACAAATGGTGGTAAAGGGGCTCGATTTTGAGAATGTAAATCTGGTAGGCATTCTGGATGCCGATAGTTTGCTCAGCTTTGCCGATTTCAGGGTGAATGAACGGGCTTTTCAGCTTATGGAGCAGGTGAGTGGCAGAGCAGGTCGTAAAGACAAACAGGGCAAAGTATATATCCAGGTGGGCAACACGCAGCATCCGGTATTATATTTTGTGCAGCAACACGATTATGGGTTATTTTATAATCAGGAAATAGAAGGGCGCCGCCAGTTTTTTTATCCGCCTTTTTCACGGCTGGTGCAGCTTACTTTTAAACATAAGCAAAAAGAGGTGACAGAAGCTGCTTCTCATATAATGGCTGAAGCATTGAAACCCGAATTTGGAAAGTATCTGGTAGGTCCCGCCGAACCTGTAGTGAACCGGATCCGCAATCAGTTTTTAATGGAGCTGCTGGTAAAACTGCCTAAAGATGGTGAACTGATCCAACGATGTAAGAAGTTTATTCTTGATCAGATAGCTACACTGCACAGTGATAAGCGGTTCAGAAGTGTGGTAGTGATCGCAGATGTAGACGCTGTTTAAATGCAAATGTGCAAATGTGAAAATCAGCAAATGTGCTAATGGTCCTACAAAGTGTATTTCCATTAGCACATTTTCATATTTGCTAATTAGCACATTAAATTAGGCTGAAGGCTGATTAGCAGGATCGCTGCTGCTGCTGCCGCCGCCACCATCAACCGGACAAGTCAGGTAACCGTTGTTAGTGGTTCCGTTGTCGAAGTTCTCGTTAATGGAAGTGGCTGTTGTAAGCACGTCCTGAACCGAATAAGCTGAACTGCATCCGCCCAGTACCTTGTCGGCAATGGCGATGAATTCAGATACGCTTTTGCCCTGGAATGCACCGCTGCCGATAACCATATCGCCTAAGGCAACATTCGACGGACTGAAGTTTGCATCATAAGCATCAAAGCCTACTGATAACTTCACGGAGATCAGTTGTCCTACCAGCACATTCTTAAGTGAAGAAGGATCGGTATAATTAGCAGATAATACCGAGGCACCTCCGCCGATTGGTAACAGATTGGTGATCTCTGTTGCAGAAGTTACCTTCACATAATAGTTGCCTGGATAACAACCTACCGTTAAGGAAGACCCAAATGCTGCAGCAAAATTGGCGTGTAAATAAACGCCGGGATTGTTGCCATTGGGAGTTGCACCCCAGCCACCTTGTGTTTGTGTACGAAACATGCCACAGGGAGTTGGAGAAACGGCAATTCTTGCATTAGCTGATCCGGAACTGAGTTGTGATGCAGCATCTGCATCACTGGTTGACATTTCTTTTTGACATGCAAAAAGTAAAAACGCAGCCATTACGGCCGCTGAAAGTCGCAGAGTGGTTTTCTTCATAACTATTTGATGTTCGTTCAGAGGGTAATTGATTCATCCATAATCACTAAAACATGCTAAATTGAAAATATTAGAGTTTTAGTGCATGAATTTGCTGCCAATATAGTCGACATTTCCGGAAGCTGCAATGGTTTGTTAAAGAATGTGAATAATTTCTCATTTGATCTGTAGATCAATAAGATAAGTGCAGGTTTTACTATATGATCTATGTGTCTTTTACCGTATCAATTTAACGGTGTTCCCATTCGCATATTTGCTAGTTGTTCCATTTCATTATACTCATACAAATGTACCCCTGCATGTTCCTTATTGGCGGCAGCTACCATGGCTTTGGCCACGTCGGCGGCATTAATGGGTTTATATTTACGCCATGCCCCGATAAACAAGAACGAAAGGGCGGGTATAATGGCTTTGGCAATGCGTTCGCCAAAACGGAATTCTTCTCTTTTACCGAGCAGTAAGGAGGGGCGGAAAATATGAATGGCTTCAAAAGGAAGGGCTGTAACGTCTTCTTCAACACAGCCTTTTAATTGCAGGTAAAAATTGCCGGCTGCGGGGCTGGCGCCTATGGCAGAAACGAGCAGATACTGGCTAAAACCATGTTGAACGCCCAGGCGGGCTGTAATGATGGGAATATCGTAATCTACCTTGCGGTATTCGGTTTTATTGCCTTTTACTTTTTTACGGGTGGTACCAATACAGCAAAAGATCACATCACCAATATCCAGTTTAGCTGCTATGTCTTTTTCGTCGTTAAAATTCACTATCTGTACGTCTGCTTTGGGGTGTTCCAGTGAAAGTGGCCTTCTTACCAGTATCCGAACCTTAATAAAATGTTCGTTTTTTAGCAATTCATCTACCAGGTGCTCACCAATTAAACCGGTGGCGCCAAATACTACGGCGGTTTTTCGATGCATAATTTGTTATTTTGCCCTGCTGATGACGCAAATTCAACAAAATATTCCGCTTAGGCAATACAACACACTGGGTATAGATGCCATTGCACGCCACTTTGCTGCCTTTTCTTCGGTTGATGAATTGGGTGAATTGGTCGGAAAAAATCCCATAACGGGAACACCACCCCTCATAATAGGGGGCGGCAGTAATATTCTTTTTAAAGATGATGTGAACGGACTGGTATTAAAGAATGATATTCCGGGTGTGAACATCGTAAAAGAAGACACCAATCACGTATATGTTAAAGCCGGCGCAGGCGAAAACTGGCATGCATTTGTTCAATATTGTCTGCAACGTAACTGGGCCGGGGTAGAAAATCTTTCTTTAATTCCAGGTTGTGTAGGCGCCAGTCCTATGCAGAATATCGGCGCCTATGGGGTAGAGATCAGGGAAGTATTTGAAGAATTGGAAGCCTGGCACATACATGACAAAAAAGTGCATGTGTTCACGGCAAATGATTGTCAGTTCGGATATCGTGAAAGTGTGTTCAAAAGAAAATACCGTAACCAGTTTGTTATTTTGAATGTTACCTATCGCTTAAATAAAACGCCCCGGTTTAATACCAGCTATGGCGCTATTGAGCAGGAGTTGGAAAGAATGGGTGTACAACAGTTAAGTATACAGGCTGTTTCACAGGCTGTGATCAATATACGCAGATCGAAACTGCCCGACCCGGCTAAGATCGGTAATGCAGGCAGTTTTTTTAAAAATCCTTCTGTAAGCCGTACCGCATATGAACAGCTGCAACAAAAATTTCCCGGAATTGTAGGGTATAACAATCCCGATGGAACGGTTAAGCTGGCAGCGGGCTGGTTAATAGAGCAAAGCGGATTAAAAGGTTTTCGCCGTGGGGATGCCGGTGTACACGAAAAGCAGGCACTGGTGCTCGTTAATTACGGCCATGCCACCGGCAAAGCAATCTACGACCTCAGCGAAGAAGTAATGAAAACAGTAAAAGCCAGGTTTGGTGTGGAGTTGGAAAGAGAGGTGAATGTGGTGTGAGGGGTTAAAGATCCTTACAATAAGCCTCCATCTCTTCATTTACTTTTTCTCCCATCTTTAATCCCGTGTGATAGTCTTCACAGGCTCCTTCTCTGTCATTCAACTTTAACTTTGTGGCCATTCTGTTAAAAACAGTGTGTGGGTGGTTAGGCTCTTTACTGAATACCCAATTAAAGTCTTCAAGCGCTCCTTTATAATCTTCTAACATATATTTTACCTGTGCTCTGGCATCGCGTGGCGGAATTAAAGTCGAATCAAATGCTACTGATTTATCAAGATCTTTCAGGGCCACCTGATAATTTCCTGACATAAGATAACAATTCCCGCGATGGCCATATGCTTCTGCACTTTGGGGATCCAAATCGATGGCAGCGGTAAAGTTGTTGATGGCCTCTTTGAGATTCCTCAAAGCTTCTGTCGCGTAGCCCTTGAACAGGAATGCGTCAATAATCTTTGGATTTATCTTAATGGCTATATCAAAATCCGGAATGGCGTTTTCATAATCTTTCAGCCAGTATTTAGATACTCCTCTGTTATAGTAGACCTCATAATTATTTTCTCCCAGTATAATCGCGCGATTATAATCTAAAAGAGCTCCGGTATAGTTGTTCAGCCTGGCTTTACAAGCGCCCCGATGATGATAAGCCGTTGCAATACCTGGATCAATACTCAATGCTGCATCATAGAGTTTGATAGCTTCT
>Ga0068855_100003254_pt1 | contig 19871 bp, 24 predicted proteins | sample KBSCornC52_FD_66592 | JGI IMG/M metagenome (GOLD analysis project Ga0068855, IMG submission 66592) | Corn rhizosphere microbial communities from Kellogg Biological Station, Michigan, USA - KBS Corn C5-2 | ecosystem: Host-associated > Plants > Roots > Rhizosphere > Soil ...
GGCGGCGTCTCGAAGGCGCCGAGCGGGCCGTTCCATACCAGCGTGCGACAGGTCTTCAGCGCATCGGCGAGCGCCTCGACCGCGGCTGGCCCGATGTCGAGGATCATCTCGTCCGCGCCGACTTCATGAACGTTGACGGTGCGCGTCGGCGGATTGGCGCGGAATTCCTTCGCGACCACCACGTCATACGGCAAGTGGACCGTGCAACCGGCGCGATCCGCGGCATCGAGAATGTCGAGCGCGGTATCGCGCAGATCGTGCTCGCACAGCGACTTGCCAACGTCGATCCCGCGCGCGGCAAGGAAGGTGTTGGCCATGCCGCCGCCGATGATCAGATGATCGACCTTGTCGACGAGATGCTTGAGCACGTCGAGCTTGGTCGAGACCTTGGCGCCACCGACGACCGCGGCGACCGGCTTCTCGGGATTGCCGAGCGCCTTCTCCAACGCTTCCAGCTCGGCCTGCATCGCGCGGCCGGCATAGGCGGGCAGCAGATGCGCAAGTCCCTCGGTCGAGGCATGGGCGCGATGCGCCGCCGAGAAGGCGTCGTTGACGTAGAGATCGCCGAGCTTCGCGATCGCTGCCGCGAAGGCGGGGTCATTGGCTTCCTCGCCGGCGTGGAAGCGCGTGTTCTCCAAGACGGCGACATCGCCGCCCTCAAGCATCCCGACCGCCGTTTCCGCTGCCTCGCCGGAGCAATCGTCAATGAACTGGACCTCGCGGCCGAGCACCGCACCGAGCGGTCGGGCGATCGGCGCCAGCGACATCGCCGGATTGCGCTTGCCCTTGGGCCGGTCGAAATGGGCGAGGATCAGGACGATCGCGCCGCGGTCAGCGAGCTCGGCGACGGTCGTCGCGGCGGCCCGCAGCCTGGTGTCGTCGGTCACATGCACGCCGTCCATCGGCACGTTCAGATCCTCACGGACCAGCACCCGCTTGCCGGCGACCTCGCCGATGTCGTCGAGAGTCTGGAAGCCGCTCATCGCTGACCTGACCTAAAGCAGCTTCGCCATCGCCGCGGCGGTGTCGACCATCCGGTTCGAAAAGCCCCATTCATTGTCGTACCAGCTGACGACGCGGACGAGCTTGCCTTCGATCACCGCGGTCTCGAGGCTATCGACGGTCGACGAGGCGGGATTGCCGTTGAAGTCGATCGAGACCAGCGGTTCGTCGGTATATTGCAGGATGCCCGCGAGCGGCCCGGACTCCGAAGCAGCTTTGAGCAGACTGTTGACCTCCTCGACGCTGGTGTCGCGGCTTGGCGTGAAAGTCAGGTCGACGAGGCTGACATTGGGCGTCGGCACGCGGATCGCAGAACCGTCGAGCTTGCCCTTCAATTGCGGTAGCACCTCGCCGACTGCACGGGCAGCGCCAGTGGTCGTCGGGATCATCGACATGGCAGCGCCGCGGGCGCGCCGCAGATCGGGATGGATCTGGTCGAGGATCTTCTGGTCGTTGGTGTAGCTGTGGATTGTCGTCATCAGCCCGCGCTCCAGGCCGACCGTCTCGAACATCACCTTGGCGACCGGCGCGAGGCAGTTGGTCGTGCAGGACGCATTCGAGACCACGAGGTGGTCGGCGGTCAGCTTGTCATGGTTGACGCCATAGACCACCGTCAGGTCGACGCCCTTGGCCGGAGCGGAGATCAGCACGCGCTTTGCACCGGCGGTGAGATGGGCGCCGGCGCTGGCCTTGTCGGCGAAGAAGCCGGTGCATTCCAGCGCGATGTCTATGCCATTGGCGGCATGCGGCAGCTTGGCCGGGTCGCGCTCGGCGGTGACGTGGATGCGCTTGCCGTCGATGATCAGGTCGTTGCCGTCGGCCTCGACGCTGCCGGGATAGGCGCCATGCACCGAATCCCGCTTGAACAGCAGCGCATTCGACTTGGCATCGGCGAGATCGTTGATCGCGACCAGCTCCAGCCCGCTTTCCGGCTTGGCGAGCACCGCCCGCGCGACGAGCCGCCCGATGCGCCCGAAACCGTTGATCGCAACCTTCGCCATTATGTCCTCCTCAAGCCTTGCCGATGGCAGCAAGCACGCGCGGCGTGATCTTCGCCGCGGTTAGTCCGAAATGATCGTACAGCGCCTTGGCCGGCGCCGAGGCGCCATACTCATCGATGCCAATGCGCAGGCCATGCGCCATGGTGTAGCGCTCCCAGCCCATCGTCGTTCCCGCCTCGATCGACACCCGGAGAATGTCCTGCGGGGAAACATCGGGCAGGAGTTCGTCGCGGTAGGATTGCGGCTGGGCATCGAAGCGTGACCAGCTCGGCATCGACACGACATCGGCACCGACGCCGGCCGCTTCGAGCGCATCGGCGACGGCGACCGCGATCTCGACCTCGGAGCCGGTCGCGATCAGGATGACGCGGCGCGCAGCCGTCGCTGCGCGCAGGCGGTAAGCGCCCTTCGCCGAGAGATTCTCGCCAGCATCCTTGCGCAGCTGCGGCAGGTTCTGACGGGTCAGCGCGAGCAGTGACGGACCTTCGGTCCGCTCCAGCGCCAACGCCCAGCACTCCGTCGTCTCGATCGCGTCGGCTGGGCGGAGGACGTCGAGATTGGGAATGACGCGGAGCGCCATCAGATGCTCGATCGGCTGATGGGTCGGCCCATCCTCGCCGAGACCGATCGAGTCATGGGTCATCACGTAGACGACGCGCGCCCGCTGCAGCGCCGACAGGCGGATCGCCGGCCGGGCATAATCGGAGAAGACCAGGAAGGTGCCGCCATAGGGAATCACCCCGCCGTGCAGCGCCAGCCCGTTCATCGCCGCCGACATGCCGAACTCGCGGATGCCGTAGTATATATAGCGTCCCGAGTAATCGTCGCGCGTGAGCGGCGCCTGATCCTTCGTCTTGGTGTTGTTCGAGCCGGTCAGATCGGCCGAGCCGCCAAGCGTTTCGGGCAACTGAGCGTTGATCGGCGCGAGCACATCTTCCGACGCCTTGCGCGTCGCCACCGCCTTGGGCTCGGCGAGCAGAGCGTCGAGGTGCGCCTTGAGCGAGAAATTTGCCGGCAGCCTGCCCGCCATGCGCCGTTCGAACTCGGCGCGCCGATCATGACCAGCCAGCCGCTGCTGCCAGGCCTCGCGCACCGGCTTGCCGTGTGCGCCGGCCCTGGCCCATTCGGCGGCGATATCGTCCGGAATGACGAAGGGTGCGGCGGCCCAGCCGAGCGCCTCGCGCGCGCCGGCGATTTCGGCGGCGCCGAGCGGCGAGCCATGGCTGCCATGGGTTCCGGCCTTGGTCGGCGCGCCGTAGCCGATGGTGGTGCGGCAGGCGATCAGCGACGGCCGCGGATCGGCGATCGCCTCGTCCAGCGCGCGGGCGACATCGGCCTGATCCTGACCGTCGCAACGCACGACATGCCAGCCGCTCGCCGCATAGCGCGCCGGGATATCCTCGCTGGTCGACAGGCTGGTCGCGCCGTCGATGGTGATGCGGTTGTCGTCCCACAGCACATTCAGCCGGCCGAGGCGGAGGTGGCCGGCGAGGCCGACCGCCTCATGGTTGATCCCCTCCATCAGGCAGCCGTCGCCGGCGACGACCCAGGTGCGATGATCGACCAGCGCGTCGCCGAAGGCGGCGTTGAGGTGACGCTCGGCGATCGCCATGCCGACCGCGGCGGCGAAGCCCTGACCGAGCGGGCCGGTGGTCGTCTCGATGCCCTCGAGCTCGAAATTTTCCGGATGCCCGGCGCAGGGGCTGCCGAGCTGGCGGAAGTTGCGGATGTCCTCGATCGTCGGCCGCGCATAGCCGGTGAGGTGCAGCAGCGCGTAGATCAGCATCGAGCCGTGGCCGGCCGAGAGCACGAAACGGTCGCGATCGGCCCAGTGGGGATCGCTCGGGTCGAACTTCAGATAGCGGGTGAACAGCACGGTCGCGGCATCGGCCATGCCCATCGGCATGCCGGGATGGCCCGAATTGGCCGCCTCGACGGCGTCCATCGCCAGCGCACGTATCGCGTTGGCGAGCATATCGGGAGTGGCGGCCATGATTCGGGCGGGGCTTTCTGCTGGGCGGGCGGGCGCGCGGCTCATCTGTCGCCTGTCGGCGGCTCCGTCAACACCTGCGCCTTCCCGCTTGCCGAGCCATCCCCAGATGCCTATCCCTTAAGCCGATGAGCGAGGATCGTCTTTCGGCGGCTCTGGCGCGGGTCGAGCGGGCCTGCGCGCGAGCCGAGGCAGCGGTGGCGGCCCCGGCCCGCGCGGGCGAGGCCGATCCCGCCCGGGTCGCCCAGCTTGAGGCACGCCACGCCCAGCTGCGGGCACGAGTCGAGGAGGCGATCGGCGAGCTCGATCAATTGCTCGGCGAGGGAGCCAGCGGATGATCAACCTCGAGATCCGGATCGGCAGCCGGCCCTATCAGATCACCTGCCGGGAGGGTCGGGAGCCGCATTACGAGGCGCTGACCAAGATCATCAACGAGAAGATCGCGACCGCCGAATCCGCGCTCGGCTCGATGAGCGAGACGCGGCTGCTGATGTTCGCGACCCTGCTCCTGGCGGACGAAATCAACGATATCCGCGCCGGGAACCCCGTGCCGGCCGCCGGTGGCGTCGATCCGGCGGCGCTGGAACGTGTCGCGGATCGCATCGAGGCCCTGGCCGCGGCCCTTGAGGCGAGCGCCTAGGCGCACTAGATCTGAGGGCGGCGGGTACTGCCCGGTACGAGCAACGAAAATCCCTGAGGCTATTCATCATCCATGGGAGCTGTCCCTGACCAGACCCCGGTCTGATTCACATGGCGCCCACCTGACGTTACCGGCGTCAGAGGATATTCACGCAAACGGCCATGGTGGTCCCGCCAACCCCAAAACCAAGGCCGATCTGCGCAAGCTGCTCCGTGCGCGGCGGGCGGAATTCCTCGCCGGGCTCAGCCAGGGCGAGCGCGCCGCCGTCACCCAGGCTCTGGCCGACAGGGTGCTCAGCCGAATTGGCGGCTGCCGCATCCTCGCGGGCTATGTTGCGATCGGCCATGAATGCGATCCCACGCCGATCCTGTCGGCGGCCGCCTCCGCTGGCGCGACCATTGCCCTGCCCCATGTCACCGATCCGGCGCAGCCGATGCGCTTTCTCACCTGGCGTCCCGGCGATCCGCTCGCCGCGGGCCCCGGCGCGCTGCTTCAGCCTGCTGCGGACGGCGAGGCGGTCGAGCCAGACGTCATCCTCCTGCCCCTGATCGGTTTCGACCGTGGCCTGCACCGTCTGGGTCAGGGTGCCGGCTACTACGACCGGGCCTGCGCCCTGCTGCCGGATGCGCGGCGGATCGGCCTCGCCTGGAACGTGCAGGAATGGCCGGCCTTGCCTGGCGATAGCTGGGATGTGCCGCTGCACGCGGTCGCGACCCAGCGCGAGTGGATCGAGCCATCATGAACCCGAGCTGGCGAAAGCCTGCAGGCGCCTTTGCGATCCTTGCGCTGATCCTCGTTTGGACAGTGGCTGTGGTCAGCCTGTCCAGTCAGATTGGTCGGCTGCCGACGATCGTCCAGGCGATCGTCTATCTGATCGCCGGCATCGTCTGGATCCTGCCGCTCAAGCCGCTGCTCGTCTGGATGGAAGGGGCTAACGACCGCTAAAGCGCGGCGGCCGCTTCTCGGCAAAGGCGGCCAGCGCCTCCTTATAGTCGTCCGTCATCGACGCGAGGATCTGGACGCGATCCTCCAGTTCGAGCGCCGTTTCGAGATCGGCGGCATCGAGATTGCGCCACATCAGCCGCTTGGTCTGGGTGATCGAGAAGGGGCTGTTGGCGAGCAGCGCGGCAGCCTGGTCGAGCGCTGCCTGCTGCAGCTCTTCCGGTGCGACCAACCGATTGACCATGCCGATGCGATCCGCTTCCGCAGCGTCGATCGGCCGGCCGGTCATCAGGATTTCGGCCGCCCGCCCGATCCCGATCAGCCGGGGAAGATTATAGCTCAGTCCGCTTTCACCGCCGGTAACCCCGATCCTCACCGAGGCGACGAGGAAGCGCGCGGCGGTCGAGGCGATGCGGATGTCGCAGGTCATGGCGATCGCCATCCCCGCCCCGGCCGCAACCCCGTTCACCGCGGCGATGACCGGCTGTGGCAGCGCCCGGATCTTGGCGATGATCCGGCTGAAGCGCTGCTGTCCGACGAGCTTCTCCGCCGCGGAAGGGCCGGCCCCGGTGTTGCGCTTCTTGGCGGCGGCCATGTCCTGGCCCGAGCAGAAGCCGCGGCCCGCGCCGGTGAGCACGACGACGCGGCAACCGGGATCGGCTGCGATCCCGTCGAGCGCATCGTTGAATGCGACCACCATCTCCGGGCTCAGCGCATTCAGCACATCCGGCCGGTCGAGCAGGATGCGGGTGACCGCCTCGGCCGGCTGCTCCAGCGTGATTCCGTTGTCGCTCATGGTCACCGCACCCTTTCAATCCCGGATCGATACCGGCCGAAGCGGGGCGCATTCAAGCGGTTCTGGAAGATCAAGGATGGCGCGAGTGACGGGACTTGAACCCGCGACCTCCGGCGTGACAGGCCGGCGCTCTAACCAACTGAGCTACACCCGCTTGGCATCCTTTGCGGAAGGCGCGGACCTAGGAGAGCGGGTCCGGCCTGTCAAGCAGCGCCGGGCGGCTGCTCGCTGTCGACATGCGGCGCCGCCAGCGTGCCCTCTTCGAAGAGGAATCCGGCGATGTCCGGATGTCCCGAGGCGTTGAACACGGTCTTCATGATGATCAGCAGCGGCACCGCCAGCAACGCCCCGGTCGTGCCCCACACCCAGCCCCAAAAACTCAGCGCGACGAGGATCAGCAGCGGGCTGATCGTCAGCCGTCGCCCGACGACCGTCGGGGTGATTAGATTGGCCTCGACCAGATGGAGCGCGGTGAAGACCAGAGCTGGCAGCAGCGCGTACCACAGATCGACGAACACCAGCACGCCGCCGAGCGCGAGCAGGATGATCGCGGCGATCGGCCCGAGATAGGGCACATAGTTGAGCAGCGCGACCAGCCCGCCCCACATCAGCGGCGTCGGCATGCCGATCACCGACAGCGCCAGCGCCAGCAGCAGGCCGACCGAGGCGTTGATCAGGGTGATCGTCCCGAGATAGGCCGAGGTCGCGTCGACCACCTCCTGAATGACCCGCGCCATCGCCATGGCGCCGCCGAAGCTGCCGCGCCCGACGATCGTGCGCCGTCGCATCCGCGACCAGCCGGCGAGGAAGAAATAGACCACCAGCACGCCGAAGAACATCTGCACGATCGCCGCCGGCGCCGAGGTGGCGATCAGGTCGACCAGCGAATTCGGCGTCTCGATCGCGACGGTGCGGACGCCGTGAACCGGCTTCTGCTGGACGAGATGCATCGCCTGGTCGACGAAGTTCTGGATGCTCGCATAGACGTCGATCAGCGGCCGCAGCGTCGTCCGCACCCGGCCGATGCGCTCCGGCAGCAGGGTGAACCAGTCGATCGCCGGGACGACGATCGAGGCGATCGCAATGTTGACCACCACGAGGAACAGGGCGAGGCAGATCAGCGCCGCCAGCGGCGAGGGCACGCGGCGGCGCTCGAGCCATTCGAGCGGTGGCACCAGCGCGATCGCGACGACCAGCGCGGCGGTCACCGGCAGGAAGAAGGTCGCGCCGGCGCGCAGGGCAAAGGGCGTCGCCAGGATCAGGCCGATGCCGGCGATCAGCGCGATTGCCGCCAGCAGCCGGTCGCGGCGCAAGGCCTCATCGCGCCGCAGCATGGCTTCGGTCATGACGGTGGGCGCGGACGCGACCTCGGATGCCACGTCATCGTCCGAGCGACTTTGGTCGACGCGGGCCTCGCCCTCTGCTGCCATCTTCGCTCCGTTCGCGCCTGGTACGGGCGGTCGGACTCGAACCGACACTCTGTCGCCAGAACCGGATTTTGAGTCCGGCGCGTCTACCATTCCGCCACGCCCGCGCAGCCGCCGCGATGCCACAGCGCGCACGGTCCGTCCAGCCGGTGGCGCCGGCTGGACGGTCGTCTAGCTCAACGGCGGCGAAAAATTGCCGCTGGAGTGTGGTTTAGAACACGCCCTCAGGCGCGGGATGCTTGGGATCGGGGCCGAAGCGGTTCGGCCCACTCGTGCCGTCGAGCAGAAAGAAGATCAGCAGCACGAGGGCACCGATGAACGGGACAAACGCGATCAGCAGCCACCATCCGCTGCGGTCGGTGTCATGCAGACGCCTCACGCCGACCGCGATCGACGGGACCAGCGTCGCCACCATGAAGATGGCGCCCAGCACGCCGGTGTGGAACGATGCGCCGGCGCCGATCTGCGAACCCGCGGTAGACATTGAGGAGGATGAGCTGCCGCCCAGGCCCAGCGCGCTGTCCAGCATATGGAGAACGATCGAGACGATGAGCACGAACAGAAAAAACATCCAATATTCCTTACGCCGCGAACGCCCGGTGAAATCGGCGTAACGGCGTAGCGGCATGAGCATCCAGTCCATTGCCCCCTCCTTGGCTGTTTGGCCGCTGAAGCTTGCGCCGCCGGTTGATCCACGACAAGCCAATAACTGAACCGCTATGCAGTCGGAAAATACAGGGGAGAAGATCATGGCAGTCCGCAACGTCTCGCACATCGCGCTTGGGGTCACCGACCTCGACAAGGCGCTGACCTTCTATCGCGACGTGCTCGGCATGACGGTCGATGCCGATTACGAGCAGGATCTGCCGCCCGGCGGGATCGACGATGGGCTCAACAAGGGTCGCCACATCACCCGCCGCCAGGTCTGGCTGCGCTGGGGCGGAGAAGGCGGCCGCCATGCCGGTGCGCTGACCATCGACCAGCTGCGCAAGCCGGTGCCGGCCGACACCCGCTCCGACATCTACGACCTCGGCGTCCATCATTTCGCCTTCTGGGTCGATGACATCGACGGCGTCATCGCCCGTGCCCATGCCGGCGGTTTTGACGTTATCATGCCGCATGAATCGCCGACCCATTACTACGGCGAGCCGGAAGGGAGCGTGATCCGCAGCGTGTTCATGCGCGACAGCGACGGCAACGTCGTCCAGTGCGACCAGCGGACCTGAGGCGTTAGACGACGGCTGGCGAGATCACGATCCGGCCTTGTTCGGCAGGTCGTTGGCGACGCAGCCCCAGTTCATCCTGGCGCGAAGCTTCTTGTCGAGCTGTTGACCCGCCACGCTGCAGGCGGCTTCCGTCTTGAACGGGCCGACCTGCGCAATGCTTACGCCACCGTCGGGTTGCCAGCTGTAGAGTACCAGAAGCCACTCGATCATTTGCGCCTCCCCTGGCGGATCCGTGCGAGCATCTTCGCGGCTCAAGGGTAGCAGCGGTTCGCTCCGGGTGTCCCGCGCGGACGAGGCACGGCTCGTCGTACGCGGCTTGTTGCAGGGTCATGACGCAACTAGCTCGGCTTCATGCCGTTCGTATCGGTTACGAGACTGCGGCCCCGCCGGCTGTGGCTTGCGCCATTGCTGGTCGCCGACAGTTTGCGCATCGCCCGGCAAGTCCGCGGCGCCGCCGGCTTCCTCGGCGGCTATCTCGCGATCGGCCAGGGCCTGTCCTTCTGGACCGTCTCGGTCTGGGAGGGCGCCGCGGCGATGGTCGCCTTCCGCAATAGCGGCGCGCACCGCAAGGCGATGCCCAGGCTGATCCGTATCTGCGACGAAGCCTCCTACGCCCATTGGGACCAGCCCGTGCTGACACCACCCTGTCCGGCCGAGGCGGCGCTCAGGCTGGCCTCGGCTGGCAGGCTGTCCAAGGTTCGCCATCCGAGCGCGGACCAGATCGCCGGCCGAACCTGGCCCGACGGCGTTGCGCCGACGCCGCGGCGGCGGCTCGAGCCATTGTCGCAAGCTGCTGCCGTCGTCGGATCGACGGCTAAGCGGTGAGCCCTACGGCTCGATGTTGTGCAGCATCAGCCCGAGCTTTGCCTCGATCCGCTTGGGATCGAGCTTGAGCGCGGCGCGATAATCGGCGATCGCCGGCTCGCTGCGGTGTACCTTCTCATAGGCCAGGCCACGCATCGTATAGGCATCGGCGCTGTCGGGCTTGAGCTGGATCGCGCGGGTGTAATCGGCGATCGCCGCGTCGAGCTGATCGGTCTTGCGATAGGCCAGCCCGCGGCTGAGCCAGTAATCGTAAATCTTCGGGTCGAGCGCGATCGCCTTGCTGTAGTCGGCGATGGCGAGATCGATCCGCTCCTGACGATGGTAGTTGATCCCGCGATTGAACCAGGCGTCGGCATCATGCGGATTGATCGCAACCGAGGCTGTCAGATCGGCAATCGCCTCGTCGGGGAGCTGCTTGTCGCTATCCGCCAGCGCGCGAAAGAAATAGGCCCTGGCGCGATCCGGATTGCTGGTCTGCTGCGACAGGATCACCGCCGTGCAGGCGGCGATCTTCTGATCGGGCGGCGCGTCGGCGCCGGAGCAGAGTTTCTTGTCCTGCGCGGTCTGCGCGAAGGCCGGTATCGTCGCCAGCCCAAGGATCAGGGCAATCGACCGCCGGCGCATTCTGCCTAACTCTGCGGCGCCTGGCGCCGATAGCTGAGCGCCTCGGCGACATGGATGCGGCCGACACTCTCGGCACCGGCGAGATCGGCGATCGTGCGGGCGACGCGCAGCACGCGATGATAGCCTCGCGCCGAGAGCCTCAGGCGTTCCGCCGCCTGGGCGAGCAAGGTGCGGCCGGCCTCATCCGGCGTCGCGACTGCTTCGAGCAGAGGACCATCGGCCTCGGCATTGGTGCGGACCGGTGCATCGGCGTAGCGCGCGGTCTGGATGGCGCGCGCCCGCGCCACCCGCTCGGCAACCTCCGCCGAGCCCTCGGCCGGCGGCGGCAGGGTGAGGTCGGCGGCGCTGACCGCCTGGACCTCGACGTGGAGATCGATGCGGTCGAGCAGCGGGCCCGAGACGCGCGCCTGATAGTCAGCGGCGCAGCGCGGCGCGCGGGTGCAGGCGAGCGCGGCGTCGCCGAGATGGCCACAGCGGCACGGGTTCATCGCCGTGATCAGCTGGACGCGCGCGGGATAGGTGACATGGGCATTGGCGCGGGCGACGCTGATCCGGCCGCTTTCGATCGGCTGGCGCAGCGAATCCAGCACTTGTCGCTGGAACTCGGGCAGTTCGTCGAGAAACAGCACGCCGAGATGCGCCAGGCTGACCTCGCCCGGCCGCGCGCGCAGCCCGCCGCCGACCAGTGCCGCCATCGAGGCGCTGTGATGCGGCGCGCGGAACGGCCGCTCGCGGATCAGCCGGCCGTCGGGCAGCGCGCCAGCGACGCTGGCGATCATCGAGACTTCGAGCGCCTCGGTCGCATCGAGCGGCGGCAAAATGCCCGGCAGGCAGGCGGCGAGCAGCGACTTGCCGGCGCCTGGCGGCCCGACCATCAGCATGTTGTGGCCGCCGGCCGCGGCGATCTCGAGCGCGCGCTTGGCGGTCTCCTGACCTTTGACCTGGCTGAGGTCGGGCCCATTCGCCCGTGTCTCCGCCATCGCCGGGACGGGCGCGGCGATGATCGCGCCGCCGCGCAGATGGTTGAGCAGGGTCAGGAGATCGGTCGCGGCGATGACCTCGATCGTCCCCGCCCAGGCCGCCTCCCCGCCCTGCGCCGCCGGGCAGATCAGCCCGAGCTCCTGACTGGACGCGTGCAGCGCGGCGAGCAGCACGCCCGGCGAGGGCGCGAGCCGGCCGTCGAGCGCGAGCTCGCCGATGACGAGATAATGGGCCAGGGTCTCGGCATCGATCACGCCCATCGCGCCGAGCAGGCCGAGCGCGATCGGCAGATCGTAATGCGACCCCTCCTTGGGCAGGTCGGCCGGCGAGAGATTGACCGTGATCCGCTTCGGCGGCAGCGCAAGGCCGATCGCCGCCAGCGCGCCGCGCACCCGCTCGCGGCTTTCGGCGACCGCCTTGTCCGGCAGCCCGACGACGACGAAAGCCGGGACGCCCGCCGAAATCTGGACCTGCACCTCGACCATGCGCGGCTCGAGGCCGAGGAAGGCAACTGTCGCTACATGGGCAACCATCCGCCGCCGTCCCCCTCAGCGTGTCGAGCCGCGATCAGCCGAGATGATCGCGGAAGAATTTGACGATCGCCTGATAGGCGTCCTGCGATTCCGGAAGATTGGCCCAGTTGATGTAGCAATGATCCATCCCCTCGCCGACGATCAGGTCGCCGGGGACGCCGGCCTTGACCAGCTGCGAATGGGTGAAGACCGCAGCACTCAGGTCCGGTGCGCGGGTGCCGGTGATGATCAGCGTCGGCGGGAATTTCGCCAGCACCTCCGGGTACATCGCCGGGGAAACCATCGGATTGTTACGATCGGCCCAGGTGAAATAATCCCGGTAGGGCGGCTTGCCCAGGATGCCCCCGGAGGCCGACGGCCGTGGGAAGACGCCGTCGATCGCCGGCGCAAGCCAGTTGGAATCGCCAAGGCCCATGCGCGCTGCGCCGGCGCCGAAGACGCCGATCGCGCCCGCCTGCGGCAAGCCATGGGCCGGCAGCCAGGCGGCGGCCTGGGCGGAGAGCGCGCCGCCGGCGGAGCAGCCGTAGATGCCGATCTGCGACGGCTTGTAGCTCTTCAGCAGCTCGCGATAGACCGCCGCGACATCCTCGCTGGCGGCCGGGAAAACCGCCTCGGGCGCCTGGCGGTAATCGATGCTGATCACCTTGAAGCCGCCGGTCGCGGCGATCGGCGTCGACTCCAGGTAGCGACAGGCGTCGGCGCACCAGGCGAAGCCGCCGCCGTGGACATTGATCAAGATGCGCTTGCGGTCGGTGGCGCCGCCCTTGGGCGTGACGATCCGGGCCGGGACCCCGGCGACTTTCTGCTCGACGATGTCGACCGCGTAGCGCGCGCGCATGATCACGACCGCCGGCGCCAGCAGCTGCTCGACCCGCCGGCGCGCTTCGACAATGTCGGCGCTCGGCGCCATCGCCGGGGACTGAACGCCGGCCCGGCCCTTGAGCCGTTCGACCGCCTCCTTGCTCATGAAGGCCGAGGGCGGCAGGTCGAAGGCCGGCACATGCGCCGTGCCGTCGGCACTGAAGCTGAGCTTGGCCGGGCCGGTCTCGGCGCCCCACAGGCCGCTGCCCGCTGCCGCCATCAGCAAAACGGTCGCGGCGAGAAGCGATCTCTGGATAGGTCCGGGCATGCCATCCCCCTGTCGGTTCTGGTTATTCTCGATGGAACGCAAAGTTTACGGCCTGCCCTTATCGGGCATGGCGTGGACATGGTTACGCACGCGTTCTGGGAGCGCCGCCGGCGCGTCGCATCCCCCGGCATCGGGCTGGTAGCACGCACCGTCGCGGGCTGTCATCGTCGCGACTTGCCCTCCGGCTCTACTCTCCCCAGATGATGCAGCGCATGCTCCGCCACAGATTCCACCAGATCCGCAAGACAGAGGCCTGGCGCTGGTCGATGCTGGCGCTGGGCGCGGTGCTGATCGCCCTGACGATCCCGGTGGGTGCCCTGCCCGGGCCCGGGGGCATCTTCGTCTTCGCCGCGGGCGCGGCGCTGCTGCTGCGCAATTCGGCCTGGGTCCGGCGGCGTTATGTCTGGGCGAAGAAGCGCTGGCCCAAGCTCGGCCATTATTCCGACATGAGCCTCAGGCGCCGTAGCCACCGCCAGCGGCAGGCCCGGCGGCGCGAGCGGGAGGCCCGCGCCGCGCGCGACGCGATCGACGCCATAGAAGCCAGCGATTGACTTTGACGGCCTCTCGGGGCAAAGCCCCCGCGACCGGCCGCCGGCCCCATGGGATGCGGCCGTTTGCCATTTTCAGACGCTCGAGGACATGATCGATGAAGCGCACCTTTCAGCCGAGCCGGCTCGTCCGCGCCCGCCGTCACGGCTTCCGTGCGCGGATGGCGACCGCCGGTGGTCGCAAGGTGATCGCCGCGCGCCGCGCCCGCGGCCGCAAGCGCCTGTCCGCCTGACGACACTCACCCGCCGCGCGGACTTCCTCGCGGCGAACAGCGGCAGGCGCGTGCCGATGCCGGGGTTCATCCTGCTGGTCCGGCCGCGCGAGGATGACGACGCGACCATGCGTCTCGGCATCACCGTCACCAAAAAGATTGGCAATGCCGTGGTTCGCAACCGGATGAAGCGGCGGCTGCGCGCGCTCGCGCGAACACTGCTCCCGGGGCATGGCAGGGCGGGTAGCGACCATGTCCTGATCGGCCGCACCGGTGGGATCGAGCGCGACTATGCGGCGCTTGGCAGCGAGCTGGCCGCCGCTCTGCAAAAGGCGGCGCGATGATCGCCCGGCTGCTGATTCTCCTCGCCCGGGGCTGGCAGCTCGGGCCTTCGGCGGTGCTGCCACCGACCTGCCGCTATCAGCCGAGCTGCTCGGCCTATGCGATCGAGGCGATTAGGCGCTATGGAGCGGCCCGCGGGGGCTGGCTGGCGCTGCGCCGCCTCCTCCGCTGCCATCCCTGGGGCGGATCCGGTCTCGATCCGGTACCCTGATCAAGGAACGCCCGCGCGTGAACGATAATAATCGCAACATGATCCTCGCCATCGTGCTGTCGATGATCGTGCTGATCGGCTGGACCTTCCTGTCCAGCCATTTCCTGCCGGTCGCGAACAAGCCGACCGTTGAATATAAGGACGGCAAGGCCATCGCCCTGCCGCAGCCGCACGCCGACCCGACAGCGGACACGCCGCGCGCGATGCGCGCCCGCGCGGTTGTCCTGGCCGAGACGCCGCGGATTCCGATCGAAACGCCGTATCTGCACGGCTCGATCAACCTCAAGGGCGCCCGGATCGATGACCTCGTCCTGAGCACCTACAAGGAAACGCTGGCGAAGAAGTCTCCGCCGATCCGGCTGCTGTCGCCGGGCGGCGCGCCCGACGCCTATTTCGCCGGCTTCGGCTGGATCGGCCAGGGCGTCCAGGTGCCCGACAGCGGCACCGTCTGGACCACCACCGCGAAGGCGCTGACCCCGACCTCGCCGGTCACGCTGGGCTGGGACAATGGCCAGGGCCAGCGCTTCGAAATGACGCTGGCGGTCGACAACCGCTACATGTTCACGGTCACCCAGCGCGTGATCAACGCCGGCACCGCCGCGGCGGTGGTCAGCCCGCGTGCGCTGGTCAGCCGCACCGGCGTCTCGAAGGACCCTGACACCTGGACGATCCACACCGGCCCGATCGGCACGTTCAACGGGGTCACCGACTATGACGTGAACTTCAAGGACCTCACCGTCGGCGGCGAGGCGCACCGCATGTCGAGCACTGGCGGATGGATCGGCTTCACCGACAAATATTGGCTGACCGCGCTGGCGCCCGATCCGCATGCCGCGGTCACCGCCAGCTTCGCCGGGCTGCCCGGCGATCAATATCTCGCTGACGTCACGATGCCGCTCCAGGCGATCGCGCCGGGCGGCACGGCGAGCAGCACGACCCGGCTGTTCGCCGGCGCCAAGGAAGTCAAACTGCTCAAGGATTATCAGGATCGGCTAGGCATCACCTGGCTGACCCGCGCGATCGACTGGGGCTGGTTCGAGATCATCGAGAAGCCGATCTTCTATTTGCTTGCCTGGCTGTTCCACGTGACCGGCAATTTCGGCGTCGCGATCATCCTGCTGACGATCATCGTTCGCGGGCTGATGTTCCCGATTGCCCAGCGGCAGTTTGTCTCGATGGGCAAAATGCGCACAATGCAGCCGCGGATGAAAGCGCTGCAGGAGCAGCACAAGAACGACAAGGCCAAGCTCCAGCAGGAGATGATGGCCATGTACCAGCGCGAGAAGATCAATCCGCTCGGCGGCTGCCTGCCGATCTTCCTCCAGATTCCGATCTTCTACGCCTTGTACAAGGCGCTGATGCTGACCACGGAAATGCGGCACCAGCCGTTTATCTTCTGGATCAAGGACTTGTCGGCGCCCGATACGCTGACCCCACTCAATCTGTTCGGCTTGCTGCCGTTCACGCCGCCGCACTTCATTGCGATCGGCGTGCTGCCAATCCTGCTCGGCATCACCATGTACGTTCAGCAGAAGCTCAATCCCGCGCCGATGGACGAGACGCAAAAGCAGGTCTTCGCGATCATGCCCTGGCTGTTCATGTTCATCATGGCTCCGTTTGCCGCCGGGCTGCAGCTCTACTGGGTGATCAGCAATCTGCTGACGATTGGGCAGCAGAGCTGGCTCTATTCGCGCGACCCGTCGCTGAAACCGGCGAAGTGAGCGAGGATCGCGAGGAGGAGGCGCGCAAGCTCTTTTCCGGGCCGGTCGCCTTCCGTCTATCGGCGCCGACGCTTGACGACCTGCCGGCGCCGGATGTGCCGGAGATCGCCTTTGCCGGCCGCTCCAATGTCGGCAAATCCTCGCTGCTCAATGCGCTCACCGGCCGCAAGGCGCTGGCCCGCGCCTCGGTAACGCCGGGTCGGACGCAGGAGCTGAACGTCTTCGAGGTCGGCGAGCCGGTGCGCTTCCGCCTGATCGACATGCCGGGCTACGGCTTTGCCGAGGCGCCGCGCGATGTCGTCAAGCGATGGCGCAATCTGATCGACCGCTATCTCCGCGGCCGCGCCGTGCTCCGGCGCGCTCTGCTGCTGGTCGATGCGCGCCATGGGCTGAAGGACGTCGACCGCGAGATCATGGAAATGCTCGACGCCGCGGCGGTCTCCTACCACCTCGTCCTGACCAAGGCCGACAAGGTCAAGCCGACCGCGCTTGCCACGCTGATCGAGCGGACCGAGGCGGAGGCACGGAGCCATTCCGCCGCCCATCCCGCCATATTGGCGACCTCGGCCGAGACGGGTACGGGAATCGCCGCCTTGCGCGCGGCGGTAGTCGAAGCGACGCTCTGACGCTATCGCTGGCCGTGCAGGTTCGGGGACGGGAACGATGTTGAAGCTGATCATCGGCAACAAGGCCTATTCCTCCTGGTCGCTGCGCGGCTGGCTCGCGGTGCGGCAATCCGGCCTGCCGTTCGAGGAGATCGTCGTCCCGCTCTACGACGAGGAATGGAACAAGCGGCGCGAGGGCGACGAGTTCGCCCCCTCCTCTGGCAAGGTGCCGATCCTGTGGGACGGCGACACAGTCATCTGGGATTCGCTGGCGATCGTCGAGTGGCTCGCCGAGCGGACCGAGCCAGGCCGGTTCTGGCCTGCGGACGGCCCAGCCCGCGCCATGGCGCGGTCGATGTCGGCGGAGATGCACTCGGGCTTCACCGCGCTCCGCCGCGAGCTGCCGATGAACATTCGCCAGATCTATCCGCCACGGCCGGTAACGCCCGAGGTTGAGGGAGACGCGCGCCGCATCCTCGATCTCTGGGCCGAGGCGCGCGCCCGCTATGGCGGGACCGGCGAATTTCTGTTCGGCGAGTTCGGCGCGGCGGACATCATGTTCGCCCCGGTGATCACCCGCTTCATGACCTATTCGATCCCGCTGCCGCGCTTCGCCATGGCCTATGCCAGTGCGATCATCGCCCATCCCTACATGCAGGACTGGATTGCCGCCGCGCAGGAGGAGGATTGGGTGGTCGAGAAGTTCGAGGCGGCACCGGCGGGCTGAATGTCGAGCTCGATCGACCCAGTGGCGCTGACCTCGCGGCTGATCGCCTGTCGCAGCGTCACGCCGGCGGACGACGGCGTGATGGCGATCGTCGCCGAAGCGCTGGCCGGCCTTGGTTTTGCGGTCGAACGCTTCGCCGCGGGCGGGCCGCCCAATGGCCCGGTCGAAAATCTCTTCGCCACGCGCGGCAGCGGCGGCCCGCATTTCGCCTTCGCCGGCCATGTCGATGTCGTCCCGCCCGGCGCCGGCTGGACGACCGATCCCTTCGTCGCGACGATCGCGGGGGATCTGCTCTATGGCCGCGGCGCGGTCGACATGAAGGGCGCGATCGCCGCCTTCATCGCCGCCGCCGAAGCAGCCGCCGGTCATGGCGGCACGCTCAGCCTGATCATCACCGGCGACGAGGAAGGCCCGGCCGAGCATGGCACGGTCGCGCTGATCGAGTGGATGAACGCGCGCGGCATCCGACCGGACCTGATCCTGGTCGGCGAGCCGACCTCGGAGGCGCGGCTCGGCGACACGCTCAAGATCGGCCGGCGCGGCTCGGTCAACGTCTGGATCGTGGTTCCCGGCCGCCAGGGTCATGTCGCCTATCCGCATCTCGCGGATAATCCGATCACCCGGCTGGTGCGCATCCTCGACCGCGCCAAGGCGATGCCGCTCGACAATGGCAATGGCTGGTTCCAGCCGTCGAACCTCGAGGTGACCGACATCGAGGTCGGCAATCCGGCGCATAACGTCATCCCCGGCAGCGCCAGCGCGCGGCTCAACATCCGCTTCAACGATGAGCATCGCGGCGCCGATCTCGTCGATCGGCTGCGCGCGATCGTCGCAGAAGAAGCGCCCGATGCGACGGTGCGGGCGATCATCTCGGGCGAATCCTTCCTCACCCCGCCGGGCGCCCTCTCCTCGCTGGTCGCCGAGGCGGTGACGAGCGTCACCGGCATCGAGCCCAAATTCTCGACTGGCGGCGGCACGTCGGACGCGCGTTTCCTGTCGAAGCTCTGCCCGACGGTCGAGTTTGGCCTCAACAATGCGACGATGCACAAGCTCGACGAGGCGGTGGTGATCGAGGATCTCCACCGGCTGGCGAAGATCTACGAACGGGTGATCCGCTCGGCGTTGCAGACTAAGTAACAATCGTCATTCCCGCGAAAGCGGGAATCCAGCGGTTCGGACGAAGCCATCGACACAAACGCGGGTGGATGAGCGCGACTGGATTCCCGCTTTCGCGGGAATGACGAAGGTAGAAGGGCCCTACCCCTTCCAGCTCCCATCCAGCATTTTGATGATCGCGGAGAAATCGCGGCCACCACCGCCGAGATTGACGAAGGCCTGGTAGAGCGCTTGCGCCTCGCTGCCCATTGGCACCGCCGCATCGACCGATTGCGCCGCCTCGATCGCCAGCTTCAGATCCTTGAGCTGGAGCGCGGCGGCAAAGCCGCCTTCGTAATCGCGATCCGCCGGCGACACCGGCCCGACGCCGGGCACCGGGCAATAGCTCGTCATCGACCAGCATTGGCCCGAGGCCTTGGACGAGATGTCGAAGAAGGTCTGCAGGTCGAGGCCGAGCTTCTGCGCCAGGACAAAGCTCTCGCAGGTCGCGATCATCGAGGCGCCGAGCAGCATGTTGTTGCAGATCTTGGCCGCTGCCCCCGCCCCCGCGCCGCCGGCGTGAATCACCGCCTTGCCCATCGCCGACAGGATCGGCTCGGCGCGGGCGAAGGCCTCGTCGCGGCCACCGACCATGAAGGTCAGCGTGCCGGCATCGGCCGCGGCGATCCCGCCAGACACCGGCGCATCGACCATCGCCAGCCCCGCCGCCTCTGCTTCGCCGCCGAGGCTGCGCGCGGTCGCGACGTCGATCGTCGAGCAGTCGATCAGCAGCGTGCCTGGCGCGGCATGGCCGAACACGTCTCCAGTCATGACCGCACGAACATGGCGGCCGGCTGGAAGCATGGTGACCACCGTATCCGCGCCCGCGACGGCCTCGGTGCCGCTTTTCGCCGCGCTGCTCCCGCTGGCGACAGCCTTGTCGAGCGCGGCCTGCGACAAGTCGAACGCAACGACCTGATGTCCCGCCTTGACGAGATTGGCCGCCATGCCGCTGCCCATATTGCCGAGGCCGATGAAGCCGATGCGGGCCATTGCGTTATGCTCCCGTCTTGCGTGCGTAGGGCGTCCAGGCTTCGCCGGCCGGCAGCGGCGCCATCAGCTCGTCGATCATCTGGTCGCTCACGGCCTCGGCGGTCGGCGGGTCCCAGCGCGGATTATTGTCCTTGTCGACCAGCAGCGCGCGTATGCCCTCGATGAAGTCGTGCCGTCGCGAGACACGCGTCACCATGGCGAATTCCAGCGCCATCTCCTCGGCGAAATCACCCTTGCTCGC
>Ga0068855_100003255_pt1 | contig 19864 bp, 19 predicted proteins | sample KBSCornC52_FD_66592 | JGI IMG/M metagenome (GOLD analysis project Ga0068855, IMG submission 66592) | Corn rhizosphere microbial communities from Kellogg Biological Station, Michigan, USA - KBS Corn C5-2 | ecosystem: Host-associated > Plants > Roots > Rhizosphere > Soil ...
GCTGCAGGGCATCTGCACCCTCCTCGCCGCCAATGCCTTGGCGGACTCCTTCGTGGAGGATTACAACACCCGCTTTGCCAGGGATGTGACCGAGCCCGATGGACCCTACCTGTGGAGGCGCACCTAGGGACGGAACGCCAGCTGGGATTTGTGTGACGTCCGTCACACAACCGAAGCCATTATGGCCAATCGGCGTGCCGCCTGTACCCCGTCTGGAACCGTTAGTCGTCTGCCCGGGAACCGTAGCTGTTCGTCCAGTACATTGCGCCGCAATGATCTCCAGGCAGACGAAGGCAACCTGACGATCGACTCGGGTGCGAATGGGCGCCCGAATCGCACCTTCCCACTGAACGGAACACGCCCGAGGCTCGTATAGTGTCGCAAACGACAGAACACACCATGGAAGCCGGGGTCGCACTCGCCCCGCGGGCAGTGCGCGGCTACACCCTCGTCGAGCTGATCACGGTCATGACCATCGTCGGCATCCTGATCGGCATCGGCGTGCCCTCCTATAGATACGTGACGAACTCCAGCCGCGTCTCCGGGGAAATCAACCAGCTCCTGGCTGACATGCAATACGCCCGTTCGGAGGCGATCAAACAAGGTACAGGTGTAACGGTGTGCCCGGGCACGGTCACGGGCACCAACCCTGCTATCACAGGCACCTGTGCGACCTCGGGAACGAACTGGCACACCGGCTGGTTCGTGTTCGTCGATCTGCATGCCAACGGCACCTTCGACACCGGCGACCAGGTCCTGAAGGTCCAGCCCGCCTTCACCTCCAAGGATACTCTTGTGTTCTCAGGGGATTCCGCCGTCACGGCGATCACGTTCAATCGTGAAGGCTTTACAACCAACATTCCGCTGTCGGACAGCACCAATGGCACCGGGCTCATTTTCAAGCTCAATACCCAGCCTACGAACGTTCAATGGGAGCGCTGCCTGACCATCGGCTTTGTCGGCCTCATGTCTACTCAACGCGGCACCACGGACACTACGCAACCATGCAGCTAACCGTGCGCTCACATACCCGCGGATTCAGCCTGGTCGAGGTCCTGGTGGCCCTGGTGGTCATTTCCATCGGTCTGCTGGGCATCGCAAAGATGCAGGCGCTCGCACTGTCCAATACCAACGGGGGCCGGTTGCGCGCCTTGGCCGCGATCGAGGCCGCCAGTCTGGCCGCCAACATGCAGGCCGAACGCAATTATTGGGGCAACATCCCGAGCGCCCTCACCATCAACGTAGTCGGCACCCCCGGCGCGACTGCGGCCACACCCGGCACCTCCAAGATCACGTCCTCGGACACCGCGTTGTCTGCAACCGCTGTGACTTGCACTATTCCCACGGGTACGTCCGTCGGCACCTGCACGGGAGCCGTCTCGTGCACCTCGACAGGCACCCCATGCAATGCCCAAAAAATGGCGGCCTATGACCTGCAGCAGTGGGCGGGCCGCTTGCAACAGCTCCTGGGCGCCGACGCGGCGCTCATTGCATGTGATATTGCCACGGCCAGCAGCCCGGTTACCTGCCGGATCACAATCAACTGGTCGGAGAATCAGGTCAATTCGACATCGACCGAAACAGGCACCATGGCGACACCGGTCTACACGTTGTTTGTAAACCCATGAAACACGATCGCATGCGTAAGTACCGCGCCGAGCTCGGGTACACACTAGTCGAAGTGATGGTGGCCATCACCATCGCTGTGTTCCTGCTGGCGGGACTCTTCACCATCCTGCAGCAAACCCGGAAGACCTCCAACGAGACCAGCGGAATCTCGCAATTGCAGGATGACGAGCGGGTCGCGATGTCCATTCTCACGGACGTCATCCAACAGGCAGGATACGTCCCGGAGGCAAATGGCTCAGGCGCGAGCCTGTTTGCTGCGGACACCGTGTTCGGTTACGGCGGGCAGGTTATCGCCGGCGGCTCGGGCGCTGCTGTCGGTGACAAAATTATCGTCCGAAACGTGCTAGCTACCAATGACACGACGCTTGATTGCCTCGGCGAGACCAATACGGGTGGCGAGAAAGTCTTCGCAGCAGTCATCGATATCGAAACAAACACCAAGACCGGCGTGAACCAGCTGATGTGCTCTCCCTATGATACGGCCCCACCTCAGTCGTTAGTTAACAACGTGGTCAATCTCACGTTCCAATATGCGGTCAACACCACCTCGGCCAGCTCCACTACGGCCTCAAACGCGACCGGCCCGAACTCGGAGGCTACCGGCGCGACGGGCTACGGATGCCCGGCAGACGCCTACATTCCCACCGCTTCCATGTCGGCCACCGACTGGACGAATGTGTGTGCGGTGAAAGTGGACCTTACCTTCGTCAATCCTTTGTACCAGCCGGCCGGTCAACCGCAGCCAACACCGGGCCAGCCCCAATACGTCACCTTCGAGCGGGTAATCGGTGTGCTCAGTAAAACCGGTGTCAACGTAACCAAAGTGACGCAGACATGATCTCAATCAACACCGCCACACGGCACCCCGAGCGCGGCGTCGCCTTGATTTCGGCCCTGCTGATCCTGCTCGTCGTCACGATTCTGGGCATAGCGATGTTTCGCAGCTATGGCCTGCAGCAGCGACTTGGCGGTAATACCCGGGAGAAGTCGCGTGCGTTTCACGCCGCCACGAGCAGTCAGAACTTTGCAGAGTGGTACCTCACGGCCAACAACGGAGCGAATGCCGCCGCGACCACGAGTTGCTCGGGGCAGAAAACCGCAGACGCCACTACGGTCATGGTATGTGCGAACGCTATTCCGACCACCGTGGCACAGCCGGACACCTGGGGAGCCTCGTTTACCTACAAGCCGCCCAACATGAGTACGACCGCCGGCGCCCAGGGCGCCTACGCACAAGCACCGCAGTTCTACATCTCCTATCTTGGCGCCCCTGGCACGGGACCGTCGTATAACTCGGTGCTGGGACAAAACAACACGCTGTTCCAGGTCGATGCAGCGGGCTGGGGAGGAACTTCCCAGACCGTCGCGGTGGTGGAGAGCACATTCAAGGTCTCGAGCATCACCACCTCGATCCCGCCGGCCACCGGCTCGAGCGTTGTTCAGAAAAACGTCTTCCTGGGCGGACCGTGATGAATCGCACGCGGACCCCCATGTCGATCTCGAGGAGTTCTGTCATGAGCTTTAAGGCCCTCATTGGAGCGGTCATCGTGGCCGTCGCAGTGTCGTTCTCCACCGCCTCACGCGCTCAGAGCATCGTGAGCGAGGACTTCACGGGCACACAAACCAACTCGCAGTGGTTCTTCTTCAACGGTGCATGCCTGACTGCAGGCACGAGCACGTCCACGACCAGCCCTGGGATCGTACCCGGCTGTGCAACCGTGATCAGCTCTTACTATCACACCCGGCCTGATGCAGACGCCGCCATGACAGGGGGCGAGAAGGGTTATTTGGGATCCACCACGGCGCCCTCCTCTTATACGGCAGTGGTACCGGACGACAGTGGCAGCGGTGCGCTCCGTTTTACCAACGGCGCTCCGTACGGTCATAACGAAAGCGGCGCGATCGTTTCCAATTACACCTTCCCCACTTCACAAGGTGTGGAGATCAGCTTCAAAACCGTCACTTACCTCGGAAACTCGGGCGGCGGCGCCCATGATGGCGCCGACGGTATCAGTTTCTATCTCCTGGATGGTTGTATGCCTGTTACCGGGGGAACCGTTCCGGGTACCTGCACCTTCAACTCGATCTACGGGACAGGCCAGACCTTTCCTGCTATCGGCGCCTTCGGTGGTAGCTTGGCTTACTCCTGCTCGAACAACAACTCGCCATACGATGGGTTGGTCGGCGGATATCTCGGCCTGGGTGTGGATGAGTACGGCAACTTCCTCAACGGCACGAACAACACGCTGGGCGAGACCGGCAGCAGCAACACCGGTGGTGACAACACCGCCACCGGCGGCCTTTATCAACCAGGCCGTATCGGCCTGCGGGGCGCGGGCAGCATCTCCTGGCAAGCGCTCAAGACCGCCTATGGAACGCTCAGCTCGACTGGGCCGTACTACCCTGCTTCATTGGAAACGACATGCAGCAACGGGGGCATCTATAACTCCGGCACGGGCACGTGCGGAGTGGTGTGCTCCAGCGGTGTTTACAATTCCGCCAAGAATACGTGCGACATCTGCGCGAGCGGCTACACCTTTTCCCAAAGCGCGAACAAGTGCGGCAGCTGCAACGCTGGCGCCACCTACGATCCTACGACAAACACCTGCAGTCCCGCCGCTACTTGCTCCAGTGGTACCTACAACGCCGCGACCAATTCCTGCAGCACCATCTGTACGAGTGGCACATACAACGCCACGGCCAACAAATGCGGCTCCTGCTCGTCCGGGACGATCAACTGGAGTGCATGGTTGAGCAACGGCGCCGCATACTGCGACAACGTCTGTCCAAGCGGCTACACGTACAAGGGCACGAATACGACCTATCCCAACACGTGCCTCAAATGTTCTAGCGGCTCCTTGACGAGCGGTACCACGAAATGGTCCTGCAGCAGTGGCGGAACGCTGTCGACGAAAGCTGAAGTGGCAGCCAGCCTCACCAGCCCCACGTCGGTCTCGCCCACTCCAACACTAGTGAACCAGAACCCGACAACTGTGGCTCCCACGACCGGTGCAACCTTATACAAGAGCGCCGTGCAGAAGACGTGCGCAACGGGACACTTGTGGAACTACAGCACTCCCACCGCTCCTACCGATGCGGGACCTGCGACGCTCAGCACCGACCCAACGAATCCCAACACGGCCAACACGGCTGGGATCATGGACTACCCGGCCATTTCCGGTGCCTACAGTGTAATCCCAACCCCCACGAACGACCCGGTCAATGGGTTTCTGATTGCCAACGAAAGTGCGACGACCCGCAGCGCCGCCGCCCCCATTGTATACAACCTCAAAATCACCCAGGACGGCCTGCTGAGTTTCTCCTATAGCTACAACGGCGGCACGGCGGTGCCAGTGATCTCGAATCAGAAAATCACCGCCGCCAACGGCCCGCTCCCCAGCGCTTTCCGTTTCGGCTTCGCAGGCTCGACCGGTGGCAGTACGAACGCACACGAGATCCTGTGCTTCAAAGCGGCCCCTGTGCAGGCCAGCTCGAGCTCCGGCGCCGTGAACGTGTATCGCAACCCGACGCTTCACACCGGCACCGAGACATTCATTGCCACTTATTACCCGAGCGACTGGACCGGTCAGCTCCAGGCCATTGGGATCACGACTGATAGCAGCGGAAAGCCGGTTGCCGCGAGCACGAAGTGGGACGCCCGCTGCGTGCTGACCGGCGTGGACCCAGCCACGGGCCTGTGTGACTCCACCGGTCTCGCCACTCCTTCCGCAGAGGATCCGACCGCCCGTGTCATGCTCACCTGGGACAGCGCGAGCAGTAAGGCAGAAGCTTTCGAATGGGCAAGCCTGACCACCGCACAGAAGAACGTCCTGACTGCCGGCGACGCAACTGCCAGCGACAACCGGCTCAAGTATCTGCGGGGCGACCGAACCAACGAGATCACCTCCAGCGGCACCGGCTTCTACCGCGCCCGCAACTCCATCCTGAGCGATATCGTCGATTCGAGCCCGACCTGGATCGGGCCGCCGGAGAACCCTTATACACTCGTCCCCTCCTGGGTCGATCAACTGTACCCGACGGACACGCAGCCGGAGAATGCCAGCGGCGCGCAGAAGTACGCGGACTACATGTCGCCCAGCTCGACCAAAAATACCGGTGGCGCGCAATCACGGGCGAATATCGTCTACGCTGGCGCCAATGATGGGTTCCTGCACGGCTTTCAGGCTGGAGCGCTGACCACGAACGGCGATCTCGATACCAGCACAATCGCGAACGACGGCAAGGAGGTGCTCGCCTACATGCCGGGTGCCGTGCTCAACAACATCCATCCGGTCGATAGTAGCGGCAACGTCATTTCGCAGTTGGACTTCTCCAACACCCAGTACTCGCACAATTGGTACGTAGACGCGAGCCCTGGACAAGGTGACGTGTTCTACAACAAAGCATGGCACACGTGGGTCGTCAGCGGCCTCGGGCCAGGCGGGGCCGCAATCTTCGCGCTCGACGTCACCGATCCCTCGCAATTCAGCGAGGCCAATGCCTCGAAAATTGTGATCGGCGAGTGGACCCCGACCACCCTGACCTGCCCGAATCAGACAGTCACCACCTGCGGTGCCAACCTGGGTAACACCTTTGGCACGCCGCAGATCCGGCGCTTCCACAATGGCCAGTGGGGATTCATTTTCGGCAACGGCTTTGGGTCGGCCAACGGCGCTTCGGGTATCTACATCGCCTTGCTGGACGGCAGTACCGGAGCGCCAACGTTCTATTACTTCCCCACCAAGCTGACCCCGAGCGCGACCGTCGCCAACGGGATCGCCACTCCCGAGCCGGCCGACCTCGATCTCGATCACACCGTAGACTTTATTTATGCGGGTGACTTGCTGGGCAACCTGTGGCGCTTCGATGTCACCAGCAAGGACCCTGCAAATTGGGGTGTTTCAGCCTCCTCGCCACTCTTCACGGCCGGTCAACCCATTACCACCCAGCCGCAGGTCAGCACGATCAAGACGATCACCACCGTGACCAACGCAGTCGGCCTCGATGTCAGTAATGCGCCGCAGCGTGTGATGATCAACTTCGGCACGGGCCAGCAGACTCCTCAGACCTTGAATGCCGGCGCCAGGTATGCCTCGGGCTCGCAGTACCTCTATGGTGTCTGGGACTGGGACATGGGTACGCCGAGTACCCCTGGCACCTGGAATGCCCTCTCGCCTCACCAGCAGGGCATTGGCCTCACGGCGCCCCAGACCATTACGACGGACAACATGCAGTCGCAAACCTTGACGGAGACGCTTGGCACGAGCACCACGCAGGGCACGGCGTCGCTCACTCACAACGTCGTCTGTTGGAAAGGCGGCTCTGCGTGTGGTGACGGTAGCAGCGGCGCCAACGCGCAGATGGGTTGGTTCACCCAGCTCCCGAGCACAGGCGAGCAGATCATTTTCGACCCCTTTGTCAGCAGGGCCGACGGATCACTCGTATTCAACACGTTCATTCCGTCCTCCAGCTCTGTGTTGAGCTGCACCCAGGAGGCCACACATGGGTTCTCGATAGGGATGGACGCTTCCACAGGGGCCGGTCTCACTCTGCCGCTGTTCAGCGTCGGCGGGGCCTCATACGATGGCGTTCAGCTCGATGCCACGGGCACCGGGTCGGTCATCAACTCTGGCGCAGCCGGGGGCGGTAAGAACTATCTGATGACGCACACCTCCAACGGCACGATCGACTTCACGCAGATGAACGGCTATACCGTCACCAGCGGTCAGCGCGTCTACTGGATCCAGAAACGCTAAGGGACCCGCAACATGCGTAAACTTCCAATCTTCCAGACAAGGCCCGCTGCAGGTTTCACCTTGGTCGAGTTGATGGTGGTGGTGCTCATCGCCACCATCCTCACCGTCATCGCCGTCCCGTCCTACACGAATTACGTGCGCAAATCACGCCGGGTAGAGGCCAAGTCCTTCTTGCTGGATTTCGCTTCGCGCGAGGAGCGTTATATGGCGACCAATGGCCAGTACAGCACTACCGCCTCGGACCTCGGCATCAGCGCCTTTCCCCAGAAAACGGCCACTCAGTATTATCAACTCGAGACCCCCACCATTACCGCTGCGTCCGCAAGCAGCACGACCACGGCGGCGACGCCAGCGACGTTCCAGCTCACTGCGACGGCGATCGGCATCCAGGCGAAAGATACTCAGTGTTCTCAGTTTATCGTGGACAACACCGGCGCCCAGACTTCAAAGGACTCGTCCGGTAATGTCACCACCGGTTGCTGGTAGCAGATGCAAAACCCCGTGGCGGCGACACGGGGTCGTGAAGCGTATCTACGCCGCCGTCAGACTCTCCCGGGACTTGTAGACGTGATCTACAAGTCCCCACTCCCTCGCCTCCTCGGCATTCATGAAGTGATCCCGATCGAGCGTCCGCTCGACCTCTTCATAAGTGCGCCCGCAATGCCGCGAGTAGATCTCATTCAAGCGGCGCTTGGTCTTGATGATGTCCTGCGCATGCCGCTCGATGTCGGACACCTTGCCCTGAAAGCCGCCGGAGGGCTGATGGACCAGGATACTGGCGTTGGGAAGCGCGATACGCCGTCCCGCTGCCCCGGCCATCAGAAGGAATGACCCCATCGAGTAGGCGGTGCCCATGCAAACGGTAGTCACCGGGCACTTCACCCATTGCATGGTGTCATAAATCGCCAGCCCGCTCGTCACGACGCCGCCCGGCGAGTTGATATACAGCGCGATGTCCTTGGCCGGGTTCTCGGCTTCGAGAAACAACAGCTGCGCGCAAACCAACGCCGCGATGCCGTCATCGATCTGGCCGTTGATGAAAATGATCCGGTCGCGGAGCAGGCGCGAGAAGATGTCGAACGAGCGCTCGCCGCGCGCGGACTGCTCGATCACCATCGGGACGAGGTTGGCGTTCATCGTGAGGCTCGGGCCCATCATGCCGCCCTCCGCATCGAAGTTTGGAAACAGCCCATGGCGACCGCAGGCTTGCGAACGGCTCGCATACGTGACGCGAGGCAGACGATGCGGCCGCGGAGCGGCGTAATCGCTTGGTCGCTCGGCACAGCCGTTTCTTCGAGCACCGCAATGCTCGGTTCGACCGCCGTAGCCGTCTCTTCGAGCACCTTCCGTTCGACGGCCACAACCGTTTCGTCAATCAAAGGCCGATGCACCACCCGCAAGTGCGTCCCCCCGTCCTCGGCGCCCGTCAGCTCGAAGCTGACAACCGACTCCACCGGTCGACCCGCCGCGTCCTTGTCATGCTCGCCGCCACTCCATCGATAACGGAGCAGCCTGTTGGGCTCCGCCTCCACAATCTCACTCTCCAGCGCTTCCGGCAGCCATTCAACCAACAGCTCCGGAACGGTCAGCGCTCGCCACACCTTCTCTGGCGCATCCGGGAGATCGCACTCGGTGATTACGGCGCCCGGTGTCGCCACCTCGACGGCTGGATGACCGTGCGATTCCCGAGTATCTGGCGAGCCAGTCTCGGACGAGTCACCCCGGGACGAGTCAGCCAGGGACAAGTCAGCATTGGACGCGCTCATGGTTCCATATCCTTCAGCACGGTCTTCAATTTCTCGAGCCGCTCCGGCCAGAACTGCCGATAACGGTCGACCCAATCAACGAGAGGCGCGAGCGCTTGCGGCTGCGCGCGGTAGTACGCAAAGCGTCCTTCGCGACGCTCACGGACCAGGCCCGCGCCTCGCAGGGCCGCGAGGTGCTGCGAAATCGCCGGCTGCGAGACAGCGAATCCGGCTTTCAGCTCCGAGACGCTCATCTCGCCGGCACACAGCCGCTCGAACACGGCGCGACGGGTGGGATCAGCGAGAGCGCGAAAAACGTCAGCTTCGGCAGTGACCATGGGCCTAAATATAAGCAATTGCTTATGCGACGACAAGGGCCAAATACCAACGATTGGCACGCAACGCGGCAAACTGCAGCTGAGCCGCTTGTTTTTGCGAGAGTCTGCGCTATATTTCAGGCGTAGAGGACTGACAAGACAACAATAACCGCCTGTTCTGCTGCAGCGCACGCTTAAGCTTGGGCGAGCGCACAGCGGGGGTGTCCCTTTCTCGCCGAGGTAGTGATGAGCACTACGTTGGATAAGTTTCGTGGCGCCGCGCTCTCGCTCGCGCGCTCGGGGTCGATCAAGGATCGGCTGACCGTCGCGTACCGCGACCATCTCGCCTTGGTCGAGGAGAGCGAACTACCCCGTGAGCTGCTAGCGGAATTCCGTGCGCTGAATACCGCCTTGAAGCGGGAGCGCCCTACTTCGCGCCAAGACGATGCGTTACGGGCGACGGTGCGGAAGATGTCGAACAGCGAGGCGGACGAAGTCGCCTCGAGCGTGGTGCGGCTCTACGGCGCGATGTCCGCCGAGGATCAGTCGAGCTTGAACTCGATAGTATCCCAGCGCGTTGTCTCCTCATGGCGCGCCTGACGGCGGATCGCATCCACTAGCGCCCGCTCGTCCCACTCGACAATCTCGTTCGAGAGATCGGTGACCGCCTTTGGGAGCGGCTCGTGCGAGCCAAAAGGCTTCATCAAAATCACCGGCTTTTCGCTGGCCTGCGCGAACAGCAGCTGGAAAGTGAACATGTCGCGATGGGTCTTCATCAGGCTCGGCAGCGCAACCACCGCTTCCACGGACGCGATCTGCCGGCGCAATTCCTCACGCTGCGCTTCCTTGTCCGCCGGAGCGGCTTGGTCCGGCGCGCTATAATTGCGGTAGAAGAAGTTCTTCGCGCTTTCGAGATATTCGAACACGCGGAAGTAGTCGTCGTTCTCCTCCCACACGTGGGTCACAAAAAGGCGGATCGGATTGGCCTGCGACATGAATCCCAGTCTCGCATAAGCGTGAGCGGCGCGAAACTCTGGTCTGCGACGCTTCGTGGAGACATCCGCGAACGGATCAGCCGCTATCGGCGCACGGCGCCGGACATATGACTAGCGGGGCGCCCCGGGCTACGCGCCCCGGGCAAAAGGCTGCGCCTTTTGGCCGGGCCGAGCTCAGCTGCGGGCGGAACGCAACTGCACGCTCCTGCAAGCGTCGCAGCCTACGCGGCCCAGGCGCATCGCAGCCCATTACCCTACAATGCGGCCTTTGTGACCGGAGCCTCTCTCTTTGCGTCTGCTCGTCTATAACATCCGCTATGCCACAGGCACCGGGCCAGCATTTCATTTACCTGTACCCGGCGCGGGCTACTTGCGCAGCAACCGCAAGATTCTTTCCGGGATAACCGACTTCATCCGCTCCGAGCAAGCCGACGTCGTCGGGCTCATCGAAGTCGACACCGGCTCCATCCGCACCGGCATGGTCAACCAGGCCGAGTACATCGCCACCCAGCTCGGCCATTACTCGACCTTCCAGTGCAAGTACGGCACCAGCTCGGTCAACAACCTCATGCCGATCGTGCGCAAACAGGCCAATGCCTTCCTGTCCGCCCCGCACGTGCACGGCGAGCGCTTTCATTATTTCGATACCGGTATCAAGCGGCTCATCATCGAGCTCGAGCTCGAGGATGTATGCGTCTTCCTCGTGCATCTGTCGCTGAAATTCCGCCACCGCCAGTACCAGCTGCGCTCCCTGCACGATCTCATCGTCGAGTCCAAGAAGCCCGTCATCGTCGCCGGAGACTTCAATACATTCTGGGGAGCGCATGAGATCTTCCTTTTCATGCGCGCCGCGGGACTGCGCAGCGCCAATGCCGCCGGCCTGCCGTCTTTTCCGGCTCGCGTGCCGCGCGCCGAGCTCGATTTCATCCTGGTGAGTGAAGGCATCGAGGTCACCGACTTCCGGATTCCGGATGTACGTTTTTCCGACCATCGGCCGCTCGTCTGTGACTTTCATGTTCGCGCCCGGACAGAGGCGCGCGGATCGACCGCCACCGTTGCCTGACATACGTGGCCGCCCGGGGAGCCCTTCGATGGATAACAACACCAACGCGTCCTGGAAGTCTTCTTCCGACAGTGACGGGATTCTCTGGCTGACGCTCGACAAGCCGGGCACGTCGGCCAACGTGCTCTCGAGCACAGTCCTGCTCGAGCTCGATGCACTGCTACAGCCGTTGCAACAAAACCCGCCGCGTGGGGTCGTGGTGATGTCCGGCAAGAAGAGCGGATTCATCGCGGGCGCCGACATCAAGGAATTTACCGGCATCACGGACGCAGAGAGCGGCTATCGGCTCATCCATTCCGGCCAGCAGGTCCTGGATCGACTCGAAGCGCTTCCCTGCCCTACTGTGGCCGCCATTCATGGCTTCGCGCTCGGGGGTGGCCTGGAGCTCGCATTGGCGTGCCGTTATAGAGTTGCGGTCGGGGATGAGCGTCTGTCGCTCGGGCTGCCCGAGGTCATGTTGGGCATCCATCCGGGCTTCGGCGGCACCGTGCGAACCGTTCGCCTGGCTGGCGTCCGGCCCGCGATGGAAATGATGTTGACCGGCAAGCCCGTGCGGGCCGATAAGGCGCTGCGCATCGGCCTGGTGGACAAACTCGTAGCGGATCCGGACAAACTGCAAGCCGCCGCACGCGAGCTGATTCTGACTCGACCGGCTCCGCATCAAGCCTCCTTCGCGGAGCGCCTCTTGAGCTCCGCTCTGATCAGGCCCTTCATTCGACGCACGCTCATTGCGCAGGTCGCCGCAAAGGCGCGACCTGAACACTATCCCGCACCCTACGCCATCATCGAATTATGGTCGCGCTGTGGCGCTCACGGAGCCGAAGCTTTCGAGGCGGAAGCCCGCTCGATCGCGCACCTGTTCACGACCGAGACCTCGCGCAACCTGGTGCGCGTCTTTCTCCTGCAGGACCGGCTCAAGAGCTCAGGATCCAGGAGCAACGTCGAAATCAAACACGTGCACGTTGTCGGCGCGGGCGTCATGGGCGGCGACATCGCCGCCTGGTCGGCGCTGCGAGGCTTCACCGTCACCCTGCAGGATCAGAGCCAGGAGTTGATTCAGCCGGCCCTGAAGCGCGCGGCCGAGTTGTTTACCAAGCGCCTGCGCGAGCCCGCGAAGGTGAGCGCCGCAAACGAGCGCTTGCGCGCTGATGTCGAGGGCGCGGGCGTACCGAATGCCGATGTAGTCATCGAGGCGATATACGAGAATCTCGAGGCCAAGCAATCCTTGTACGCCCGCCTCGAGCCGCGCATGAAACCCACTGCGCTGTTGGCGACCAACACATCGAGCCTCATGTTGGAGCCGCTCGCGGCGCGGCTCGCCCGTCCGGAGCGCCTGGTAGGACTGCATTTCTTCAATCCTGTGCCACAGATGCAGCTGATCGAAATCGTACACGCCGCAACAACCGACCCGGCGGTCGCGCAAGCGGCGACCGCGTTCGCCCGCAAGCTCGATAAGCTGCCCGTGCCCTGCAAGAGTGCGCCCGGATTCATTGTCAACCGGGTGCTGATGCCCTACCTCCACGAGGCCATGTTTGCCGCCCAGGAAGGCGTGCCGCTCGCTCTGATCGACAAGGTCGCCGTGGATTTCGGTATGCCCATGGGACCGATCGAACTGGCCGATGTAGTGGGTCTCGATGTGGCCGCGCACGTCGGGCAGATCGTCGCCCAGGAGCTGGGCCGTCCGGCGCCCGACCTGACGCAGCTGGGGGAGCTGATTGCCGCCAAAAAGCTTGGCCGCAAGAGCGGCGCAGGCTTTTACATGTGGAGCGAAGGCAAACCGCTCAAATCCGCGATCCCCGCGGATACCGCACCCCCGCCCGAGCTCATCGACCGCCTGATCCTGGTGCTCGTAAACGAGTGCGTGGCCTGTTTGCGCGAACGCGTTGTTGATGACCCTGACCTCATCGATGCCGCCGTGATTTTCGGGACCGGTTTCGCGCCATTTCGTGGCGGTCCGCTAGCCTATGCGCGCAGCCGTGGCGTGGCTTCGGTCGTAACACGACTCGAGGAGCTCGCGGTGCGCTACGGCCCGCGTTTTCAGCCGGACGCCGGCTGGCCACTGGTCACCACAGGCCAGAAAACGTGAACGGCATACGGATGCGACCAAAGCCCTGTGCTACCATGAAATGAGACACACAGTGAAGCGCACCCGGTCACATTGATTCAGGTTCCCCGACATGGTTGAGGAACGCGAAGCCAGCGTTCAACTCCTCAAGACACTCGCACCTCTGGACGGTTTGAAGCGAGACAACCTCGCCGCGCTCGCAAAGAAAGTATCGATTCGACAACTGTCCGCCGGACGCGCCCTGTTCAAGGAAGGCGATACCGACAAACGCACCATCTGGCTCGTGAGCGGCATGCTGGAGGTCAGCGAGGGCGGCCGGACGATCGCCATGATGCGGGGCGGCACACGGGAAGCGCGCACGCCGTTGTACCCACAGCTGCCGCGGAAGGTAACTGCCAGGGCTACTGAAGAAATCAGCTATCTCTCGATCGACAGCGAGCTGCTCGACGTCATGATCACGTGGGATCAGACGGGCACTTACGAAGTCTCGGAGCTCCAAGCCCAACTCGAAGGTGCTGCCGGCGGCGACGACTGGATGACCACCCTGCTCCAGACGAAAGCTTTCCATCGTATCCCGCCAGCCAACATCCAGGCGATCTTCATGCGCCTCGAGCGCCTCCCCTGCAAGTCGGGCGAGGTGATCATCAAACAGGGCGACGAGGGCGATTACTTCTATATTATTGTCAACGGCAAATGCATCGTCACTCGCGAAACTCCACTCAACAGGGACGGCATCAAGCTCGCTGAGCTGGGCGTAGGTGATACCTTCGGCGAGGAGGCTCTCATCGCCGAAGCCAAACGTAACGCCACCGTGACTATGACCAGCGACGGCGTCCTGATGCGGCTGAACAAGAAAGACTTCCGCGAGCTCATGAACGAGCCGTTGCTCCAGTGGGTGAGCAACGACCAGGCTCGCGAGATCATCGCCAAGGGCGGCCGTTGGTTGGATGTGCGCCTGCCTAGCGAGCACCAGAACCTTTCGATCGAAGGCTCCCTGAACATCCCGTTGTACTTCATCCGGCTGAAGCTATCGGCGCTCGATCGCAACATCCCCTATGTCGTCTACTGCGATACCGGGCGGCGCAGCTCCGCCGCGGCCTACATCCTGGTCGAGCGCGGCTTCGACGCGTACGTCCTGACAGGCGGCTTGACCAACAGCGGCGCCGTCCTGCGCCGTTCTGCATAGCACAATCCGCGTAGCGATAGGCCTTTTCCGAATGGACATCATTCGGATTCGGTGCATGCTGCTGGGATGGCAACGGTCACGGCACGCCGGAGGCATTCAACACCTCTCGTCCGCCTGAGGCGTTGGCTGCGCTTGCAGGCCTTAAAAGCGCGGCGGGAATCCCGCGATCATCCGGACAACGCCGCCTGGTAAGGCGTCCTACATAGTGTGCGTGGCTTTGTCGCCGGACAGAGCGCCGGCGAGATACGTCTCGATCTTCTTCTGCGTCTGCCCGCGATCCTGCTCGCTGAACTGCACACCGATACCTGCCGTGCGCTTGCCCTGGGCGCCTTTGGGCGTCACCCAGATTACCCGCCCGGCCACCGGGAGCTTCTCGTCCTCACCCATGAGGTTCAGCAGCATGAAGACTTCGTCGCCCAGACGGTAGTTGCTGTTGGTGGGAATGAACAGGCCGCCGTTCTTCACGAACGGCATGTAAGCCAGATACAAGGCACTCTTATCCTTGATCGTCAGGGTCAACAGACCCGGCTTATTCCCGCCCGCTCTCACGTTCTCACCCTCGTCCCCGACCCTATGGGCCCTGCAAACCGTCTTAGAATAGCCTCCAGCGCCAACCCACGGTTGATCGGCGTGTCGAGCGCGGACTTGAGCTCCCGCACTCCATCCATCAGCTCGAACAGAGCCGCCGTATTCAAAACCGCATTCTGACGCTGCGGGTAGGCGGCAGCGCCCACTTTTGTCAAAAAGCCCTCGGAGCCGCACTGGGCACGAATCCGTTCCGTGAGCCAGTTCTCAATACACCGCAGGCGCAGCGGGAGCTCGGCGCGGGACCACCGCTCCGCTGTCGCCACGGGGTCGCCAGCGCCCGATGCAGCCTCTTCCAGGGTGCGTCGCACCTCCGCGCCCACTTGAACCACATTTTTGGGATCGGCCGCTCTAGCGAGCATAGGGGCCTCTCCGAGAGCGTCGAGCACGGCATTCCAATCCCCGGGCCCGCTGGCGACCTCGAGCCAGGCGACAGCATCCTGGCGGCTCGGGGCTCGTATCCGCACTCGCTGGCAACGGCTAAGGATCGTCGCGGGCAAGCGCGAGGGCTGCGTCACCACGAGCACGAGGAGCGTCCGCGAGGGTGGCTCTTCAAGCGTCTTCAGCAACGCATTGGCCGCAAACCGGTTCAGCGTATCGGCCGGACTGATGATGGCGACCTTGTAGTTCCCTTGGTGCGCCGTCAGGGCCAGCTCCGCCGAAAGCTCTCTCACCTGCTCGATGCGGATCTGCTGCGACTCCTCGATGAGCTGCACCCTCGTCAGATCGGGGTGCTGTGCGGTCGCAATCTTGTGGCAGGCGGGACAAGCTCCGCATGGCGCGCCCGTAGCGCTCTGGCACAGGACCAGCCGGCCGACCCACTCGGCCAGCCAATCGCCACCGGTACCAGGCGCCTCGTGAACAAGCAGCGCGTGCGGCAAGCGGCCAGCTTGGTGTGCCGCGGCGAGGGCCGTCATCTGGGCGCCCAGCCACGATGGCTCCGCGACTGTTGTCGTCATAGCAATTCCTCGAGAACCCGCACCACTTGCCGCTCGACCTCCGGGAGCGGGACAGCCGCATCGACTACGGCGATCCGCTCGGGCTCTCGTCGCGCGAGCTCGAGGTAGCCCTCCCGCACCCTGGCGAAAAAGGCTTCGGTCTCGGCCTCAAAGCGGTCCGCGGCCAGACCGGAGCGCTGGCGCGCGCGGGCCAACCCCGTCGCGGGCGGAAGATCCAACAACAAAGTGCGATCAGGCTGCAGTCCGCCATGCACAGCCTCGGCGAGACTCTCGATCAACTCAGCGGACACGCCGCGCCCGTTGCCCTGATAGGCACGCGTGGCATCCGTAAAGCGATCGCACACGACCCACTCTCCCCGAGCCAGCGCCGGCCGAATGAGATTTTCCAGGTGAATCCCTCGCGCCGAGAACATGAGCAAGGTCTCTGTAACCGCAGAAAGCTGCTCGCTACCTCGTTCGAGCACAACCTGCCGTACGCGCTCGGCCAGCGGAGTACCTCCAGGCTCGCGCGTCAGACGCACGGATACGGAGCGCTGGGTCAGCCAATCGCCGACGATGCGAGCGACTGTCGACTTCCCCGCGCCTTCAATTCCTTCGAGCGTTATAAATCGGCCGCCTGTCATTTCGCTCCGTGGGCACCCGGTCTTGCCGCGGGCGCGACTGTGCCGGCCGGTCGCGCCGGCCCCGTCTCCTGCCGCCGCAGTCGGGTCAGATACTCTCTCACCGCCGCATTATGCTCCTCGAGCGTCTTGGAGAAATGATGTCCGCCATCGCCCGAGGCGGTCGCGACGAAGTAGAGCTCTCCGGTATCCAAGGGGTGTAGCGCTGCGAGAATCGACTCACGTCCTGGCAGCGCGATTGGCGTCGGCGGCAGGCCCGCTCGAGTATAGGTGTTATAGGGTGTGTCGGTGACCAGATCACGCGTGCGGATATCGCCGTCGTAGCTCGCGCCGAGACCGTAGATGACCGTCGGATCGGATTGCAGGCGCATCCCCTTGCGCAACCGGCTCACGAAGACCCCTGCGATGCGCGGACGCTCGGCGGCGAGGCCGGTTTCCTTCTCCACGATCGAGGCGAGAATGAGCGCCTGGTACGGTGTATCGAAAGGCAGATTGGGGCTGTGCTGGGGCCACGCGGTCTCCAACAGCTTCTGCATGGAGTTGTAGGCCAGGAGCAGGATGTCGTGGTCGGTCGTCTTGGCAGCAAATCGATAGGTGTCCGGAAAAAAGCGCCCTTCGGGATTTTCACCGGTATGGCCGATCGCCGCCATCACCTCGGCGGGGGTCTTGCCTGTCAGGGTGTGCGTTACGGCGGCGTGCTGATCCAACTCACGGCGAAAATCCGCAAACGTGGAACCCTCCACGACCGTGAGCTGCTCCAGAATGACCTTGCCCTGCTCGAAAAGCTCCAGAATCTGCGCGGCGCTGGCTCGCGGCGGGATTTCGTACATACCCGCCAGTACTTTCGGACGCCGCCCGTGAATGCGCAAATAGAGCTCGACGGCGCGGGTGTTGGCCAACGCCCCATGTCCTGCGAGTTGGGTAAGGACGGTGCGAACGCTGGCGCCCTGGTCGACCTGCACTCGAATCGGCGTCTGCGCGGGGCCGGGCGCGAAGAACGCATACTGCAGCCAATAAAAACCCGCTGTCGCGGCTCCCATTGCGAGCAACAGGAATACGAATACCAAAGCCAACACGCGGACCCGCGCGACCCCTTTGGAGTTTCCCGGTTGCGACAGATCCTCACTCATCCGTCGGATCCTCCAGCATTGGCTGGAGCAAGGCCTGCACCCGGCGTGTCACGGCCCCAATCGGGAGGGCGCGTCCATCGATCGCGCGAACCGGCCAGATGCCCATTCTCGCATTGGTTACAAACACCTCGCCGGCCTTTTGCAAATCTGTTCCATCCAGGATGTCTTCGCGAGTCGCGATACCGGCACGCGCCGCTTCGCGCATTACAACGCGGCGCATGACACCCGCGACCCCACAAAGGTCCAGACGCGGTGTGCGGAGCCCGGAGCTATCCACGATAAACACATTGCTCATCGTTCCTGATATCAACCTGCCGGAGCTGCTGAACAGAAGCGCCTCGGTAATCGCAGGATCCGTCCATTCCCGCCGCGCGAGGACCAGCTCCAGCCGGTTGCAATGCTTCAGTCCCGCGAGAGACGGATTCTCCCCGAGCCGCAGCGCTGCCGTGCGGGCTTCGATGCCATCCTGTGACTCGGCGCCCGTTTCCCGGGGCCACGGACTGCGAAACGTGATCCTCGTCGCCGTTTCCCGTCCCGTCACTCCATAGCCGCGAGCGAGGGCCGTCCCGCGCGTCACGAGCACCTTGATGAGGGCGGATTCGACCTCGCTGGCCAGAACAAGCACTTCGCGACGAATCTCGTCGAGATCCGCGCCGGTAATCGCGAGACGCTCGCAACCCCAACGCAACCGCTCCAGATGCAAGCTCAAAAAGCGCGCGCGTCCGCGGCGACAGGCGATCGTTTCGAACAGCCCGTCGCCGAACTGCAGTGCCCGGTCAAAGGGTGAGACCTGCTGATCGGGCTTACCGTTCACCAGTACCCGCTCGAGCCCCTGCCCGGACTCAGCCGTCATGCGCGACCTCAAAGGCAGCCAGCAGCCCTCGCGCCTTGGCTCGCGTTTCCGCCAGCTCCCGGTTCGGCTCCGAGTCGGCCACGATGCCGCCGCCGGCACGGAACTCGATCTGCCGGCCCATGAGGGTCATGGTGCGGATCAGGATATTGAGATCCATGGAGCCATTGCGGTTCACGTAGCCGAGCGATCCGGTGTAGGCGCCCCGCCCCACCCCTTCGAGCTCCGCGATGATCTGCATACAACGGAACTTCGGCACCCCGGTAATCGTGCCGCCGGGAAACACGGCCCGCAATGCATCGATGGGCGTGACATGCGGACGCAGCACACCGGTCACATTCGAAACGATGTGGTGCACATGAGCGTACGACTCGATGGTCATGAGCTCGTCCACCCTCACGCTGCCGGGCTCGCAAACCCGGCCAAGATCGTTGCGCTCGAGATCGATGAGCATGATGTGCTCGGCGCGCTCTTTCGGGTGCGCGGCGAGAGCGGTCATCTCCGCGATGTCGTCTCCCGGCCGGCGGCTCCGGGGCCGGGTTCCTGCGATCGGACGGGTATCGATGCGCCGATCCTCCACGCGCACCAGGCGCTCGGGCGACGAGCTGATGAGCGCCGCTCCGCGCCACTGCGCAAGGGCCGCAAAAGGCGCGGGATTCGTCGCGCAAAGCCGGTTGTAGAGTGAGGCGATATCCGGATCGCGCTCGAGCTCGACGTGCCAAGGCCGCGAGAGGTTGGTTTGATAGATGTCCCCGGCCCGGATGTACTCTTTGCCCCGTCGTACCCGCTCCAAATGAGCCTCCGGCGCTTCCTCGAGAATCGCCTTGACCCGAACAGGCTCTGACGGCGCATCCGGCTCCAAAGCAGCACGGCGCGCGTCGGCTTCGATGCGATTCAGACAATCCGCCGCATCTGCTTCGGCGACGGCCAGCACGCGCTGCCGCGCGCGATCATGGATCAGCGC
>Ga0068855_100003259_pt1 | contig 19859 bp, 9 predicted proteins | sample KBSCornC52_FD_66592 | JGI IMG/M metagenome (GOLD analysis project Ga0068855, IMG submission 66592) | Corn rhizosphere microbial communities from Kellogg Biological Station, Michigan, USA - KBS Corn C5-2 | ecosystem: Host-associated > Plants > Roots > Rhizosphere > Soil ...
GTCTTTGCGGGACAAAGGGAGCCGCCGTAGATGTAACCATGTATGAAAGATAGACAACTATTTGCACACCGGCGTAAAAAAAGTCCGCCGCGTTAGCGGCGGACTGTAGTGCTGTTGGCCCAGGTGGATTGAGTTCGAACCGGTGGAGGGAGGATTTGGGGAAGCTATTTAGAATAAAAGCGTTGGTGAAAGAACATTATTGAATTTATAAGATTCTGATAAATAATCATTTGGATTAGTACTGGGCATAAGTTCTACACCGTTGTTGGCGCAGAAAATAAGCGTCAGATCCTGTTCAGCTGTATTACCTTAAACCCGAAGCCCATAGATAAAATTTCTCGGTGCAGTTCGACGAGGGAATATTTGGCGATATTAGATTGAAAGCTGGAGGTATTGTCTTTTAGACAGCGTTGTGTGGTTGCGGTGTCCACAAAGGCCAGGCAAAAGCAAATGTCTTTATTTTTCCTGTTAACGAATAGTTGTTTTAGCCCTCCTATGGGAAACTGCTGCTCGGCTAGCTGTTTAATGGGTATACTGTTGCTTTTTACGCCATTTTTTGTTTGCAGCTCTACTTCTTCGATATAGGAGAAGTTGGTCTTTATATCCTCCCGAATTCGTTTTGCAGAAATGAGAACTTGGGAGGCTAGATCTCGGATGGAATTATCGAATCCCTTTTTTACATGAATCAAATGGACACCGGTGGGGTCGTATTGTAGTATATCACAACACTCAATATTATCTGGCGTAATGGTATCAAAGACGAGCCAGCCAGATTTTCCAACGAATTTCATATTGAAGGTGTTCTCCCGTTTTTTTAATTCGAAGTGTTCGGGTATGAGTTTGTCTTCCCAAACCTGGTGTAACAGGTCGGTGCATTCTTTATTTAGGTCTTCAATAAATTCTGGATGTATTTCGTACCATTCTCCATCTACAATGAAATAGGGTTTATTTTCGTAGGTGGTTTCTCCATGTATATGATCCAAGATTTTGTCGGCGGTCAGGTAGGTGTTGTTTTCATCACGAGTTAATAATGCTCGGTTGAGTACGCTGCCGGAAAATTGAAATACATCATCATCTAGGAGTCGCTCTGCCTTTCGTAATTCTTGGATGATTTCCATGAGGCTGGGAGGATTGTGTAATTCAATCTGTTCCTCTTTGTCAATGATGATGCAAAAAAAAGAGGCGGTCAGATAAGGCTCAAATTCCTTATGGCAAACATCTACGTCAGGATGATTCCCAGCCTTATAATCTTCATATATTTTTTCGACCAGGGTGGTGTTTAATGCTTTGAGCAGGGTTGCCCTTTTAGGATCTCTTCTGGAAATGAGGTTTACTTTATTCAAGGAAAATTTTTCGGGAAGTTTTAGGATGTCGACGAACCGTTTGACGAGGGAAAGAAGTGTGTTAAAATCGATAGCTTTATTGATCTGGAAGGAAGACTTGGCTTGACAGCCGGATACTGAGCGGTTGAGATCGGCTTCGGCGAAGCCAAAGGTTTTGATCAGTATTTTCTTACTTAATTCGGCCTTTACCTGTTTAAATATTTTACCGAATTGGTTCTCGTCGGAAAATCGTTGATCACCCCTATAAAATTTGGTTTGCCCCAATACAATACCGGTAACGCCCCGGTCTTGAATGGACTTAATAACCTTGCTGTTTTTTTCAAACAGTCTGACGAGTATTTCTAACCCAAAATTATCAGACGTGAATCGCTCGATGGCGAAACTGCCCTGACCACCTGTAATGGCGAACAATTGATCTTCATAGGCGATAAAGCAAATAAAGGAGTTGGTAAGGTTTTCGCATTCTGCCAGCGGCGTGTTGACATCAAGCATCGGTAACAAAAATGTTCTCCACTTCGGCGCATATATTCTGAATGACGAAAAAATTCTTACTTCAAATTCTTTGGGGACATTGCCTGTTATTTTCTCTTCCTTATATCGTTCTCCGTCCTTATTTATAACCTTGATCATTTTATCGACAGATGCCGTAAAGTCTTCTTCATTCACTTGGGTACGGTCTATCCGGTAAACGGCTGCTGGGATTTTTTCGCTTTCTGACATGTCTGACATTTAGGGGTTCAAGAGTGTATGAAGTGATCGCCGAATAGGAAAGGTCGGGCTTGATGCAATTGTTGACGATACTATATTTTATCGATGTCCGATACCGGTGAACTTTCCAAACCTTTCTCGGTCGATACGTTTTCCTTTATACGCTTTGCCGAATAAGTTTGCTGGAATTCAAAAGCAAAGCCTCTATCGCGGAGGTGCATGTTGCTCGTTCGGAGCGAGTGCGGTCGGGTATGATATCAAAATTTTAATGAACTTTAATCACTACCACCGCACATAAGACCACTGCAACAGCTATACTAGCAAACATAACCGAGAACATAACTTTTATTGTTTTTGAGGTACGCTGCTGCTCAGCAGCTGTCGCCTGTAACCCAAAGTGAATTTTCTCAAAATGTTCCAGAATATTGATTGATTCAATTTTCGCTGCAAGGGTATTTACCTTTTCGGCGACAATTGATAGTTCATTACCTACATAGTCCAGTGTTTTTTGGGCTTCGGTGATGCCTTTTTGAAAGGCGCGGCCCGAGAATTCCAGGTTTTGGGAGCTTTCCTGACATTTTTTTTTGAAATCAGCGGCAGCGGTTTCCATTTCAGCGTTAATAGCTTCTCCCCGTTGCTGAAAAGTAGTGAGAAACTGCTTTGACACATCAAGTACAGCATTCGATGCTTCTTTTGCTTTTCCAATCTCAGTTGTATAATGTTTCAATTGAGACAACTCTTCCTGCAGAGAATTGAGTTCGGCATTAACTTTATCTAATGTATTCATAATTATGAAATGAATTGTCCGTTGAATTTTTTAAGCCATTTGCTGTGCTGCTTCACAGACAGCAGGATCGAAACTTCTTCCAGCGAAGAAGTAAGGCCGGGATTATGGGTCAGTGTATTATCCCGAATCAGATTCAGAACTTCAATAAGATTCATCCCATTTTCCTCGAACCTGGAAAGTCCGTTCTCCATATCTTCTAGAGCTTGGTCAACCAGATATTGATTGCGTATTAGCAGTTCTCCCCGAATAAGTTTTGTTTCAAGAAGCATTGTCGAATAAGCCCGCAAAACCAGTAAAGCTCCATTATCAGGGTTATCAGTTAATATTCTCGCACAGGAACCTTTCAGATGTTCCAGGTTATCAGTTATCCCCTGAGTTTCTTCCAGGTATTCCTGTACAATTGCAAGTGAAAAATCACCTCCGCCATTTGTTTTTTCTAGTAGATCTTCTGTATACTTTGACTCAAAATAAAGACTGATCGTACGCTCGATTTCCCCATGATCCTGACTGGCTACACCTATCTCACATATGCCCTGCATCTCTTTTATTGCCCGTGCCCTTTTTTTACCAATGAACTCGTAAACATATTCGATCAGCGTGTAAGCAATGTTCCTCATAACAGAACCTCTTTGCGCAGTCTTGGCTCTCTCCACCAACTCTCCGACCCGGCTAGACGATAAATACCTGCTTAAATAATCTTCCAGCCGGTGCAAGTAGTGTTCATCCGGTCTTTTGGAAATCTTTATTTTAACGCTTTGGGCAGCATAGTTAACTTCATAGTCATCAATTACTCCTAAAACAGAAAGCCGATATATAGCTTTAAATGTATCGATCTCTGTCCTTATCTGATGAAAATATTGCTCGAGTTCTGTCTGTTTTTCTTTGTCTTGCAAAGGAAAGCGTTCCGAGATATCTTCATTGAAATATCTAGTAAACGTTCTAATAATATTTGCATAGAAGTCATCTATATCCTTACAGTATTCTGAAGCAGATTGAACGATATTCTCTGTGAATCTTTCATCAGTATTTGCCTTTAACAGCTCCGTAATGCGGTTGATTCTGTTGTTTCTAAAGCCAACCTCTATTTCAGGCAATTCATATCCCAAAATGGCCTTATTCAGAACTACCTCAATTCCAGGGTAACTGTTTCCTATTATTTCAGATTGCAGCCATTCAAAATGAGATGCTGCATGAGAACTATCCCGTATAAAGCCCAGCGCATAATCCAATACCGCATTTGCGATGGGGGTTCCGATTTCAGGATGTACATTCCCTATGTTTTTGGTTAATTTCCGTAAATCAATATAGCCATATCCGACCTGAAATGCTTTGTTTATGTACAATCGTTGATTTTCTCCTCCCTGCCATACGCTTATCTGGACAAGCTCTCCCAAATCTTCGAAAATCTTTTGCGTTAGTTGATTGGAAACCCTTTGAGCAGGATAGGTGATTTCCTGAAGTAATTCCAGTAACATAGCGTAATCATGCCCAACTCCACGAAAATTATTAGCATGAAAAGAGCTTATTATTTCCTCATCAATATGTTTCGCATCATTACTGTATAAAATATGGCAAATGGCTCTTTTTCTGTCCCGTCCGGCCCGACCTGCCTCCTGTATAAACGACTCAATGGATGAAGGAAAATTAAAATGAACTGTACATCTGATATTCGACTTGTCGATTCCCATTCCAAAAGCCTTTGTTGCAACCAATATATTAAGTTTATTGTCAATGTATTTTGCCTGATTCTCTTCTGAAGTCGTATTAGCTCCGTCCGCAGATCTATCTCCACCATGAAAAACACCAATTGCATAATTCGCGTTATTCAACCTTGGAGCAACGTATTCTACCCCTGCCGGACTTTTACCGCTTTTGTGTGGACAAAATATAAGAACTGCATTGTCAAATTTGTCCTTTGCATTCATTAAATAGAAATCTGTCCTATTATAGTTGGTAGGGCGGTGATTAATACCGGAAAGCCGGTCAATCTGATCCGGCAAATTTGCCAGGATGCTGGCGAGGCTTCTAATCTTGCTATCTCCGGCTGTTTGTCTGGCAAAATATCCATTGGCGTAAGGATTAAGACCTGTCGTGACGGGATGCACCTGGTAAATTAATTCTGCCCTATGACTGCTAAGGTTTGAAACGACATTCTCATCACCGATCTGTAATTCTCTTTTTACATCTGACAGGACATCAAAAGAAGCTGTTGCTGTAAGGCCAAACAGCGGAATTGTTGGCTTCTCTTGCCAGGTTTTGCAGTAATTTCTGGCATTTTCCCCCAGCTTAAGGTATGCAGTTCTGAAATCATGCCCCCATTCAGAAACACAGTGAGCCTCGTCTATAACACAATAGGAAAAATACTTTTCGTTTGTTTTATTCATCTGATTGAGCGATGCCTTAAACTCGGGAATTTGTAACCGCTCCGGTGAAATAAAGCAAAATAAAACCCTTCCTTCTACCAGTTGATCTTGCGCCCATTTTCTTTCATAGTGAGTTTTTAGAGAGGAATTGATAAAAACTGTGGCGTCTGTTTTATTTCGAACCAACCCTTCATTCTGATCCTGCATCAGGGACTTAATAGGATCGATAACGATAGAAATGCCGGGTTGTAAAAGGGAACATATCTGGTAGGTCAGCGACTTGCCCCCGCCAGTTTGCAATAAGCCGATTACAGAATCAAGTTGTAGTGCTTTGTTAATGATAGGCAGCTGCCCTGGTCGGAGTGATTTCTTTCTGAATACCGACTGAACAAAGTAGTTTATATGCAAAATTTGCTGCCAAAAAAGGTCGGTACAATGCTCTTTAATTTCAATCAAAGGCTGGTACCTGACCAGCGGAGCGCTAATGAATTCTCGGAGCTCCTTTTTAGAATGTGAGGATCTGATTGTTACGGTATAGACGGACTGTTTCGATCTGACCGGTTCTGTTAATCCCCATCGCTGGAGTACACTTACATCCAGAAGCACATCACCGGTAAACATGGCGGCCTGTTCAATCGGCAGTTTCGTAACCGGTACAGATGAGGACGTAAATTCTTTGGTATTATAGATGGTAAGCTCAATTTGAGGCAACCGAATCTCTGCTCCGCAGAGATCAATGAGTCTTTTGCAGCAATCCGTGAAATCTTCAATTGCGATCCATGCTGCATCAACATCTCGTTCAACTATCCCAATTTTCCAGGTGGCCTTTTCGAATAGCAAATTGCCATTGTAAATCAACTCAACCAATGTTTTCTGAATCCTAGCTACAGCAAAAGGAGTCAATGCGATATTTAATGCCTTTAATCCATCCGGTTGTTGCCAGATAGGATTTTTATAATTCTCTGCTATGCGCTCAAAATACTTGTCCCTGAAAAAAATATCAAAATTATTAAGGAGAGTAGCAATCCTATTCCATTCTGCGGATCTCGCCCTCAGCACTGCCCACCTTGTTTGCTCCAGATTACCCATGGCCAGGTCACGGTATTGATCTAGATTAAACTGGGCCCTGTTTGTCAAGTGCTGTGAGCCATCAATTTCAACGACTAGCCCTCTTCGTCCCTCATTCGTAAATACACAGGGTGGCTCAACAGCAAAGTCGACACGCTGTTCGCCCATCAGATCAATAGGCTGGTTGTAAAGTTCTTCTATACATTCACCCGACTTATAGCTATAGGAGAGGATGTTTGCAACAGACCGCTGTGGTTCGATTAGCTGAATCCAGTGATTTCCCAGGCGATGCAGTAAATGTTCGTTTAAAAACCTCCTTTCAAGATCGCTTCCTAACCAGTTTCGCCAGTATTTATTATTCTGTATATCCTGGGTGACCCTTGGATCAACAATAAAGAGGGAACTGAACAATTGTCTGGTAAAATCCTTTGAGGGCTCGGTCAGACAATACTCCAGACCTCCAGTATCGCTGGTAGTCAACTCGATTCCTCCCCAGGTCTTTTTAAGATATTCTTCAACTACGACATTTGAATGCGTTGGTAGCCCACGCTGTAGATAATTATGATATACAGACAGCAGACTGTAACTCAGTTCGTTCTTATCAATACGCACATTTCTAGAAGGCAGATCAGTTTCAAAAAAGCAAAGTGAATGAAGTAATTGATTTGTAACGCCAATAGCCTTATCCTTATAGTGGACCTGGATCGCGTTTAGCAACACATCGGAATAAAACCCAGTTTGCAACTGTCTTTGCATAATCTCTATTCATTTCTAATTGGCAAATTCACAGCTACCTTAAATATGTTTTGCAAACCCCGACTAGGAATTCACACAAGGGAAAAATACAATAATTAACAATTATAGGTGACTGTTTATTGTATCTAAGTGATTGAAACTAATAAATACCGTTAAAACACCCTCCTGTATTAAGCTAAATGTGTATGTATTTGTAAATCAATGTATAATATCGGATCTTCTTTCTATTATTAAGCTCTCCGTCCGAGTAGGATTACTACATGGATCAAAATTTCCACTGTTTGTCAAAGAGCGAGAGTGACTTATTTTTCTCGTACATACCACGGCCCGCTGTGTACATCTTGCCAACCGGGGTGTCTACGGGCACTCAGTCGAAAAATGGTCCCCCTTGTATAAATACATGGCGTATTGCGGCGCTCTAAATTAGTTATGTGTTTAATTTTCTGCTGGCACTAATGCCAATCAATTTAGCTTGTTTTTCTTGCAGTAATAAATTCAGCTGAACCTTTTCATTAAATTGCCTGCAATTTCCCATTTTTGATTTAATAGCAGCAATCTCTGTTTCTAGCGCATGTACGGCCTTTTTATATTCTACTAATTCCATAATTGGTTTAGTTGAGAAATCCGTATCTCCTGACATCTGGATGCAAAAATCATGAAAAATAGCATCAATACCTTTTTTGAGCTGCAAAGTATACTTGTTTTCGGTAGGGAAGAACCAATCGGATTTGAAAGTCCAATCAATGACTGCTCGGTCTTCATTGCCAGGATGCGGGTGTTTGACAGATAGGGAAAGATAAACTTCGCTACTAAAAACAACGATAAAGATTATTTGGTATGGGATAGCTTTATCGATGATATCCAGGACTGTCTTAATATCTTCCCTGATTTTTAGTTCGATTTCGAAAACCTGAATTTCCTTTATTTCACGCGCTTCCAAGTTTACTGTGTCAGGTGATAGTTTATGTGTCCAGGTAATTCGGGAAACCATGTCCGTAAATAGCCTTTTTTGTTTGGAACTTGCATACTCATCAAAGGCATTTTTAGGAATGACCCTATTTACTATGGTGGTATGTGGAAGATTAAATAGATGCATTTATCGAACAATTAAAAAGGATATGAGCTTGAAATCTTCAATGCCTTTTATTCTATCTCTCAATGCTGTTGTACCTCCTGCCTGAAATAAGCTCTTTACTTCCTTTTCTTCTTCAGTTTTCAGTATAGAACCAATGCTTTGTTTTAGAAGTTTTGAATAGGCATCCATTTTTCGATATTCCGCTGTTTCCTCGCTTAATGCCTTACATAGGTCTTTTATAGGCTCTGTCTTTCCCTTACAGAGCAGCCGCATGGCGTCGAGTATTTTTTTCGAGTCGATATGATTTAGATAAAGTTCTCCTGAATTTTTGATATAAGCCAGGTAAAAAGGATGCAGGCGATTGACCTTGTTAATATTTACGCTGGAATTGACGTTTTTTAGTACGAAAATGACTCCGGGATCTAAAACTTCGGTTGATTTTGATACAGCATGTAATCCCTCTGGAATAGTGGTCAATGCGCCATAATTTTTAATATAGTTGGAAAGGTCTATTCTGAAGTCGTTAAGTCCAAGATCGGTAATACTTACTCCTTCTCTCAAGTCTTCAAGGTCTAAGACCTCCATTTTTAGCTTGGCGAGTTGTATTTTTCGATACTCCAGGTCCTTGTCTTCTGAGTTCAGGATATTGTCATCCCCAGTGCTCGATATATTACTTATAAGCATTCGATTCTCAACCCTTTGTTTCAGGTTGATGTAGGCGTCAAGTGTGACATCCGGCCAAAAGTTGGCCAGCGTGATGCTCGCATTTTTTGATCCGATCCTGTCGATTCTTCCAAATCGTTGAATAATTCGGACTGGGTTCCAATGTATGTCGTAGTTGATTAGGTAGTCGCAGTCCTGCAGGTTCTGACCTTCTGAAATACAATCTGTTGCAATTAGCAACTCTATGGAGTCGCTTATTTCCGGGTAAAGCAAGGCCTTGTCTTTAGATTGGGGTGAGAAGCAGGTTAGCAACGGATTGAGGTCGGAAGGAATGTTCTTTGAATTACATGTCCTTTTCGACCCGGTTATCAGCGCCGTATATATGCCATACTCTTTTTTCAGGTACCCTTCGATATTTTTGTATAGATAGTTGGCGGTGTCAGCGAAGGCGGTAAATACAATGATTTTTCTGTTTCCCTGATTGAACGGTGCGTTGATTTTTTTGTTTATCAAGCTGATCAAGTGCTGAAGCTTGGTATCCTTGCTCTCTTTTATATCTTCAATGCTGCTCCACAGGTTATCGAGAAGTGATAAATCTGCTTCCAGATCTTCCTTCCACCTACGGGTATCCATGTCTGCGATATGGACCTTTACCTTTTTCCCGATCATATTTTCTTCATCTCCCCAATCTGCCTCCCAATCAAACTCTTCGTCATTGACTTTGACCTGTATACCTTCATATTCTCCTTTTGGTCCTTGCTCAATGGTACTAAGTATTTGCTTGATCTGGTCGATGATGCCTTTCAAAGTAATTCGGAATGAATCCACGGAGCTTTCCAGGCGTTTTAATAGATTGATGCGCATAAGGACGCGCAAGCTGTTGTCTCTGTCGATTTGCGAGAACCGCCCCGTCCCAGACCTGACTTCGCTTTCATATAGCTTTCTGTATGTCTCTAGCCGGCTTGGCAGGATATAATTGAGTGGGGTGTATACGGAGAGGTTTAATAGAATTAATTGTTCGGCTATTTCAACGTAAGTTGTTTTACCGTCTTGAGTTAAGGGGCTTTCGATAGACTGAGGTTTGTTTCGTTCGGGAAACTTTCCAATGTCGGCGGTGTCATAATAGGTTGTGATATGTTTTCTGGATCGGGCAATGGTAAATGAATCGAGGATTTCAAAGAAATCGAAATCCAGCATTGCTAAGAGAGTTTCGGTAGTTCTGTTTTCGGTATCCAGGCGGCTCCAATCGGTGAATGCTCTTTGTGCTCTTCTAAAAACCTGATCAATACTTCTTTCGGTATTGAGTTTGTTGTCAATGAGATCCGGGGTGCCTTCATATGCTAGTGCCAACTGGTTCTTCAGGTCGTTGAAGCGATTGTTTACCGGCGTAGCGGATAACATAAGCACCTTCGTTTCAATACCCTCCCGGACAACTTTACGCAACAATTTTTGATAGCGATTTTCTCTGTTGGAGAAGGGATTGTTATTCCGGAAATTGTGCGATTCGTCGATTACGACCAGGCCATAGTTTCCCCAGTTGACATTTTCCAGGCTTCGTCCGTTGCTTATACCCTTATCTCTGGATAAGTCGGTATGAAAAAGAACGTCGTATCGGAATCGATCCGCCATCAGGGTGTTGTTCTTATCATTATGTCGATAGGTATTCCAGTTGGCTTCAAGCTTTTTAGGGCAGAGTACAAGGACGTCTTTATTCCGCATTTCATAGTATTTTATAATGCCTAATGCGGAAAAAGTTTTTCCCAGGCCAACGCTGTCGGCTAAAATGCAACCATTATATTTTTCCAGTTTGTTTATTGCGCCTATAACAGCGTCTTTTTGGAAATTATATAGTTTGTTCCAAATAAGCGAACCCTTGAAGCCGACCTGTTCATTGGGTAGGTTGTCCAAGGATAGGTCCTGCAAAAAGTCATTAAATATATTGTAGAGCGTAATGAAATAAATAAACTCAGGGCTGTTGTCCTTGTAGGCGCTTTCAAAAAAATCCTGTACTTTCCTGGTTACATCCGTAAGATATTCTTCGTTTACCCATATTTGGTTGAAGTATTCAAGATAGGCTTGACTATTAGGAAAATCTGTTCTCTGAATAATGGTTGGAAATCCGCCCTTGCGGGTTATTCCCAGGTCGCTAGTTGTAAATCCATCCAGATTGTTATAGGCGAAAGCAGATTGTTCTCCATTTTGAATATGAATTGTGCCGATTATAGAGCGTTGGTGATGATTATTGGATTTAAAGATCACTTTTTTCTTCACCCATTGGGCGCATTCTTTGGTAATTGCCGTTTGGGTAAGTTGGTTTTTGAGGCGGAGCTCAAATTCGCCGCCACAAAGTTGAGACTCCTTATAAATATGAGGGATGTAGAATTGAGGGTCCTCTTTATGAAATTTCTCCTCTATGAAAGTAGGCGAATTGAATATAAAGCGCAATTCATCAATCTTTTCAAATTCTTTCTTTAAGGCTTCATAGGCGTAAATAGAAAAAGAAGAGGCTGCAATACTGATCTTGCTACCCTTTTGGATATTGTTTTTCAGATCGTCGATCAAACGAGTATTAACATTATCGATTATATTCATTGTTATTTCAATTGCACTATTTCCAGCAATTTGTCATAACTGCTGATGTTTGAAAATTTGACAATGCTGCCACTAATTGTGTCAAAATGCTTTTCGGCACAATGAATTTTGAGTTTTTCTATTTCACGCAAATCCATGTCGGAATCAGATCCTTTTGTTTCTGCTACAAAGTAAATATGCCGAACTTTGTCTTTGTCAAATACGATGGCCCAGTCGGGGCTGTAATTGGCAACTGGGGTAGATATGTAAAAGCTTTTGGGTAGCTTGGCATATACTACTACCTCGACGCTGTTTTCAAGGGCTTGTACGAAATCAGACTCGATATTAGATTCAGAAGTAAGGTAATCGTATATGTGTTTCTTTAATAGTTCGGTATTCCGGAGTGCAGATCTGTCATTGGTAAAAGTTGTTTTGGCATCATGCCTTTCCTCGGTTTTGTGATAGACAATGTTGTTGATGATTAGAGAGGCTTTTGCTTCATTGATTAGTTTGCTGCATTTGGCAATAAATTCCTCGGGATTTTTTTGGAGTAGTAGAAATTTTTCTTCTTTAATGGATTTCAGGATGGCAACAATCGTTCGCCTTGTAAGGTTGGTCTGGGCCTCTATTTCTCCCACAATATCGTATAAGGAATTGGTATAAATGTCGTATTTAAGCTTTTGGTATTGACGCTGAGTTTCTCTAACCAGGCTTCCTTCGTACATCTGTTCTTTGGTTCCATCTTCCAATTCCCCTGTTTTGACCTCATAACCCCGGTCACTGATGGTTAATTTAGCGTTGATGATAACTTTGCTATCACCTATGAGCCTTTGAGTATCGAATTTAACTTCATAAATGGTCTTGAGATTAATATTTTCCCAAAGCGCCTGGAACTCCCTTTTTTTGAAATTATGGTTTGTATTAAGGGAAATGGTTTGACGTTCATCTTCTGGCTTAAATGGTTCTCCAGTATAGACGGATTTTAATAGACTTCCAATAGATACCCTATATGATTCAAGTTGAGCCGGCAAAGGCATTTTGTTTTGTTCGATTAATTGCCTGCCGGCATCGGTAATTTTGTCGTTCTCGTCAATTACGTCTTGTTTGTATAGGAACTTGTTGAGTTTACGAGCATCATCTTCTGTTAAGCGGTATTCTTCGTCTTTTTCATTTCGTACAATTTTTCCTATGAAATAAGGTATTTCTGCTTTTTGCGGCCGATCTTTGAGTGTGGCGGCTATTTCACTTTGCAGTCCTTTTGCAAAAGTTTCGTAGCTTTCGGAAGCAATAACTGTTAGTTTATTGATCTCGTGAACCTGCCCCCCGATCAGTTCAAAATCCTGCCGGAATCCGTGGGTGTCAACACATAAACGCATGCCTCGACCCACTTCCTGTCTTCTACGTGTCTGACTACCACTGTCCGGGTTTTTCAATGCGCAGATCTGGAATACATTGGGATTGTCCCAGCCTTCTTTCAAAGCGGAGTGGGAAAAAATAAACCGGGTCGGCTCTTCAAAGCTTAATAATCGTTCCTTGTCCTTCATGATGAGATCGTAAGCAGAGATGTCATCTGAATCCTCGCTGCCTCTCTTTATAGCAGGGTCGATAGATTTCCCCTTTTTATCGATAGAAAAATAACCATCGTGCACTTTTTCGGCATCATCTCGTTTGAGGTAGTCTGAATATTGTGTTGGCAAGTATCCCTTATGCACTTTTGAGGGTTCAGATTCTCTTAAGAAGTCGTTATATTCCTGTTGGAATAAGTCCAGATATTCATTTTTGGCATTGTTGTATTCTTCTTCGAATATTTTGGCATATTCTCCGAGAGCCTGTTCTCCGGACTCGTCATATACACGATATTTTTCAACGGAATCGATGAAGAACAGTGATAATACCTTGATACCTTTGTCAAAAAGCTTCTTTTCTTTTTGGAAGTGAGAAAGAATGGTTTCCCGGATCTGTACCCTGCGGAAGGCGCTTTCGTCCTTGTCATTTACAATGTCCCCTGGAAAAATATCCTGGCCGCCAATTACAATTTTATTAAGATAGCCGTTTATTTCAGTGATTATCTGATTTTTATAGGCGGGGAGATTACCTGAAAGCTCATAAAGGTTAGCGCCTTCGCCTAGCTTTTGCCGGACTTTCTTTACTCCATCACCGCTGCGCTTTTCAAACTCAATAATCGCATACGGCGGCTTTGTGCTGCTTAGGCTGATCTGTTCCAGATACAGGTATCCGGTGGTGCCCGTCGACCCTTTTAGGTTAACGCCTTTCACTTGTATTTTTTTTACTAACCGGTTATTGTAGGCATCCAGTGCGTCGAGGCGGAACACCTTGTTATATTCTACTTTATGTGTTGCCGAATATCGCAGAGTAAATAAGGGACTAAAGTCCTGCATACTTTTGAGGGTCTTTTCACCATCGACTGACTGTGGTTCATCGATGATGAGGATGGGATTTGTTTGGGCAATAATATCAATCGGCTTTCTTGTTCCGAAATCGTCGAGTTCCTGGTAAATCCTTCTGGCATCGGCACCACTGGCATTGAAGGCCTGTGTGTTGATGATCATGACACTAATACGACTGTCTGAAGCGAAATTCTCGATATCTTGAGGGCGGCCCGAATTATAGATGAATGGATTGATTTTGTGTCCGTAAAGTTCCTGAAAATGATCCTGCGTTACCTGGAAGGATTTATATACGCCTTCCCGGATCGCTATACTTGGTACGATGACGATAAACTTACTCCAGCCGTATTGCTTGTGCAATTCATACATGGTCCTGATATAGGTATAGGTTTTGCCTGTGCCTGTTTCCATTTCAATCGTCAAATTATATCCCAACCTAATTCCTCTGGGCCTCTCGATTTGCGCACTTTCTTTGAGATCATTTCGTTTTTGGACGTCCTGGATGTTGCTGAGTATCTGTTCTTCCGTTATTTGAAACGGAGCGTTCCGATAGCCAATTTCTTCTTCGATAGAATACTCTATCTCGACGTTACCCGAGGCAGCTTGTCTGGCCTTCCTTATTAAGTTTTTACTTCGTTCCAGAGTAAAACGATTGGTTCTTAGCGTTTGTCCTGTAAAACAATCTACTACAGCCTTCACTGCTTGAATTTGAAAGTTTTGTTCTTTGAACTGTAATTTCATGCCTTATTTGTGACTGATTAATTTAAGTATTCGTTTTCCCGAAGGAACGATCCGATATTTTTGGTTCCGGTCGGTCGGATTTTCCGGTACTGTATAGGATATCCATCCAGCGGCTAACAGAGGGTCGATATGCCGCTCTTTATTTTTTGATTGATTGCTAAGCCCCAATGCGGTCAATATTTCCTTTTTTGATAAAGGCCCATTGGACAGGAGGGCAAGGATTTCTTCAGCATAATTTCCTATATTTTCTGTTAGTAACCGTCTCGCGCGGCTTTCTTGGTGCCGACTTTCTTGGTTACTTTGTTGGATACTTTCTTGGTTACTCCATTCTATCAATTCGTTCAATGTATTAAAAGTAATTGTTTTATCTTGACTACTTTGCAAGCTTGGAGACAGGGGTACAATATTTTCATGAGCCGGCAAAGTAACTAGGAAATAGGTACTCAGCTCGTCCGTATCAAAAATGGGTCTCGGGGACCCGTTTTGCTCCATAGCCTTATAAATGGTAGGGAATCCGGTAGCTCGGCCTTCTGTGAGTTCTAGTTCTTTTAAAAAATCACCGATTCGTCTGTTCCTATAGTCCCGTGCTATGATCCTTTGTTGTCCCTTCATAATCTGAGCGCCTACCGGCGGTACAGCACCGGGATAGCTGAGTATTTCTATCTTATCCGGCCATACCTGTATTTCAATCGGCTTGCCAAGCTCATAGCTTTTGTGGTAGACTGCATTAGATAACGCTTCTTCTACTGCGGCATAAGGGAAATTATAAAACCGTATAGCCTCCGCCTGGTAGGGAACTTTTTGTACGTGTTCCCGTATAATATTGGCCTTGAGAAAAGCAAGTGCGGCGCGAAGTTGCACGTGCAAGGCCCCGCGAAAATAGTGTTCGGTAAAATTGCTGTTGCTGTCATCCTGGTGCCAGACTAGTTCTATCCACGTGCGGGGAAAATACTTTTCAGGGCTTGTACTAAAAAATAATAAGCCAGCATTGACCGGTCGCAAATCTTCATCGGAACCTTTCGCTATATACATATTGCGAGTGAGAGCAGCCAGGCTGATATGTTTGCTTTCTTCGTACAGATCGCTTTTTACTTCCTGAAGAAATGCCTGAATAAGCCCAAGGTCAAAATCCTGAATAGCAGCCTGGTGATTTATCCTGTCATCGAAAGGGATACGGGCTGTAAGTTCATTAAGTCGATGTAAATTCTCATCTCTGGCGACAATACTCCGTGATCCATAACGGATATAAGGCTGACGTTGGGCACCTTTGCCTTGGGTGCTAGGAGCTGCATAAGGCCGATGGTCTCCGGCGGGGCACCACAGCACGATAATATGCCGACCAGATAATATATAAGGTTGTATCCTTGGAAAGTAATGCGGCTGCATTTGATGGGCAAGTTCTAAAACCTCGCCTTGTATCTTATCCAATTGACCAGGATGGATGCCCACGGGTGGAAGGGTAGGCTGACCATCCTGTTCTTCTATGCCAATAATAACATACCCACCACCCCAATTATTGAGGTCATTGGCAAAAGCACAAATCGTATGTATTATTTCCTCAGGATTCCACCCTTTCTTAAATTCCAGGCGTTCCCACTCGACAGTATTGCCATGTATTAGTTCCTCGATATTAATGGGTAGCGCCATTTATATTACTTTCATTTCAGTTTCAGGGCTTAGTTGTTTCAATAATTGCTTTACATTGATTTTGGCGGTATCGTCTTTAAATCCGTTGTCCATGAATACAATGCGCAGGGGTTTGTCCTTGGCTATTTCTTTTGCAAAGACTTCATCGATTCCCGAGTCAAAGCAGGCGTAAAGAGAATCCTCTGCAACTTTGAACACCTTTTTGCCGGAGATTTTTATTTGTTCTATTTTCAGACTTAGCGGTAGGCCCCAATCCAGCATTACTTGGGCAAGAAGATCGTCTGCGGTTCTATCAGGCTTTATATTGTCTTCAAAAAGTTGGAGGTTTGTTTGTTCGTACTCATAGGGGTGGTAGTATACATCTTCCATATTGCTACTATCGAGTCGGTAAACGCGAAAACCATAGTCAATATCTGCACTGGTTTCTTCTTTTATTTTTTTAGCGGCGCGGCGGATACGTTCTTTGCCGATATCTGTAATGGTTTTGTAGCCGAGTTTATAAGCATTACTTTTTTCATCAGTGACTTCCTGCAATTGCACACATATAAACCTTCTGTTTCCTCTGTTTTCACTGTTACTGAGCATTGTGGCATGTGCTGTTGATGATGATCCGGAGAAAAAATCCAATATTATTTCATTGTTATTATTCGATGTGACATAGTCAATGAGTTTTTTCAGATCCATAAAATGTTTGGGGTTTTCAAATACCCGAGCATTATCAAATATCTTATTAAACTCGCTAGTAGCTGTCTGCGCATAGCTAAAGTGAACGCTTCGCATTACTTCTATATCTGCATCAAATAAATTTCTTCTAATTCGTGGCAAAGTCGTTTCGTTCTCACCAAATACGACTCCACCCTTTGAAATCTCTTCCTGCATTCTTTCAGCCGTTGGAAAACGCCATCCTGCATCTGGGATTTTACAAGCCTGTCCTGTGATAGGATGGATAACAGCATATTTAGGTCCTCCCCCTCCGGGCCAACTAATATCTCCATCATCCCTAAATGGTCCTCTTTCATCTACTTTGGTAAATCTTGACAAAGGTTTTCTTTCGTCATCTTTACCCCAACTTGAATATAATTTTTTTAGGCCTTCGCCGATTAAATTCCAGTCGTCTTTATGTAATTTTTTAAGTCTCTCAAATTCTTGTTTAACTTCTTCAACACCTTCTTTCGAAGATCTAAATATTATTTTTGAGTCCCGTATTTTGTAGAAATCTCGAAAATAGACGATAATATATTCATGCCCGATTGAGAAGTATTTCGCATCATTTTTTCTATTTTTGTCGTATACAAGTGTTGCTACAAAATTGTTTTCTCCAAAAATCTCATCACACAATTTTCGAAGATTGTTTAATTCATGATCGTCAATTGAAATAAATATAATGCCATCATCTTTGAGCAAATTTCTCGCTAACTTCAGTCTCGGATACATCATACTCAGCCAGTCTGAATGATACCGTCCCGAAGTTTCAGGATTAGAAACTAATCGCCGATTGTATTCATCCTTTTGGCCGCTTTCTTCTTTATATTCTTCCACATCTTGTGTGAAATTGTCTTTATAGATGAAGTCATTCCCCGTATTATAAGGTGGGTCAATATAGATCATCTTGATCTTACCCAGATAACTCTCTTGTAAAAGTTTGAGCACTTCAAGATTGTCGCCTTCAATGTAGAGATTTTCGGTATTATCAAAATCGACGGATTCTTCCCTTACAGGCCGAAGCGTCTTTGTCGTTGGAAGATTAGCCGTTACAATAGCTTCACGTTTACCGGGCCATTCAAGGCGGTAGCGTTCTTTATTGCCTTCGACAACCGCCTGATTAAGCTCTTGCTTTAGAAGATCAAAATCAACGGCCTTACCTTCGGCTGTTTCGGTGATACAGTTTGGGAATAAGGCTGCAAGCTTTTCCAAATTCTCATTCACTAAATCCGGTGATAGGAGGTTCAACTTTTCGAGAATCATTCTTAGTAAAATTTTTAATAAATCGTTGCTGTGCAATAAGTTAGTTGCTGCGAGGCGAATGTAGCCATAAAAATACTAATGTTTGATCCAAATTGAAAAAACAAGGCGTTTGCCTCATGCTCTGTGTCTGTTTAGAAGCTTGCGCTTGTGTGCTTACATAATGTAAGCGAATTTTTTCCATTATGCCCAGCGCTCAGTTAGTATGGAAAGGAGGCGCTTTATGTCTAACCTTTTAGGAATCAATAATCTAATGATATTATTTCTGCAAGGATTATATTAAACTAAATGGATTTCACATTTCTACGACTCAAGCCCAGCTGATGCCTGGTTTATTAACCCCGGCTTGCGGCTAACTCCTGAATCTGTAATCCCTAAGCTCAGATTCCAAGAAATCAATCCGCCTATCCCTTTTTAACAACTCCTCCTTAAAATGATCAATCATCTCTTTCATGGAACGGGTGAGCTCTTCCGGCTTTGCTTCCGCGGCCAGGATGAGGAGCGTATTCTCATCGAAATTCAAGATCGTTTCTACCGATACGCTTAAGACCCGAGCGGCCTTTTCCAGAATGCTTTTGGAGATGGATGGTCTCAACTCTAGCTTGGAGACATATTGCTGCGAGACGCCGAGCTCGCGGGCGAAAAACTCTTGCTTCAGGCCCTGTAGCAACCGGATGTTGCGAAGGTTTTTGCCGTGGTGTGGTACTTGTGTCATAGTTCAAGTTTGAAGAGAATAACGGTAATAGATAGGTATATTTTGAGTGCCTAAATTCAAAAATAAAAATACAAAACATTGATAATCAATAAAATAAAATTATATATTTGTCTGAGTAAATGAGCCCGCTTTTGCGGCGCTCAGGAAATATTATTTTTGACGTTCTTCATGAATCTGAAGGACTTCGCTATAAGTCTCACGTAGAAAACGGCCAATTTTCAAGCAGTTGAGATGATAGTGAAAGCCTGCTCTATACCTATAGGGCGGGTCTCTATCAGCTTATCAACTGCGGGCGCTTGGCCGTGCCTCTACGTGGTAAGACGGGGCCCGCCCTTTAGTCTACCTACCCGGCACCGGCACCTCTTACAGCCAGACTTACATTCACGAACCTTAAATGTAAGTGTCCATGCATCCCTCCCTTCCTCCAACCGTTGGCTTCCTGCCCCGCAGCCAGCAACAACTGCTCACAGAACTTATCCAGAAGATCGTCGGCGCAGTCCGTCCCGAGAAGATCATATGCTATGGTATCCGGTCCGTGCACTATCAGGATTGGGGAACTTTTGTGGAAAGGAGAGGAATAAAGGAAGATGCCCGGCTGGCTATAGACCTCCTGATCATTGCACCTTCCACGAAAGGACAGACCGAGCAGGACATAAGCCAGGCAGCCGAACACTGCTGCAAGCAGCTGGCGGACGTATGCTGCGTCACCCATAAGATCCATACGGTTAACGAGGGACTGAGCAATGGGAATCCGTTCTTTTCTGCACTATACTACCATGGACTCATGATCTATGACTCCGGGCAAACAGCCTTGCTACATCCGCGGTTAGCGAGAAACGAATTTATAAGCCAATCGGAGCTGGAGGGTATATGGTCCCGCTGGTACGGTCTGGCCTTGAATTTCTATAACTGCGCGGTTGAATCGTTAAAATATCAAAGGCCCGATCTCACTACTTTCATGCTCCACCAGGCAATCGAACACGCCTGCGGCGCCCTGATCAGGATATACACCGGCTATCGCCCTAATACCCATAACCTGTCCCGCCTGCTGC
>Ga0068855_100003260_pt1 | contig 19855 bp, 23 predicted proteins | sample KBSCornC52_FD_66592 | JGI IMG/M metagenome (GOLD analysis project Ga0068855, IMG submission 66592) | Corn rhizosphere microbial communities from Kellogg Biological Station, Michigan, USA - KBS Corn C5-2 | ecosystem: Host-associated > Plants > Roots > Rhizosphere > Soil ...
CAAATTCACATTGGGGGCGAAAGCTGGTGTGGCGGCGGGCCCAGTCGGACGCACGGCATCTGCCGAGACCGCAGAATGTCGGCTGATGCTAAATAAGTATTCACCTCGTCAAGCAAGGTAGTTTAGCGCGAGCTCGGTTCTGCGAACAGATTGATAAGTAATGCCGTCGGTAACTGGGCCAATCGTCTGGACGTCGATTGCCGACTAAACGGTGGGTGTACAAACCCAGGTTCTTTGTCCAGTTATTTGGAAAAGACGAATTGGTTAGCATTGTACTCGAATTGGTTGACATTCTACTCGTGGGGAGGGAAAAGCGAGACACGGGTACGTCCCGGGCTGCCGAGAGCGCGTCCGCCCATCGATCCGGGTATCGCTCTATCGGTCGTACTCTGACCAAAAAGAATCAAGAAGGGAATTGTGATGGCTGTGATAATTCGCTTAGTACGGCAGAAAGTCTGCTGCCACCGATGGATCACCGTGTGGATCGGCAGGGACGCGGTGTACGACGTTTGTCTGCTTTGCAGGCAGCGGATTATTGACCGCGAAGCGGAAAGCGGACGGATACCGTCAAGGGGCGCTAACGGCGTGAATGGCTTCGATGTGGTTGATAGGGTGCGGGGGGTGACGGTAGTATCTGCTTCTGTGAGTTCGGTGGAAAGAAACCGTTCAGAGGGATCTACACGCCGGGTGGAATCGATGTTGACAGCGTATCCGCGTCTTTGGAGGAGCGCGGCTTCAAGTGACTGCGGCCCGGACCGGCGATCGATTCCGGAAACCCGCCGCTACCTAGCAGAAAGAGGTCGTGATGCCGGAAAAACCAATCAAGTCTGCTGTACGCGGATCACGGGGAAATGACCAAGACTTCCGAGCGTTAATCGACGACTTGACCAGCGTAAACGAGGAACTTCAACATTCCGCTTATGCCCTCGCGCACGATCTTCAGGCTCCGCTTCGCGCAATCGCAACCTTCACCCATTTGTTAAAGGACCGCATTCGAGGCAATCTGGACGATGAATCAGTTCACATGTTCGATTTCGTTTTCAGTAGCGTCGAGCGAATGAAGCTACTGATTCAAGGCATGCTGGAATTAGCCGAAATCAACAAAAGGGCGGACGTGGCGAACGTCCAGGTTGAGACACTTGCCGCGGTTCAACTCGCGCTTCGGGATCTCGAACCCGCAATTGAAGCGACCGGAGCTAAAATCTGCATCGACACGTTGCCTACGGTGTACGGTAATCCAGACCAAATCCTGAGATTGTTCGAGAACCTTATCGGTAACGCAATCAAGTACCGAGGGGACAACACCCCGGAGATTCGCATTTCGGCATCGTCTCGAAAAGACGCTTGGGTGTTTTCGATTGAGGACAACGGCATCGGCATTGACTCCCGCTACCACATCCGGATATTCGATATGTTTCAGCGCCTCCATAGCGCATCGAAGTACGAGGGCAGCGGAGTTGGTCTGGCAGCATGCAAGATGATCGTACAACGTCACAACGGCCAGATCTGGGTGGAATCACAACCAGGCAGAGGGTCGACTTTCTACTTTTCGATTCCCGCCGATAGTCAGACTGTGTCACGTGAATCGAGCGATTCGGGCATTGAACGAAAACTAACGATGAAGTCCGACCCCAGCAGCTTCAAGAGTCGTACAACCGAGAGTGGCCGGTGACTTTTATGCTCTTGCGGTGTCCAGCTACGGAAACGAGTATCCCTTGTAATCGCCATTGCTGTTTAGTAGATGCTCGACGTCCGAAATCGCCTACTGGCCTCGGGCGTTCAGTCTTTGGAAACGTTTCCTATCACGCAAACGGGGCCTTGCGTTCCCGAAGCAAAAATATAACCATTGTGTAACCTTTACAATCAACTCCGACACCGATGGCCACTTCGCCGGCACGGCCTAAATCCGAGAAGACGCGTCGCCAGTTGCGCCGCACACGCCGGGAAAAATCTGGCGCTCCCGAAGTCCTAAACGCCCCACGTCCATTCCCCACCGCAATGGTTGGCGCTTCCGGCGGAGGGCCGGACGCTTTCATCGCATTACTCAAGGCCTTGCCTGACGATACCGGTGTCGGCTTCGTGCTGATCCAACACCTGGAACCAACTCATGAGAGTGCGCTGGCCAGGATTCTCTCATGGAACCCTCTGATGCCAATCCGTGACGTGGTTGACGGAGTTGTAGTTGAACGAAACCACGTTGAAGCTGAAGCGCTTGCGAACGACATCTTCATTCATGTCACCGGCTTTTTTAGAAATCCGGAATATTTTCAAGCGCTGCGGAAACAAGCATTTCGTCATTTGTGGAAGAGGTCAACGTAAGTGCTTCGCCAGAGCGCCTCCACACTCCGTGCTCTGATCGAGTCGTCGCCGCAGGCGATACTTGCCGTGAGCGGCGATGGAAAAATTACGTACGCGAATGCCATTACGGAAAAAGTCTTCGGCTACAGCCTCAGCGAGCTGTTCGGACAGCCGATCGAGATGCTTATCGCAGAAAACTTTAGAGATAAGGACGCAGGACTCCGCAAGGATTTCTTTTGTCCGCGTGATGGACCGGTTGGGATCACCCGCGAGATCGAGGGCCGCCGTAAGGATGGCACGCAAGTCTTAATTGAGATCACTCTGGGTTATGTCGACAGCCTCGAGGGTAAGCTTGCCGCCGCTTTCGTAACTGACATCACTCATAGAAAAATGCTCGAACAGATCGCTGAAACGAGCCGACAGGAAATTAGTGCTCTAGCAGCCAGTTTGCTGCGGGCCCAGGAAAAAGAGCGCCGGCGCGTTTCGCGTGAGATCCATGACACCCTGTGTCAGCAGCTCGCTTCGCTGGCATTTGACGTTGGGGATCTAGCCGCCCAGACGTCCCCTTCCGACGTCGCCCATAGTCATTTCCTTAAAATTCAAGCTCGAGTCGTCAGGATGTCAGAGGAAGTCCGTCATATCGCCTATCGGTTACATCCATCTGAGCTAGACGACCTTGGACTAAAAGCTGCCTTGCAGGCGCTTTGCGATGAAGTGTCGAAACGTCACCATATCACCATTAAGGTTGCTACTAAAGACGGCTCAGAGCAATTGCCACTGGAAGTCGCCTCGTGTTTATATCGCGTCTGCCAGGAAGCCCTGAATAATATGGTCAAACACTCGAAGGCGAAACGAGCCTCCATCACCCTCATAGAGGAGCACGGCAGCGTAGCATTGTCGATCAAGGACGATGGAGTAGGATTTTGCGTTGAAGAGGCCGAAGGCAAGGGTGGACTCGGGATGATCAGCATGAAGGAACGTGCGCGGATTGTGAACGGGAAGTTGTCGATCACGACACGGCCGGGGAAAGGTACTAGAATTGACCTCGTGGTCCCGCTCACCTCTAGCGTATGAAACGTGGTCGTATTCTTCTGGCTGATGATCACGCATTGATTCTGGAGGGCTTCCGGACCATCCTTGGTCCGCATTACGACATAGTTGGTACGGTTACGGATGGGATCTCTCTTGTCGATGTCGCGCTCGAAAGCAAGCCCGATCTGATCATTCTCGATGTCACTATGCCTCTGTTGAACGGCATCAAGGCCGCCGGCCAAATTAGGAAGAAGCTACCTGGAGTCAAGTTCTTATTCGTTACGATGCACTCCAGTCCGGCATATCTGCAAGCAGCATTTAAGGTAGGCGCCACCGGATTCGTCCTCAAGTCATCAGCCAGAGAGGAGATCCTGGACGCGGTTGAGAAGGTGATGAAGGGTCGGGTCTACATAACGCCAGGTGTTGGCGGGGAGAGCCTCGAACAGTTTCCCGATCTCGGCAAGCCGGCCGTGAATGCCAAAAGCCTGACCGCGCGTGAGTGGGAAATCTTGCAATTGGTTGCGCAAGGCCACAGCAACAAGGAAACCGGATATCTTTTGCAGATATCTGCCAAGACTGTGGCTTTCCATCGAGAGAATATCAAAAACAAGCTCGGATTACGCTCCACGGCTGAGTTGACCCAGTACGCAATCCAGGAAGGGTTAATTTAACCTCAATGTCATTCGCCTACTGGTTTGATTCGATTCCGCTGCAGAACTAATGATCCGGCGATGTACTGCCGATGGGACCTTAGAAGCAACGCCCAGGCTCATTGTGTGGCAGGTGGTGCGCCAAGCGTCATTGCACGGTGGCCGTTCATGAAACAGGTGCGAATTCTCCTAGCTGACGACTATGCTCCGACCAGGGAGAGCTTCGAGGCAATTCTTGCTCCTCATTTTGAGATAGTTGCTACAGTCGCGAACGGGAGGGATCTTATTGAGGCCGCTCTTCGCCTGAAGCCGGAGCTAATCATCCTGGACATCACGATGCCGCTGCGCAACGGCATCAGAGCGGCCCGCGAGATCAGAAAGAGTCTGCCTGAAACTAAGCTGTTGTTCGTTACGATGCACACGAGCTCCGCCTATGTGAAAGCTGCCTTCAAGGCGGGGGGGACTGGATACCTCGTAAAGTCATCAGCACGGGAAGAAATTCTGGCTGCCGCAATGAAAGTCCTCGAGGGCGAGACATACATTACACCGAATCTCCCTTCTCCTCCGGGTTCGTGACCTGCCTCGCTTTGCCGCGAACTCGTTGGGCGTCCGGTAACCCAGACTGCTGTGAGGCCGTTCGCCATTGTATTCATCTCGCCAGGCTGTGATCTTGGCCCGAGCTCCTGCACCTTTCGTCCGGCTTCGTGTTGTTTCAACATCCCGATGATCTGCTCCGGGGTGAATCGCCCTTTCTTCATCTCTGGATCCTCCTTCGTCGTCGTTTTCAGCACGCCGACACGAAGATCCTCAAGTCTAACTGGTAGAGATTATCGAGGACAGGTCAGAACGAACCTGATCGCTCTGGCCATAGTAGGCACTTCGCCCAGTGCGCCGGCGCGGCGATGCCGCTGATGGGGGCCCACGCCGAATACGTCAAATTGCTACGCTCGATCAGGGATAGCCCAGTGTTCGACCGCACGATTGTGGCTGAGCGCTACCTGAACAAACGAGGTCGAACGGACTTGGAGGTTTGGAAGCTGACGCATCGGACACAGATACCCAAGCATCTTTCCTACTGCATTGGTGCTCCATGAATGGGAAACTCCAAGATAGCGTTTCGGTCGACAGTGGCCTGGGGCCCACTTTGCCGATATCCGCGTGTGCAGCCAGCAAGAGGCACCCGTGCGTCCTACCTTCTTCGGGACCGAAGCGCAACGTTGGGAAGGCCGGAATTACGAAGTGGAGATTCGAGCATGATCTCTAGCGCCTCGCGCGCGCTCGAAACTACATGAGGAGAAAGACGAGATGCTGAACGTCGCAATCAATGGCTTGGGAAGAATAGGCAGAGCGACTCTGAAGATTGTGTTGGACAATCCCGCGTTGCAACTGGTCGCCGTTAACGACGTGTTGACGGCGGATAATCTCGCTTATCTTTTGAAATTCGACACCGTGTACGGAAGATGGGCGAGGGAAGTCCATGCCCAGAACGGCCGCCTAAATATTGATGGCAAGGATTATCCCATTCTGAGGGAAAGAGATCTGGCCAAGCTGCCTTGGCGCGAAGTAGGCGTTGATGTAGTGTTCGAGTGCACGGGCGTCTTTAGAGAACGAGTCGATCTGGTACAACACATTCAGGCTGGGGCCCGCTTTGTCATCCTGTCCGCTCCTGCAAAAAGCGAGGATGTTCCCACCGTGATCCACGCGGTGAATCAGTTCCAGCAGAGTCCCGCTCAGATTATTTCGTGCGCAAGTTGCACAACAAACTGCATCACGCCCGTGGTGGAGGTCCTGGGCCGGCGCATCGGCATCAGGAAGGCCACCATGACGACTATCCACGCCTACACCTCTTCTCAATCAATTGTGGATTCTGGGCGTACGGATTATCGCCGGGGCCGGGCTGCGGCCGCCAACCTCATTCCCGCTTCCACGGGTGCGGCTCTTGCGACGACTCGCGCACTACCGGAGTTAAGAGGAAAATTCGACGGCGTGGCGGTGAGAGTGCCGGTGTCTGTGGGATCCCTAGCGGACATTGTTGTCGTCACATCCCGCAACACCTCGGTAGAAGAGGTCAATCATGTTTTTATCGAGGAGGCTGCCAGCGAGCGTTATCGCGGTGTATTAGCCGTGACGAAAGAGCCCATCGTCTCATCCGACATAATTCAGCAAGCTCACGCTTCCATAGTCGATCTTAGTCTGACGCAGGTTGTCGATCAAGATCTTGTCAAGGTCATGAGCTGGTATGACAATGAGTGGGGCTATGCGAACCAAATGGTTCGCGAGGCTCTCCAATTGTCCACAACGGATTCGAAATCGTGATCACTCGAACATACTCGCGGCGCATTGTGCGGGTGACCGCGCCGGTCGAGGTGAGAGCTTGAGCCGCATCACGTTCTCCCTCGATCCGACACCGCCGTTCCGGCTCGATTTGACTGCCTGGGCGCTCCGTCGCCGGCCGCAGAACGAAGTCGATTTCTGGGATGGCGAGACCTACAGGCGTGTTTTGGTAATTCGACGCAAGCCGGTGCTTGTGCGGGTCACGCAAACGGGAGGCGTGGATGCCCCGCGCCTTGAAGTGACCGCCATAGGATCGCATGGCGAGATGAAAAACGCTCTGGTGTTCGCGCTGGAACGATTACTCGGCTTGCGAATCGATCTGACGGCCTTCTACGAACTTGCCGCAAAACGACCCAGATTGCACCAGCTTTCCACTCGATTCCGTGGCGTGAAGCCACCTCGGTTTCCAACAGTGTGGGAAGGCATCGTAAACGGCGTCGCTTGTCAGCAACTGAGCCTGACAGTTGGCATTATTTTGCTCAACAGGCTCTCGTCGGCGTGCGGATTAGCGTTCCCTGGCCGGAGTGGCGTCAGCTACGCGTTCCCGAGGCCGGAAGATCTTGCGGTAGCGGCCCCGGAAACAGTGCGATCCCTAGGATTCAGCGGCGCCAAGACTCGTACGCTAATCGAACTAGGCCGTGAGATTTCCGAAAAGAGGCTAGATCTGGAATCGTTGGCGGATCTGAAGAATGACCAGGCGGTGTCCCGGTTGGTGGAACTCCATGGCGTGGGGCGCTGGACCGCCGAATACGCCTTGCTACGGGGAATGGGCCGGATCGATCTCTTTCCTGGAGACGACATCGGCGCCCGTAACAACCTTGAACAGTGGATGCGCCTGCGCAAGCCTCTCGACTATGATCGCGTTGCGCATGTCCTCCGTAGATGGAAGCCATTTGGAGGACTGGTTTACTTTCACCTATTGCTGGACCGCCTAGCGAAGGCTGGGTACTTACAACCGAACACTGGCTCTTCTCTGACACGCACTCGGGTTGGTGAATCGGAAACAGCAACTCATCGCACAAAGGAATCGAGATGATCAAATTTGAACGTGTTTATGATACGAGGAGTTCCGCTGACGGAAAACATTACCTCGTCGAACGGCTTTGGCCTCGGGGAATTAAAAAGACCTCTCTACCCCTCGATGGTCGGGAGCCCATCCTTCAGGCCGCCCGTCAGAATACGGTGACTCTGCTATATAGCTCGCACGACACCGAGCACAACAACGCTGTTGCCCTGAAGAAATACCTCGAGCGAAATAAAAATAGAAGCGCCGCTCGGCTGGTTCACGCGTCTGTCATCCTAGACGCCCAGAAGCGGAAGTCCGGCGGAGAGCGACGACGATCATCAGTCGGTGGAAGGAAACTGAAGTGATCCTCGGATATGGAACCGATCAACACGCTTCTCGATTGGAGCAGAGCGCAAGACAAACCTATTCTACCGGAGGAATTGACGATTCTTTACGGCGGAGATTTGCGCTTCCCGGCGCTTGACTTTAAGCCCTATGTAATCGGAAACTTCGTTAGCACAATCGACGGAGTGGTCAGTTTCGAGATTCCCGGACAGTCTGGCGGCGGCGATATCAGCGGGTTCAATGAAGCGGATCGCTTCATCATGGGACTGCTGCGGGCCTCGGTGGATGCGGTGATCGTGGGAGCCGGCACCCTCCGAGAAGTTGCTCCCGGACACCTGTGGTTGGCGGAATATGTGTACCCAGAGGCAAGCGAGCGCTATGCGCGATACCGCCAGGGGAAGCTTGACAAGCTAGTACCGCCTCTAAATGTGATTGTGAGCGGGAGCGGCGCTGTTGATCTCCAAAGGGCGGTATTCCACACTGGTGCCGTGAAAACACTCATTATTACTTCTCCCAGAGGTGCGGAACTGCTGGCAAAGAGCGGGGTGGCGTTAACGTCGGCTGAAGTGAGGGCAATCGAAGGTGAGGAAGGTAAAATCGCTCCTGCTTCAATTCTGGAGCTTCTCCGCGATGAATTCGGCGTGAAGATCCTGCTCCACGAAGGAGGCCCGGCTCTATTCGGAGCATTTTTGGCACACGGCTGCGTAGACGAATTGTTTCTAACTGTGGCGCCGCAGTTTGCCGGCCGGGACGCCAAACGACGACGCCCAGGCATAGTCGCGGGAGCGGAGTTCCTTCCGCAGACAGCTCCCTGGCTAAAACTGTTGAGCGTGAAACAGAGCGCGAGTCATCTTTATCTTCGATACGACAATTCGCAGAACCGTGTGCGCTAGCGAACGGTGGTGTATGGTCAGAGTGCTCCTGGCCACGTCTTGGCGGAAGTCAGTTCTTTCGACTGAATCAATCGCGGAGCGGCCGCACGCTCCTCCTCCGGACGGTTCATCAAGAAGGCGGCAGGCAATCTCCCTGCCGTAACCACCAGACGGTGAAACTGCTTCTGGACATGTCTCCGCGCTCTACGATTATCTCCGCGTTCGAAAGGATCTTCCGAATATCACAAAAAGTGATAGAGACTATCAATAAGATGTGGATTCTTTCGGGTGCTAACTGGCATACAATTGCCGGACAGGGGAGGAGTCTTCACTATGAGGCTTCCATTAGTTTTGGCTGTTCTAAGTATTGTAGGGACAAGTACGGCCGCCTGGGCTCATCATTCCTTCGCCGCCGAATATGACGGGAAGAAAGCAGTGAAGCTCACCGGCGCAGTCACCAAGATTGACTGGAGTAATCCTCACGTCTATTTCTACATCGATGTGGAGGATGAATCCGGCCACGTGGCGAACTGGGCTTTCGAGATGGGAGCACCGGGGGCGCTGAAGAATTCCGGGTGGACCAGGACCTCCATGAAGATCGGCGATCTGGTGACAGTCGAAGGCACCCAAGCCAAAGACGGCGGAAACCATGCGAATGCTCGCGCGGTGACACTCACCACGACTGGCCAACGTCTCGGGGCCGCGTCGAGCCAAGGCAAATAGTCCAAGTTCGCGGGAGATTTTAGTCATGCGCCAGCACAGGTTGATTTTGTTCTCATTGGCGGCGACACTGGGAACATTCGTCTTCGCCCAAGCTCCGGCTCCGGGAAGCACGCCCGTTACTGCCAGCACCCGCACGGGTCGCACAACTGGACCTAGGCCACCCTCGGCGCCGACGCCGCGATGGCCCGATGGTCATCCGATGTTGGCCGCAGCGCCGGGAAAGACCGGTTATTGGAATTCCGGCACCGGCGGCCTGACGGGCAAGAACGGCATGAATCTTCCGACAAATCTGGAAATCGGCGAAGTGCCGTTCCAGCCATGGTCCAAAGCGTTGTATGAAGCACGACGCGCCGACCAGCAGAAGAACGATCCGCATGCCCGCTGTGTTCCTCCAGGCGGGCCGCGCCAATTCCACACACCGTATGGCTTGCTGATTTACGAATTGCCGGAAGCCAAGCGCGTGCTGGTGCTGTCCGGCGGTGGACCTCGCACCTGGCGGGTGATTTTTATGGATGGCCGGCCGCATCCGACTTCCGACGACTTCATCCCGACGTTCCTCGGTCATTCGGTAGGCAAGTGGGAAGGGGACACACTGGCGGTGGACTCCGTCGGTTTCAACGAGCAATTCTGGTTTGCCAGGGCCGGCTACCCGCATACGGAATCGCTGCATTTGATCGAGCACATCTCGCGGCCCGACTACAACACGTTGAAGTACGAAGCCACCATTGACGATCCCAAGGCTTATACAAAGTCATGGACCGGGGGCCACTACATTTACTGGGTTCCCGACGAAGACTTCGAGGAATACTTTTGCCAAGACAACAATCGGGATCCCAGCCACCTTGTTGGTCAATGAGACGGTCAATGAGACGGTCAATCAGACAGTCAATGAGACTCGCCGCCGTGGCTTCGGCGATGTTGTTTTCGCCCTGGCTCATTGCTCAGGAGGGGCATCCGCTCAAGGGCACCTGGCACGGAAGTTGGGGAGTTAACGCCACCGAACGCACGCCCGTGACATTAGTAATGGACTGGGATGGTAAGTCGGTGACGGGGATCATGAATCCCGGCCCGCGTTCGTCACCGCTCGAGAAAACGGCGTTTGATCCGGCGAATTGGCAATTCCATTTTGAGGCGAACTACAAAGATCGCACCGGGGGGACAGCCCGAGTAAGCATCGATGCCAAGATCCAGGACGTGACCAATCCACGTCGTTCCTTAGTGGGGACGTGGATGCAAGGCGATAAAAAAGGCGATTTCAAGGCAGTTCGAGATAACTAAATCCGGTTTCCCGGATCCAAAACGTAGTCCTGGCGCGCTCCCGCCGGTGGGTGGGTGCAGCGCGGGCCACAAGTCTCTTAATCCCTGCGTCGCGCCCGCGATGTCAGCGCAGTTCTTCAGGTCGCTTTAGCGAAGCCCCTAGATTAGCGTGCCTTCCTAAGAGCAGATTCGACGTGATTCGTGAATATCCATAGCCTACGTGAAAGGCCAGAGGCTTCGCTCCCGCCGATTCATACGCTTTGCGCAAGTCGGATTGCTCTAGCCAGCGAAAGCTGCCGTACGGGCGGCTGTAGTCGCCGAACAGCTGCACGTTCCAATCTCCAGTCTGAAAGTAGCGATAGGGAATGCCGGAATCGTCCTGTAGGATTGCGGAACTGTTGGCGAGTATCTGATCACGGATCAAGGAGAACTGGGGTTGATGCGTCATGTAAGAGGTCGCCTTTAAAAGGGTCGTCGTTCCCTTCAGGCGAGACAGATAAAGCAGGAACGGCTTGTTCTCGTTCAACCGCTCATCGGAAAGGTTCACCGAGAAGTAGTAGAGTTTGTGGGTCGACTGCTCCGAGTCCGTTCGAAATTCGATCTCGATGCCTTTGTTCCCGAATCGTCCTGGCGCCTTATAGCCGATAGCCCGGTCAATGACCCAGCCTTGATCGTCCAGCCGTACATAGCGCATCCCCAAGACCGTATTGTGCATGCGCACCAACAAATGCAGAATCGGCAGCAAAACGCCATCCGTGACTTGGCCGCGAAGCTGATGGTCCATCTGACGGGTGACGAAAAAACTGCGGCTGAGTTCGGAATCGACGGTTTCCCGCATTTCGGCGAGATATTTTGGTAGACCTTTTCTTTCGATTTGCGACGGGGTCGGTAGCGTGCCAGCCGGCTCCAATCCCACAATTACATAGATCGGAGTCTGCGGGAAATAAAGGGCCGGGGTGAGAGCATCCGGTCCCCCGAAAGGATAAAAAACTGGTGACGAGCGCAAGGAAGCCTCATCGAGTTCCTCTTTCTGGAACTCCCGCAGCCCGCTCATCAAAGTATCTTCCGTCTTGCGCCAAGCTTCGTCCAGCCGGCGGCGGTGCTCCTTCCATGAGTCCGTTGCCTCAAAACTGGCGAATGGACTAGCGGCCGTTCCGGGCAAACCGGCGATGAATCGAGCAGCGTCGTCGGCGTCGCGTAGAGCAGGGACGGTATCCGCTTTGGCCGCGGCCTCATGACTGGTGATATCCGGGGATTTGTGCGTGCAGCTGCAGAGGGCTATAAGAAGGCTCGCCATGAGTCCGCAGACAACCGACCAGTGGCGTGGAAGCATTTGTGTAAGTCCTTTGATGATCGCATATCGGCAGAAAGAAGAAGGATCTTTCGAACGGATCGTGGCACTTGGTCGAGCACCTTTTTGCATCGTTTGGTGACCGCCGGTGAGCACCTGGAAAATATTCCTAACGATTAAGGACAGGTAAGTAATGCAGGGCGAGCGTAAAGTGTTTTCAGTTGGCCCCATATTTGCCAATCCTGCAAGAAGCTAAGTTATGAATCTAAAGGTCCTAGGCCTGGTGACTAGCATATTCGGCAGCCTCCGACGGTCTAGTTTTGGAGTTTGAGGGATACACGACGTTTTGGCAGTACCCGTGCACTATGGGGTCTAGGAGAATCACCATGCGGATTTCGATCCCCCTCATTTTTGCGATTGCAGGCACTCTCAGTACCGCGGTTTATGCGGAAGACCGCGAAGCCAAAGTTGAAGACAGATTGGATGCTTCGGCCGACACTTTAGCCGATATGATGAAAGCCGCCGACCGGGGTATCCCTCAAGATCTACTGGACAAAGCACGCTGCATAGTTGTTATTCCCGGCATGAAAAAGGCCGGCTTTATTATCGGTGCGAAGTTTGGCCGCGGGTTCGCGGCATGCCGCCACAATGGCGGAACCACCTGGAGCGCTCCCGCCGCCGTGCGTGTGGAAGGTGGCAGCGTCGGGTTTCAGATCGGCGCATCGGAAACCGACGTCGTACTGCTCGTGATGAACGACAGTGGTATGAAGCACCTGTTGTCAGACAAGTTTACGATCGGTGGAGACGCGACAGCGGCTGCAGGTCCGATTGGCCGCGCGGCTAGCGCCCAGACGGATGCGATGCTGAATGCCGAGATGTTATCGTATTCGCGCTCGCGCGGGCTGTTTGCGGGTATCTCGCTCGAAGGCGCGACGCTTCGTCCGGATGAGGACGCCGATAAGGAACTCTACGGTAAAGCGGTCACGAATCGTGAAATTCTAACGGGCGACATCAAAACTCCAGCAGCCGCCACCAATTTTGAACGGCGGTTGAACCGGGAGTCTCCGGTGCGTCAGTAATCGGTCAAAGGAGCGTTAATGTTGGCGGCGGACCACCACACGCGATGGTCCGCCGTGGTCGCTTTTATGGCTGAGCTGTCAATCTCACCGGCTGGCCGGAACTCGCGATACGGAGTTTGTGGTGCTCGGCCAATGCCGCTAAGTCCGTAAGGTCCAGCCAATCCTGATCGTCCAGGTTGAAACCATACATCACGGACTTGGCGTTTGAGCTGTGCTGTAAGCCGAGCACATGCCCGATCTCGTGCAGCGATATTCTGTACAGTTCCATTTCGCTCAATGTCTGTCCGGGATTGAAAGCGATCCAGCCATCGAAATAGGGACGGTCGGGCAACTGAGACCTGGCTGCGACGGCTTCGGGATGGAATAGTTGCCGCTCTCCATCGACAAGTTGGATTGAACAGTTCTGGGTATCGTCTTCATGCCAGTCCAGGTCGAGAATGCGAGCCCAGGCATCCATCGCCCGCCGGAACTGTCGAGCGAGGGTTTGATTCGTCGTAGCCACTCGCACTCCGAGATCCATGTGCCCCTGCTGCAGCAGTTCCGCGTGCCGATTGCAGGGAGGATAATTCGCACTCCAATTCGCGGGAGTCCCTGCGTTAGCTACACTTAAGCCGACCAGCAGCCAAAGAAGTATCAAGAGCATTCTTCTCCTCTTGTTCGACGGGCGGGTAAGTAAACATTATACGGGCTACGACCCCCTCAGAGTGGCCAAGCTCCCCACGGGACCAACGGCAAAGCCGTCGTGATACCTTTACTCCATGGATGGCACGACTTTCGCCGTAGCACTTCTGGCCGTGGGTGCATCAAGCCTAGCCCAATCCATCACACAAGCTGGCACCGAGCCGATCGCGGGACGGTGGGATGCAATGATCCAGATCAATGGTGTGGAAACGCCTTTTCCTCTGGAGATTTCGGGGTCGGGAACGAATGTCACCGCATCCTTCTTCAATGGCGGCGACCGATACTCTTCGACCCAGGGCCGCTTTGAGAACGGGAAACTGGTCCTTTACTGGGACTATTACGCAGCGACTCTGGACGTGACTATTAAAAATGGCGTACTCGAAGGTCAATACACGGGCACACGCCGCATGAAGGGTCCCTTCGCGATTCGAGCTACACGGGCCGCTGCGGCTAAGCCAACAGTAGTCTCAGGACTCGTCCCCTCTATCGACGGTGTTTGGGAAATCCCCAATAAGAGCGGGAAAGGCGAGTTGGCATGGCGCTTTATTGTGCAACAAACAGGCGCTCAGCAGCCAGGATCCCAGCAGCCCAGCGGGAAAGTCTCCGCGACCATTTTGCGTGTGGATGGAGACACGGGCACTATCAGCGGCACCTTCCAGAACGGCAAGTTCGTGCTCAGCCATTTCGACGGCGCTCGCGCGCACCTGCTGGAAATCACACCCGCGAGTGACGGAACACTGGACATCCTGCAAGACGGCAAGACCAGGCTGACCGCTTACCGCCCAGCCGCCGCTCGGGCCAAAGGGCTTCCCGAACCCACTGACCCTAATCAGCACACGTCCATGAAAGACCCACGTGAGCCATTCCGGTTCAGTTTTCCCGACCTGAATGGGCGTCTCGTATCCAATGAGGATGCCCGCTTCCGTGGCAAGGTCCTAGTGGTGGAGATCACTGGCAGTTGGTGCCCCAATTGTCACGACGAAGCTCCTTTCCTGGCGGAGATGTACCGCAAGTTCGGCCGGCAGGGAGTGGAGATTGTTTCGCTTTCGTTCGAAGAGACCGAGCAACTCAAGGATCCCACGCGCTTGCGTGCCTTCGTAAAGCAGTACGGGCTCGAGTTCCCTGTATTGCTGTGTGGCGATCCGGATGAGGCCAATGCGAAACTCACGCAATTGGTCAACTGGAATACTTGGCCGGCAACTCTCTTCATAGATCGCCAAGGCCTGGTGCGGGGGATTCACTCCGGTTTTCCGAGTGCTGGTAGCGGCGATCTATTTCGCCAAGCAAAGGATGAGTTCAACATCGAGGTGGGGCGCCTGCTGGCTGAAAAATAGTCCTTTCCTCTATCTCCCTTTCTCCTGCGCGCAATGCGATGTATGCTCGCCTTGAGGAGAATCGCATGCTGTTTAACCGATTACTCGCGCTTGTGCTAACTGCATCAGGAATTTGGGCAGCCGATGCCAGTGTAGGAACCTGGAAGCTCAACGTGGCGAAATCCACGTTCAAGCCCGGGCCGCCGCCGGTGGCGGAAACGCGGATATACAAAGCGCAGCCCAAAGGGGTGCAGACCACTGTGAAGACGACGTGGGCCGATCGAATGACGACGACGGTTGAATATCCCGCCAATTACGATGGCAAAGATTACCCAGTCGAGGGTTCTCGCGACGTGGACGCAGTCGTGCTGTCGCGGATGGATGACTTCACCTCAGCCGCTACGCTAAAGCACGCCGGAAAGGAAATCGGCGTAGCGCGTCGAGTCGTCTCACCGGATGGGAAGACCATGACTATCAGCTATAAGGGCATCAACACACGCGGCGACCTGGTGGACAACGTGGCGGTCTACGACAGGCAGTAGCCCTCCCTCACGAAATCGCTTCCGAAATCGCGCGAAACGGCACTAAAGTACCTAAGGCGCTTAGGGCTTAAATCTGATCGTTTTTACCCTATGTCCGCCGTAAGATGGACTCATGGGAGCCTACGGAATAGCGAGAATCGTGGAGGGCGGAGCATTAGACCAGCGTCTCCATCCGCGAGTCCCATATTCCGGGCTGATCTCGGTCTCCTGGAAAACCTTCGACGGACAAAGGAATTCTGTCCTAGGCAAGTGTATCGACGTTTCGGAACGAGGATTAGGGTTTATGCTCCCGGCGCGCATTCCCGTAGGCTCATTCGTTAGAGTTAAGGCGTTCGCACTGAACCTGGACGGCTCAGCGATGGTGCGACACGTTTCGCGGCGGGATGGCGTGTACATAATGGGCCTGGAACTGAGCACGCCTGTGGCTGCGGATGTTCTAGCTGAGCTATCGGCGTCGTAAACGGGGTTGCGAAGCTTCGCGTCGAAATTTCAGGAAACGCCAGGCGGCTCAATGCGTCTTTACGAGTAGGGGCCACGTCCGTCAGACCCCAATCCTCCGAGTGGTTTGACGTTTTCCCAGAACGTGTCTTTTGGTAGAGATGCAGTATTTTCTCCACTATCTGGGCTGGCCCCCCAATTCCTGGCGATATCTATTTCTTCTAACACGTTGACGACGTGATCTCATGGGATGTACCATCCGGTCGTGCGTCGGATTCTGGCCATCGCGTTGCTGACTTTGTTCAGCTTATCGCTGATCCCCACGTCCGCATTCGCCTCCAACCCCGAGGCAGGTCTACCGGCCTGCTGTCGTCGAGCCGGAAAGCATCACTGCTCAAAGGTGGCCGAGGGATCCTCTTCGGGTCCCGCGCTGCAATCCTCACGATGTAGCTTCTTCTCCGGCGCCACGAGTGTGACAGCGTCTCCAAAGACGGGAATGCTGGCGACTCCTCTCGTCTCGCGCATCTCGTCTGCGAACACTTCCGCGAACCTTCCAGTGAATGAAACGCCGGCCGAAGTTCTATTCCACTCGCCGCGCCGGCAGCGCGGCCCACCAGCCCTCTTCCTGTCCTAAATTCCGTTCTTGAGGAAATTCTGAAAGTCTGAGAGAGGTGTCTCTTGTTTTCTCGTTCAGTGGGCCTGTGCGCCCTGCTGGTTCCCATCGCCATCTGGGCTGCTGTATTCGGCACTATTCGTGGCGTGGTTCACGATCCTGACCATCGCCCTGTGCAAAAGGCGCAGGTGGTTGTCAAGTCGACAAGCTCAGAGTATTCCCAAAGTTTTGCGACAGATGCCGACGGAGCTTTTGAAGCGACCGCCCTCCCTGTGGGAGCCTATGACGTGATCATTACCGCCCAAGGATTCGCCTCTTCCCGGCAGCAGATTGTCGTCACTTCAGGCAGCGCTCCAGTGGTGCACTTCCAGCTCGCGATTGGGACCAGAAGCGAACAGGTTACCGTCGCGGAGTCAGCTCTGGCCGTGAGCCCGGAACAAATGACGCCCACCACAATCGTAAGTCGCAGTGAAATCGCCATGACTCCCGGCGCGGATCTGAGCAATAGTGTGACGGCGATTACGGATTACGTCCCCGGAGCATGGGTGACCCATGACCAGTTGCATGTGCGCGGCGGACACCAAGTGACCTGGGCGATTGACGGCGTGCCTATTCCGAATACCAACATCGCGAGCAATATCGGACCCCAAATTGACCCCAAGGACATCGATTTTCTGGAAGCGCAACGCGGCGGCTACTCCTCGGCATACGGCGATCGCACCTACGGCGTCTTCAATATAATTCCGAGAACGGGTTTCGAACGAAGCAATGAAGCCGAGCTGTTCACGACCTACGGCACCTTCCACCAAACCAACGACCAGATGAACTTCGGCAGCCATACCGAGAAGTTCGCCTATTTCGGCAGCGTCAACGGCAATCGTAGCGACTACGGCCTGGAAACCCCCGGTCCTGAAGTAATCCACGACCGCGCTTCGGGGTTTGGAGGAATGGCCACACTCGTTTACAATCGGGACGCGAGCAATCAGTTCCGGCTCGTAGCTTCTCTCCGGCGCGACGACTATCAAGTTCCTAACGACCCGGACGCACAGGAGGGTGGAATTCGCGATCTGGAACGCGAGCGCGATGCTCTGGGAAGTGTCTCGTGGGCACATACATTTCGGCCCGGTATGCTCCTCACGGTTTCGCCGTTCTATCACTACAATCGCGCCAATTACGACGGGGGTCCAAACGACACGCCGATAAGCGCCGCGCAGCATCGGGGATCGGACTACGCCGGCGCACAAGTTGTTTTCAACGCGGTTACCTCGCATCACAACGCGAATATCGGCTTATACGGATTCGCGCAGCGCGACGATGAGTCTGTGAATCTGATCGCCAATGATGGCTCGGGCCTTTCGCTGGCCCAGCGGAAGAATACATTCGGACATCTGGAAACGGCATTCCTGGAGGAGCAATATAAAGCCTTGGATTGGCTAACGCTCACAGTGGGAGCGCGGCTTACGCACTTCAGTGGCGCCATCGCAGAGAATGCCGCGAGCCCGCGGCTGGGCGGGACGATCCGCATCCCGCATCTGAACTGGGTCCTTAGAGGCTTTTGGGGCGAGTATTACCAGGCGCCGCCGCTCTCGACGGTAAGCGGTCCACTTCTCGATTTTGCGGTATCGCAGGGGCTCGGCTTCATCCCTCTGCGCGGCGAGCGCGATCAGGAACACCAGTTCGGGCTGACGGTTCCGCTGCGGGGTTGGGCGTTTGACGTGAACAACTATCATCAGCGCGCGCAGAATTACTTTGACCACAACGCGATCGGCAACTCCAACATCTTTTTCCCCTTGACGATCGATGGGGCCAGGTTATATGGATGGGAATTTACGATTCGCTCCCCGCAAATTGCTCGACGCGGGGAGGTGTACCTCACTTATGCCAATGCCCACGCCCAGGGTTCCGGCGCTGTGAGCGGCGGCCTGACAGATTTTTCGCCTCCCGTAAACGGCTACTTCCTGCTGGATCACGATCAGACCCACACCCTGCATGCGGGCTTCAACTTCCGCATGCCGTGGCGAACTACCGCCGGCGGCAACGTGTACTACGGGTCCGGATTTACGGACGGGACCAGCGATATTGCCGCGCACTTGGAAAAGCACACCACCTTCGACCTCTCGCTGGGCAAGGCGATCGCGGAAAATCTCACCATCGGGGTGACGGCCTTGAATCTAGCCAACCGGCGTTTCTTACTCGACAACAGTGAGACGTTTGGAGGAACGCACTATGCAGATCCCCGGCAAATCTACGTTCAGGTTCGATATCGGTTTCACTACTGAGCCTTAACTCCGAACAACCCAGAAGAGGATCACGGCGATGACTCCGATGAATGCCGCGATCGCGTCGTAAGGGAACTTGGATTTCGCACGTACGCGGAAGTCGACACCGCCACAAGCGCCACACACCGGGGCACTTGGACGTAACACGGTACGGCAATCAACACATTCCTTGCTGTCGTCTAGGTGTTGAGTTTGCTTCATGGCACATCGTAAGCACTGCGGCGGATTCAGGCATGAGTAGATGGTTCCACCTAGATGGGAATCAGTTCCAGCGCTATTTTGGATCTCAGTACCAGGCAGATTTGCCCTGAGGGGGGTACGCTTAGGCTATGAGGAAGGTCTTCCTTCTTTTTGCCTCTATCGTCCTGTCGCTGTTGGGTCAGGATCCACCGGCAGAAGTCGGCCACTCGAAAGCCATGGCTGCTCCAGCTCTTCCGTATTACGACTGGAAGGCCTGTCCGTTTGAGGGCTGTACCTACCGCGAGTGGACGGCGCTCAAATCGACGGTCGTATATGAGACTTGGAACACGAAGAGCCGACAAGTGGCACGCATCTCGGTGAAGGAAAAGGTCATTGGCATCACAGGCGTGGTTATCACCCTACGGCCAGGAACCATCCGCATGGAGCGCGATCTGCCGGAAAACGGGCTAAAGCGCGGCGACATCCTTCTGACGTACTCGTATCGCGGTGAAGGGTTTTCGGCGGTCTGGTTTAAAGGCAGATATTATCCGGAGTTCGATATTACCTTCGCACGAGCAGACGGCAAACCTTGCAGCGATACATCTTGCGCGGCCACCTACGTCGACATGGGCAGGAAGGTCTGGTGGGCCCAGGTCAAACTTCAATCCGGCCGGACGGGCTGGGTGAATATGAACGAAGCCGAGTTCGACGGTGTGGACCAGCTTGCTGGACTCCCTCGCTTGACAGCCGCCGGAGCATAATAAATGCTACATACGGGAGGAATTTCATGAGAAACGGCCGGGCATGTTCTGATCGCTTGTCCGATCCTGCTTGCGGCGGTGCTTCCGGTGCTCGCGCACCACTCCTTTGAAGCCGAGTATGACTTCAACAAGACTCTGAAAGTCACAGGCATCGTGACCAA
>Ga0068855_100003261_pt1 | contig 19854 bp, 16 predicted proteins | sample KBSCornC52_FD_66592 | JGI IMG/M metagenome (GOLD analysis project Ga0068855, IMG submission 66592) | Corn rhizosphere microbial communities from Kellogg Biological Station, Michigan, USA - KBS Corn C5-2 | ecosystem: Host-associated > Plants > Roots > Rhizosphere > Soil ...
GCAGAGTCCGATGATTTTCTTGTTTGAGCGATTCCGCAGATCGAAAAACGGTTTGCGCACAGAGCTGCCAGGCAGGAAACCGTCACAAGTATGAATCGTCCGGGTTTCATTTCTCTCCCATCGCGCAATACAGCGCAGAACGTGATCACGCCACGCAGATGTATGCGCTGGGGTACCGCCGATGCAACCCAGAATTGTACCCCCACATTTCCCAAATCTGATATTCAGGCTGGGTAAAGCCATCGATATGCATTTAAGTATAACGTTTTGAATATGTTACATAACAGCTGTGGGATATGCGCGGTGATATTGGCAGAGGATTAGCGATGTACGTAAATATAATGTTTTGAATAACTTATGCTAAAATATAAGCTTACAGAAAATACCCGGTGCTCGGAGGAGGGGGAATTTGCTTTCGGGAGAATGGAGGTAAAGATTCGGACATTTCTGAACCGGTCATTGATCTCAAATACACTGGAACCGCCAATGCAGATACGTATTGCCATCCCTGAGCCCACCTCCACTGATACGGAGTACAACGCTCGTTCTCTGCCTCCCTATATAGCTGCCCTGCAATCATCAGGCGCAACCCCGATCATCGTGCCGCTTGGCGATAGCCAGGAGCACGTGGCAAGGTTGCTGGCTAGCGCCGAAGGCGTATTGTTGCCGGGAAGCCGTTTCGACGTCGATCCGGAGCGCTTTGGAGCGACTCGGATTCCTGAGTGTGGGCCAGCCGATCCGGGTCGAACCGCAGTCGATGAGTTACTGCTGCAGGATGCCTTCAATCTTCGCAAGCCTGTCCTGGCGATCTGCCATGGAATGCAGACGCTGAATGTCTGGTTGAATGGCTCACTGATTCAGGACTTGAATACAGAACTGAGGACGGCTGTGAATCACAGCCCGGGTCGCGAGGTTATCGATGCTCATCCAATTCGGATCGCAAAGGGTTCCCGTCTCGCGGGGATCACCGGAGTTGACGAGCACCAAAGGGTGAATTCCAGTCATCATCAAGCGCTGGGCAGGCTAGGAGACAGGCTTCGATTGGCGGCTGCATCTCCGGAGGATGGGGTGGTGGAAGCGGTTGAGCTCGATTCACCGGAGCACTTTGTCATAGGAGTGCAGTGGCACCCCGAACGGACATTTGCAGCTAAAGAGCTCTCGCGGGAAATCTTCAGAGCTTTCACAGAGGCGGTGAGGGGGTGGCGACCCGCTACTGAAACCAAGGCAGAGCGGGTATGATGGGCGATCGATTTGCAACCCCGAGCAAGCTTGGCGTTTTGTTGGCCGAGGCTGGGCTAGCGGGGCTCACAGACGCAGAGAGCGGAAGGTTAGCCGATTATCTCGAGCTGCTTCTACGTTGGAATGCTCGGACGAATCTGACTGCAATTCGAGATGGCGATGGCATTCTGCGCAGGCACTTTGTTGAAAGCATCGCCTGCGCGCGATCACTACCGGGAGGGATCCGGTCTCTGCTGGACTTCGGGAGCGGTGCCGGCTTTCCTGGTATACCGATTTCTGTCTGCCGGCCGGAGCTGGAGGTTACGCTTGCCGAGGCGCAGAACAAGAAGGCTGCTTTTCTGAACGAAGTTGTACGTACGCTCCGGTTGCATACTAAGGTATTCTCCGGACGCGCCGAGTCAATGAGCTCGCAATTTGATTGCGTGACGTTGCGGGCCGTGGACAGAATGACGAACGCAATTGAGGCAGCGGTTGGGCTATTGAGTCCAACCGGGTATTTGGCCGTGATGACGACGGAGAATAATCGCCATCAGGTCATAACTGCGGCGGGTCCGTCGTTGGAGTGGTCGCCGATAATGCGGCTTCCGGGTTCTGAGCAGCGCGTCTTGTTCCTGGGAGGCCGAAGCTCGTAGAGAGCAGATTGTTCCACGTGGAACAATTCGGTCCGGAATAGTCGACTGTTCCACGTGGAACATTGGATGATCCTGCCCGAACGTAGTGTGCAATGAACGGAATCTCCCAAGTTTTCCACCGGGTTGCCTGCGCTCCACAAAGAAATTTTAACGTCCTAAATTGGGGCGTAACCGATTCATTTACCGCGAAATACGCGACAACTGATAACCCCCATCCCCATGGTTTCCACAGCATTTCCCGTTTCTCCACAGATGCACAAGAACAAGGAAAGCCCTCGTCCTTTAACCTGAAATGCCATGGGAAAGATTCTCGGCGTGGTCAATCAAAAGGGCGGAGTTGGGAAGACGACCACCGCGATCAATCTTTCCGCCTGCCTCGCGCTCGAAGGACTCAAGACCCTGCTGGTCGATTGCGATCCTCAGGCCAATGCCTCATCAGGCCTGGGTGTGGCACGGGATGATAACCGGCATTCGATTTACGACGTATTGGTAGGCGACTCCAACGCTGAACAGGTTATCCTCCCAACGGCGGTTGAGAATTTGTGGATTCTTCCGGGGTCAAAGAACCTTACGGGAGCAAATATCGAGCTTGCTAATGCCGACGATCGCGCAGTGCGCCTACGCAACGCTCTCGGACCGGTGATTGGCACGTACGACCTGGTCGTTCTTGACTGCCCGCCGGCCCTGGATCTGCTGACCCTCAATGTTCTGGTGGCCTCGAACTCCCTGATCGTCCCGATGCAGGCCGAATATTTTGCTCTCGAAGGCATTACGGAGCTCATCTCTACCCTGGAGCGGGTTCGCGCCGCCTTCAATCACAATGTGGAGATTGAAGGGGTGCTCCTGACGATGTATGACGATCGCACGAACCTGGCCCAGCAAGTCCGGGAAACGCTTCGTGAACACTTCCGCGATCGCTTGTTCATCACGGTCATTCCGCGGAATATCCGGCTGGCCGAAGCTCCGAGCCACGGGAAACCAGTAGCTTTGTACGATTCCCGCTCGCGGGGAACTGAAGCGTACTTCGAGTTGGCTGGTGAGTATCTTGCGCGCAACCGGATCGAGAGCCCGAAGGCTATTGAGCGGAAGGTAGCCGCAAATTCCAGGCCCAAGGCCGAGGTTCGTTTCTGGCCGTATTCGTGAGCCGGTATGGCGGAGCCTCGAACTACATAAAGATCGACTTTCCCCGGCATATAAGCCGGTTGAGGAATTGAAAAATGACCACCGCAACTGCTGAAAACAAGCGTCGTGCCCTCGGTAAGGGGCTCGACTCCCTGCTGCCGCGCGTCCAAGAGGGTGCTGCGCCCGCCCCAGTCCATTCACCCACGCTGGTTGAATCGGAAGGCGGCAAGCCCAAGGAGATTCAGGTCGAAGATATTGACCGCAATCCATTTCAGACGCGAACTCATGTGGACGAGGCAGAGCTTTCGGAACTCGCCGCCTCGATCACTGCGAACGGGGTGGTGCAGCCTATCCTGGTGCGGCCGCAGGCGAACGGCCGCTTCCAACTGATTGCGGGAGAACGGCGGTGGCGTGCGTCAAAGCTGGCGGGGAAGAAGACTATCCCGGCGATTCTCCGCCAGGTGTCGGATGAGCAGGCGCTGGAGATCACGATCGTCGAGAATCTGCAGCGGGCGGATCTGAACCCTATGGAGCAGGCGCGAGCGTTCGAGCGGCTATCGCGCGAGTTCCATATGACCCAGGAGCAGATCGCTACCAGGACGGGGAAGGACCGTGTCTCCGTCTCGAACTACATGAGATTGTTGAGCTTGCCGGAGGGGATCCAGAAACTGGTGGACGGAACCCAGCTTAGCTTTGGTCACGCTAAAGCGTTGATGGGATTGAAGTTCCATCCAGACTTGGAGAAAACGGCTCAGCGTGTGGCAAATCTTTCGCTTTCTGTTCGCCAGACCGAGACGCTGGTTCAGGGAATGCTGAATCCGGAGAAGAAGAACAAGAAAGAAGCGAAGCCGGAGCCGCACGTAGATCCCAACGTGAAGGAAGTTGAGGAGCGCCTGCAACGCGCACTCGGGCTGAAGGTTCACATTGAGGACAAGAACGGCCGAGGGCGCGTGATCATCGAGTACGCGGACATCGCGGATTTCGACGGACTGCTGGAACAGCTTGCGAGCGATTGAATTTGTCGTATTTTATTTGCAACTATTTGGTTGCATGTAGTTTTTGGTTCGGTACTGCAAAAGCATTTTTGACCGGCACTGGCAATGTGCGCGTAACAACATTGCGCAAATTCCATCTGTGTTCATTGTGCATCAGGAAGCGGAGATGACCTACAAAAGTTAAGAAGGAATCTTCGCTAGTAGAGCAGTGGTTTGGAAACAGCTGCGCTGGTCAGAGCTTCATGACGTTGCAGGCTATTGCGCGCCAGCCGGATTTGGCGAGACTTCTACGCCGTCGCGGCGGAATCTGTAGTGAAGAAGCCATGTGCGACCGGTTTGCTGCGGCGGTTTAAATTTCCATTTGCGTGCAGATTCAAGGGCGATGCGCGCGAAGTATGCGCTGGGGCCGTGTGTCGCGTATTCGGCGCTGGTGACCGAGCCGCTTGAATCTACATTGACGCGCACCACGACGCCGACGGTGCCGTGGATGGTGTTGCTCGCGCGCTGCGGAACATCCGGGACGTCTCGGTTGACTACATCTCCTGTTGATGAGGTTGTTGTAGTCGGAGGCGGTCTAACAGCTGCAGGAGCCGGAGTTACTGGCGGAGTGGGTTTTGCCGGCGATTGTTCGGCCTTCGAGTCAGGTTCTGAAGGCGCGGCCTGGCGGGTTGATTCGGTCTGCAATGGCGCGGTGTTCGTCTTTCGGCTGTGCATCCTCATGCCGACGATGATGGCGACAAGGAGGACGAAGCCGATGATCAGCGGCAGGAACGGCATTCGCGAGGGAAGGGGCTTGCCAGCCGCCCTGTCTTCCTGGAGCGCAGAACGCAAGGGCGTCTGCGCGGGCTTGGCGAACGTGGGCTTCGAAGAGCCCTCGAGGAGGGCTTGTATCTGAGAAAGGCTGCAGCGTCGGGACGGATCGGGTTGGAGGCACTGGCGAGCGATCTGGGCGAAAGGCTCGGGGATCGCAGCGGGAGAAACAGGCTCGGTGTCCGTCGCGGCGTCCCAGATTGGCGGCTCCTGCGTGAGAGCTTCGACGAGGGTAATGCCGAGAGACCATATGTCCGCGCGAGGAGAGACGGGCCCCGAGGCGACTTCAGGTGCGATGTGGATGTCGTTGGAGAGGAGTTCGGGGGCGTGCTTTCCGGTGGGGATGAGGGCGTCGGAGGAAAGCTTAATGTCGTTTTCGACCACGAGGATGTTGGATGGCTTGACGTGGCCGTGAACGTAGCCCGCCTCGTGCAGGTAGCCGAGGGCGTCGAGAACCGGGCCGAGCATCTGGCGAGATTCGTCCTTTGAGAGTGCCCGTTCAGGGATGATCTGGGATAGGAGCTCCTCGGCGAGCTCAGTAACGACATAAATCACCGTACCTTGCTCGACTTCCGCGCGACCGTAGTGGATTATGTGCGCGAGGTGCGGGTGGGAGAGAGTGGCCGCAGCCTTCCAGCCCGCGAAGCGATCTTCGGTTCGAGGGGAAGACGGGAGGAGCTTGATGGCTGCTCTGCGAGAGCCCATGCCGTCGAGTTCGGTCAGGAAGGTGCCGCTGGTGCCGGATCCGCCGAGCCACTCGAGGAGGGGATATCTCCCGTCGATGACCTGGCCGACCCAGTCGCCGCGAATCGAAACAGCATTCATGGCCTCCCCAGTGTAGCCGAGGGGAAGGGGTAAATCACGGTAAGTCAAAGGAGAAGGTTCTAAAGCAGCAATGCTGGCGGTCAATCTGCGGACGTGGCCTGGGCCGATACCCTCTCACATCCTGGGCTTTGACTGCGGAGGTCGACCGGGGCAGGTCAGTGGTGAGTGGGCCTGCTGAGCCTTGAACTCGACATGACCGAGACTCGGTGTCCGATCCAACCGGTGGAGTCTGAGACGCCATCAATTGAGAGCAGCGCCGTCCGAGTCCTCGCCGGGCCAAATGCGGGTAATCTTGCGCGCTGGCCTGAGTCGTGTGCCAAAATCGGTTGGGTATGGGTCACCGACTTCCCCACGAGTTGTTGCAGGAGCTGCGCACCTATCTGGAGCACTTTGACCAGACTGGTCACCTCGGTGAAAGTTCGACGGTGGCCGAAATCAAACAGCGACTCAATCACCGAATTGCTGAGGTGGAAGCTGAAGTCGCGCGCGGAGCGCGACCTCCGAGTTCGCCAGAGGGTGCGGCGCGGCATGAAACGCCGTAAGAACATAACACTTAGATAAGAGCTATAGGCCTTTGAGGTGGCTTGGGTTTCGGGTACCCTTATGGCATTCGAATCAGTTCAACATGGAAAGGGGTGCGATGAAACTGTTGGTTCCGGCTCTCCTTTTATCTACAACGATCTGTTCTTTCTGCCAGAGCACTCCTCAAAAGTCCGTCGATCCAGATCAGCTTTTCAAAATGCCGCACCAATACCAGTTGGCGCCGCGCGAATTTGGAAAGCCGCTGTCCTTTCGGGCTTGGTCGCAGTTCACGTTTTTGCCACGGGTAATTCGTCCGAGTCAGGCACCCAAAGTTGGCAACCCACATCTGGACGCAGAAATTATTCACCGGCCACTCCGGGGGAACTTCGCGGTTCAAGAGCCGCGCACTCCGATTGCCAGCAATATCTATCCAGATCTGAAGTTGCTCCCGGTCGAAACGGCGCGGCTTGATGCTGCCCCTACTGAATAGCTCAAAGTCGAGAGAAGACCCAGCTCTCATCCATGCCACAACCAGGCCGCTGAGCGCAGGCCAGCATTGCGCGATGCAAGTTGAGATGTCTGATTTATTGGAATCCTAGAATTAATTTCGCGAGTACTTGAGGCGGGACCAGGCGGCGAAGGCGTAGAGCGGGATGCCGAGGGCTGCGGTTGCAAGGGAGAAGGCGAAGGCTGAAATGCCGGCGACTGTTTCTGTGCGGGAGGCGTAGAGGGCGTAGAGGACGAGCGCGGTGGGACTGAGGCCGAGAAGCACGGCGAGCCAATCAGGCCCGGGTATTCGGAACGGGCGGGGCAGGGCAGGCTCGCGTTTGCGAAGGACGATGAGGGCGACGAACTCGAGAATCATCGACATTCCCCAAAGGACGAGGTCGATGGTGATGAGGCGTTCGAAGGTGAAGCCGAGAGCGAGTGCCCAGCAGAGTCCGCAGGCAAGGATTGCGACCCATGGGGATCCGTTGCGCAGGCGCTTGGTGAAAAACGCGGGCAGGTAGCCGTCCTCGGCAAGCGCGTGGGGCAGGCGCGTGTAGGACATGGTGAGATTGCTGAAGGTGCCAAAGTCGTCGATGACGCCGGCGACGACGACTGCGGTGGCGAGGAGCGGTCCGCCGAGCATGGAGGCTGCGTCGACCCAGGCGCCGGTGGAGAAACGCGTGGCGGGGATGCCTGCCCAGGCAACGGCGGAGATGGGAATGGCGTAGGTGAGCATAATCATGGTCACGGCGAGGAGGATCATGCGGGGGTAGTTGCGCTGAGGGTCTTCGACTTCGTTGGCGACCGTGGTGGCGTTGTCCCAGCCCATGTAATTCCACATGGCGACGAGGACCGCGGTGGAGAAGCTGACTCCTGCGGGGTGGGCCATGGAGGCGTGTCCGCCGAAGGGACCGTGGGCTCCGAGGAATCCGGCTGCGATGGCAAGTCCGACCAAGACGACGTAGGGCGAGATGGAGATGATCCACAATCGTACGGAGCCTTCGCCGACGGAGACGGCGCCGCGGAGATTCCAGAAAACTGCTGCAGCTACAACTGCGAGCTCGAGGAATAGGGCGCGATGCCCGCCGGTGAGTCGGGGTGCGAGGTGACCGAGGTAGAGGACGAAGGTTGTGGGATAGATGGCCATGTCGAAGACGGAGGCGGCGAGCGAGAGCCATGCTTCCTGAAATCCCCAGAAGGGGCCGAGTGCGCGGCGCACCCATGCGTAGAAGCCGCCTTCGGCTGGAACGGCTGAGGCGAGTTCGCCGAGCATGAGTGCAGTGGGGAAGCTCCAGAAGAACGGCAGGATGAGGATGAGGATGAGTGCACGTCCGTAGCCGCCGAAGCCGATGATGTCCTCGATATCGTAGGGGCCGCCGGAGACCATGAAGTAAGTCGCGGCAAGCAGGGGGAAGAAGCGGAGCTTACTGCGCCTGGTGCGAGTGCGCTTCATTCCGGGGATTCGAAGGGACATGTATGCCAATGTATCGGACGAAGGCGAGGCTCTGAACGCGTTCCGGTGGTAGGCGCTATCTCGAGGATTGTTGCTGGGGGTTGTAGCCCATGCCGGAGAGAACTCCGCGCATGTAGCTGAAGCTTTCGATGACGCCGGGCATAGGATCGTCGGCGCGGATTTCATATTCTAGGTCGACGAAGCCCGGGTAATTGATTTTGATGAGGGCTTCGAAGATCTGACGGATGGGCATTTTGCCTTCACCTACGGCGACCTGGCTCTCCTTGTCGGTGAAGCTGGTGAGGTCTTTGATGTGCATGTTAAAGAGGCGCGGTCCAGCGGCGTGGATGGCTTCGATGACATCAGTGCCGGCGCGGACGCAGTGGCCTACGTCGATGCAGCAGCCCATGCGCGGATCCATGGTCTTGACGAATTTGAGGACATCGAGAGGCGAGGGGAAAATCTTGTCTTCGGGGCCATGATTGTGGATGGCGATGCGGATGTCGTATTCCTTTACGAACTTTTCAACGCGCGGGAGGGTGGCGGGTGCGGGATCCCCGGCGACGATGGTTTTAATACCGGCGCGCTTGCAGTATTCGAATTTGGCGCGGATGTCATCGTCATCGTCTTTTTGGAAATAGATGGCTCCTGCGGCGTGTAGGTGGATGCCGTTGGCTTCGTAGTCGGATACGGCCTGGGCTTCGGCGGCGTTGTTGTCAGGCAGGTGGTCCTTTACGTCCTTGGCGTTGAGGGCCGTGACGCGGAGCTGCTTCATGAAGGCGATGAGTTGGGCGCGGGTGAAGTTGCGGAAGGTGTAGCTGGCGAGGCCGAGACGGATAGGTGAGGGGTTGCCGGTGGATTGGGTGAGGTTTTGATCCCGCCCAAGCATCGCTTCGATGGGGCGCACGACTCCGGCTGCGGTTGCGAGCAGCACGGAGGAGCGGACAAAGTTGCGGCGAGAGATAGTCATGCTTGGTGGCCTCTTCGTACTGTGTTTTCCAGGTCTCAGAATCGAGATTTTTCGACAAGCTTTGAGGATCACGAAATCGTAAGCGAGTTTGACTAGATCTTTGGGGCCCAGCCGGGTTGGTAATCGCGGGTCCAATACTTCATCGCCTCGGGGTCGTCTTTAATCTGGGCGCCGTTGGCGGCGTCGAGGTTGAGCTCGCGGTTGACGAACCAGGCGATGTTGGAGAGCTGGAGCATGGTTACGGCGACGTTGCCGACGGAGACGGGGGCGTTCAGCTTTTCGCCGCTGCGGACGCCGGCGATGAAGTTGGCGAAGTGGAGGTCAGTCATGGAGTCAGCGCCGATGGTGTCGGATGTGGACGTCTGCTTGTCGGCGGGAGCTTTGAACTCGTCGGTCTTTTTGCCGTGGAGGTCGTAGATTTCGTAGCCATCGCGATCGACGAGGACGGTGCCGGTGGTGCCTTCGATGATGGAGCCGCGGCCGCGGTTGTAGTAGCGCATCCCGTTGCAACTGGTGCTTTCCCACGAGATCATCTTGTCGCCATATTCGTAGCTAGTGACGATGGTGTCGTAGAACTGCCAGTCGTCATTGAAAGCGAAGCGTCCGCCGGATGCGGTGACGCGATTCGGGTATTCGACGCCGAGCGCCCAGCGGCATACATCAACTTCATGGGTGCCGTTGTTCAGGCATTCGCCGGTGCCCCAGATGCGGAACCAGTGCCAGTTGTAGGGCTGGTAATTGTCTTTGTATTCCTGGCGCGGTGCGGGGCCCTGCCAGAGATCCCAATCGAGAGTGGCGGGGACGGGAACGGCTTTGCCATGGCCGATGGATTTGCGGGTGTTGTCGTACCAGCACTTGGCGAAATAGGCGCGGCCGATGAGGCCGGAGTGAATCTTGTTGACGATTTCGATGGTGTGCGGCGAGGAGCGCTGCTGGGTGCCCATTTGAACGAGCTTGCCGTACTTCTGTTGGGCCTGGACGAGGAGCACGCCTTCGGCGGGGTTGTGGCTGCAGGGCTTTTCGACGTAGACGTGCTTGCCGGCCTTGAGGCCGAGGATGGCCATGGGCGTATGCCAGTGGTCGGGCGTGGCAATGGTGATGGCGTCGATATCCTTACGCGCAAGGAGCTTGCGGAAGTCTTTTTCGGTGGCGGGGTCAAAGCCGAGTTGTTTGGCTGCTGAGGCGAATTTGTTGAGGATGTTGGTCTCGACATCGCAGACGTGCGTGATGTTGGCGTCGGCCTGGTTGGCCTTCAGCGAGGAGAGATGCGCGTAGGCGCGGCCGTTAAGGCCGATCACCGCGAAGTTGAGCCGCTCGTTGGCGCCGGCGATGCGGGCGTAGCTTTTGGCGGTGCTGGCGATGGCTAGGCCGGCCGCGCCGACTGCGAATTCACGTCGCGTGATCATGCATTCTCCTCAGCTGTATGTTTTGGGTCGCGGGAAAACCCCCCGAAATTGTGCACACACATGCTAAACGGTTTGCGTCAGGAGGCAAGACTTGGGGGGCCTGAGGCTAAGACGGTTTGGGGAAGCAAGAAGATTTGTAGAGGCGGGATTTATGGAGGAGAGATGAGTAGAATCGGGGGATGCTGACGTCGCTGCATATCGGAATTGTGGGGTGTTCGGCGGAGGGGGCTTCTTTGTGCTACCGGACGATCTGCGAGAAGGGTGCGCAGGTGCTGGGGCCACACGGCCATCCGGAGATCACGATGCACACGCATTCACTGGCCGCCTATGTGGAGTGCCTGGACCGGAATGACTGGGAAGGCGTGGCCGAGTTGATGCTGGATTCTGCGCGGAAACTGGAGCGGGCGGGGGCGGAGTTTTTGATCTGTCCGGACAATACAATTCACCAGGCCATGGCGCTGGTGGAGCCGCTCTCGTCGCTGCCATGGCTGAATATTGCCGAGGTGGTGGCGGACGAGGCGGCGGAACACGGGTACCGCCAGGTGGGGCTGCTGGGAACGAAGTGGTTGGTACAGAGCGAGGTCTATCCCGAGAAGCTGGGATCGCGGGGGATCGGATTTCTGAGGCCTACGGACGAGGAGCGCCGGGAGATCGATCGCATCATTATGGATGAGCTAGTGTATGGAGTGTTCCGGCCGGAGTCGGTGACGTACTTCCAATTCGTGATCAGGCGAATGAAGGACGAGGGCTGCGACGCGGTGGCGCTGGGGTGTACGGAAATTCCATTGATTATCAGCAATCGGAACTCGCCGCTGCCAGTGCTGGATTCGACGCGGCTGCTGGCCTGGGCGGCGCTGCGGAGGGCAGTGGCGGCGCACGTGTGAGTGGAGTTCCAATTCTCGGTGATTGAGCGAAAAAGAAAAAGGGCGCCACTGGCGCCCCTTTTCAACTGGTACAAGAGCAGGCTATTTGCTCTTGGCGGGTTGGGTGGCGATGATCATGCTGGAAATCTTGGCGTAGGTGGCGGCGGGGATGATGCCCTTGGTCTTGAGCTGGGACTTGTTGGCATAGGGGCGGCCCGCGATGATCTTTCCTGAATAAGCGTCGCCGATTCCGGGGAGCGCCTTGAGCTGATCGGCACTGGCGGAATTGATGTCGACGAGGTCGGTTTTTGCTGCGGTCTTGGCAGAACTCGCGGTCGTTTGGGCAGATTTTGCGGTGGACTTCGCCGTGGAGTTGGTTGATGAAGACTGGGCGGAGGCGGGAAGAACGCTGAGCAGAGAGCAGGCGGTCAACCCGAGAATGACGGAAGTGAAACGTCCGAGGCGCATACATATCTCCTTGGTACTGAATGTGAGATGCCAGAACAACGTCGGCGAAGAACGTGCCGATGAGCGGAACCATGCTATCCGGTTGGGTTAGGCGCAAGGAAGAGTTAATCGATCTGCGCGGTGCGGGTCGGACTGGCGAGCTTCAAAACGGAAACAGGCGTAGTGCTTGCAGCCGTGTCGCAACTGATGCGGAACTCAGGCGACCGAAATATGTAGTGCGCACACTCTACTTGCGGCAGGAGCGGTTGTGAATGTGAGGCGGATGCATCTAGAGCACTAGCTTGCCTATGAGACATGTTCGGACCGTTCCGCCGACCCAAATCTGGGAACCATCCTGCTGTATATGAACTCGGCCCATTCGCTTCAGTACTGTACCCTGGCTAACAATGTATTCAGAGCGCGCGATCCGAGCATTGATCAGCCACCGCGCGAGTCCGGCATTGAGGCTTCCGGTCACGGGGTCTTCATGGCCGACCGCCGCCTCCGCGCTAAAGGCGCGCACTTCAAATTGAGCGAATGTTCCATCTCTGACGGGATCGAACGCTGCGAAGACCCCGACCTTCAAACCCGCCAGCGTCGAGTAGTTGGGATGGAGCGATAGAACCTCATCGCGGGAGCGCAGCATGATCGCAAGCCAGCCTGAGCCGTTGTCTACCCAATTTGAAGTGGTGATTGCGTCAGTCGCGAGATTCAGTCCGAGACAGACCCGCGCCAGGATCTCAGGTTCGACTGGCCCTTGACGGATCAGTTCTGGCGCCGCAAACGAGAGTTCTTCAAGCGACCGGCGGATGGGAATGAGGCCAATCCCGCATTCCTGCACTATGACATTGCGCTTCGGTACTCCTCCAGCGGCCAGCCAGACGTGACAGCTGCCCAGGGTAGGATGGCCGGCAAAGGCCACCTCCCGATCGGAATTGAAGATGCGAACGCGATAGTCGGCGGCCGGCGATCTTGGTTTCAGGAGGAATGTTGTCTCACTTAAGTTTGTCCAGTTTGCGAAGGAGGACATCTGGTCGTCGGTCAGCCCGTCGGCGCCGATGACTACCGCAAGAGGATTGCCCAGCAAGGGTTTTGGTGAGAATACGTCGACCTGCTGAAACGCGAATGCTTTGGCGCTTTCTGTGGGCTGCCGTTTTTTGGTCTTCGCTGCATCGAACTGAGCCAGGGAAGCCGCTGCAACCAGATTAAGGAACTCGCGTCGATGCAGCATACCCAAGCCTCCAACATCTTATTTTTGAAATTTAAGTACCGCCCTATACCAAAGGTGCATCGGGGATTCGGGTATTTTGTTTTCCTCCGGTGCACTCAAATGAAACGCGACTCCGGAAGGTTAGCGCTCGCGAGGAAGAACTGGATATCACACTTACCCTCGCTTTATTCGAAGCAACTCGGAGCACGGTTCAAGCTGTTTCTACAGGACGGGGTCTCTTCCTATCATCCTTCATCCGGGGACGACGTTCCCTGGAACTCAGGGGCCCACTCTGAGCCAGGCTAGAGATTTCCTCCGAGAACTTGAGCGCGATTGTGAGTGCCTTTATCGACTTTGCGGAGGAAACGATGAGAGCGAGGATGCAACAAGGGGCAGATGAAAGGGGCACCCGAAAGCGCCCCCATTAGGCGATGTTTTGGCTCCTTAATTCACTCGTTCATCGTTGGAACGGCGCTGTCCTTTGCGGCGGTCGAATTTGTCTGCGCGCCAATCCGGAGCCCCGGAGCGGCGTTCGCGGGCATTGGCGCGGCGCTCGGGAATTTTTCGGGAATCGGGCAAGACAACCATTGCAGTGGTGGTGGAGTCGAGATTCATCAGCTGTTCGTCGATCTCGGCGTCGACCTTGCGGGCGATGTTGCCCGTCGTAAGAAGCCGGTTGAGGATCGGTATTTTCGCGCGCTGAGTTTCGATGTAGTCGACACCCTCGGCGGTGAGCGAGAAGTCGGAGTTATCGGCCCTGAGGATGTAGCCCTTTTTGGTTAGGTACCAAGTAGTGAAGTCGAGGTAGTCACGGGGGAAGCCCATGCGGCGCTCGATTTCGGCGAGGCTGACCTGCGGGTCAAAGGGATTGGAGCGGCGCTTGTAATAAAGGACAGCGAGGACGGCCAGGCGGCGATTGAGTTCGCCCTGGACGTGGTCCATAAAATCGACGGATTCGGAAAGGGGAACGTTCCGGACGGGCTCTTCGCGCTCGTATTCGCGATCGTAATCGGAGCGGCGGTCGGGGTCGGAGAGGACGTCGTAGGCGCTCTTCAACAGGAAGAACTTTTCCGGGTCGCCGGTCTCGGGGTTATCGGGATGGAAGCGAGACGCAAGGAAACGGTAGACACGATGGATAGTCTCGAAGTCCGCATGCGGGCTTATCTGAAGAAACTCGTAATAGTCCAGCGTCTTTGTCGCTTCAAGCATTGGGGAGAACCTCTGGCAGTTGGAGCTGTTGTATGAGGAATGTTGCATTGCAGCCGGGGTCGGCAGCAATCACACGATTTGGGGAGCGGAGGACGAGCGTAACTCGAATGCAGTGACCAAGGAGTGATGAAGGAGCACTCGGCGGAAGAGAAACAGAACCAAGTCAACGATTTGTGCAAGCAGGACCGTTTCTGGGCACCAGCAGTTGTACATACGCTGGCGCTTTTGTGTGAGGGGCGAGCTGTTGATGGGGCGCAGCATTCGCGGGCGACATAGGCGCGCCGATATACTCAGCATTTGGGCGTGCAAGGTGCGCTCACGGGAGATTCCTGTCTTGTCCTTCAGCCGCCGCGGATTCCTGCAATCACTCTCGAGGACCGCACTTGTTCTATCTCTGGAAGATGTTTTGAAGTTAGGCCGGCCTGCACTCGGTCAGGAGACTGCGCAGAAGGCCAAGGGCAGCGCGCGCCAGTCGTATGAAGCTCAGACGCGTCCGGCTCCGAAGGGAGCTCCTTCACCGGTGACGGGGACACCGCTGGGTGTGCAGTTTGTGGATGTGGCGAAGGAAGCCGGGCTGAATGTTGAGATGATTTTTGGCGGGGAGCACCGGAACAAGTACCTGCTGGAGACGACGGGATGCGGGGCGGCGTTCTTCGACTACGACCAGGATGACTGGGTGGATATCTTTCTGGTGAACGGGTGGCGGCTGGAAGGATTTCCGAAAGGCAAGGAACCTGTATGCCGGTTGTTCAAGAACAATCGCGACGGGACGTTTACGGATGTGACGATCAAGGCGGGGCTGGCGCGGTCGGGGTGGGGACAAGCGTGCTGCGTCGGGGATTACAACAACGATGGATGGAATGATCTGTTCGTCAGCTATTACGGGCAGAACTCGCTGTTCAAGAACAACGGCAATGGGACGTTTACGGATGTGACGAAAGAGGCTGGGCTGCTGCAGGATCGGCTGCGGTGGAACTCGGGATGTACGTTTGTGGATTATGACAAGGACGGCCGCCTGGATTTGTTTGTGGGGAACTATATCGATCTCGATCTCAAGACCACGCCGCTGCCGGAAGATGCGAACTGCACGTATAAGGGGATTACGGTGGCGTGCGGACCGCCGGGGCTCGAGGGCGGAAAGAACATTCTGTACCACAACAAGGGCGACGGGACATTTGAAGACGTGAGCGAGAAGGCCGGGATGTGGGGGACGCTGGGGACGTATGCGCTGAGTTGCGGCGCGGCGGATCTGGACAACACGGGCTGGCCAAATATTTATGTTGCGAATGATTCGACGTCGGCGACGTACTACGTGAACCAGAAGGATGGGACGTTTAAAGACCAGGCAATCGAGGCTGGTGTGGCGTATTCGCCGGATGGGAAGCCGCAGGCTGGGATGGGCGTGTCGATTGGGGACTACAACCGGGACGGGATGCTGGACATCGTGAAGACGAACTTCGCGGGCGACACGGACTCACTGTTCTTGAACCTTGGCGATGGGTCATTTGATGATCGGACGTACCAGGCGGGGCTGGGGATCAACACGCGGTTGCTCGGCTGGGGTGTGAGTTTCATCGATTTCGATAATGATGGATGGCTCGATATTTTGGTGGCGAACGGGCACGTGTATCCCGAGGTGGACGGAACGCAAGTGGATGCGGCTTATGCGGAGCGGAAATATTTGTATCGCAATCTGCGGCAGGGACAGTTTGAGGACGTGAGCCTGATTGGGGGGCCGGGCATCACTACGGATGCCAAGGCGCGGGGATTCGCGCTGGGTGATTTTGATAACGATGGTGATCTGGATGCGGTGGTGAATTGCGTGAATGCAGTTCCGCAGCTGCTGCGATGCGATGCTGTACCGGGAGAGGCTTCGGCGTTGAAACGAAGCTGGGTAAAGATTCGGCTGGTGGGAACGAAGTCGAACAAGACCGGTATCGGCGCCCGGATTAAAGTCGTGGCGCAAACGGGGACTGGAATTGTCGCCGGCAAGACGGTTTCCGCGCTGACGCAGATTGAAGATGTGAAGTCGTGCAACGGATACTACTCGGCGAGCGATCTGCGGATTCACTTCGGGCTGGGCGAGGCGAAGAAGGTGGATACGGTTGAGATACGCTGGCCTTCAGGTGCCATGGACACGCTGAAGGATCTGGATGTGAACCGGCTCTATGTGGTGGAAGAGGGCGGGAAAATTCTGAAGAATGAGGCGCTGGTGGCGGCGAAGAAGAAGGGGTAGGCTTGCGGGCAACGTGATTGGTGCGAGATAGGAGAGCATCATGCGCGAAGAAGTACTAAGGGTGGTCGAGACATACATTGAGGCAGTGCGAAAGAACGACACGGCGCGATTGCCTCTGCATCGAGATGTTGTATTTGCAGGCCCTCTGCGCACCTACCGAGGTGTCGCGGAATTCGAGAAGGGGATTGCGGAGTTCGTACCTCTGATGAAGAGCATCGACGTGATTCGCCTGGCTGCGGATGAGGAGACGTGCGCCGCAGTGCTGGACATCGACACGGTGTTTGGACGAATTCCCTTCCTCGAGTATTTCCATGTGCAGAATGGAAAGATCGTTTCGATCAGGACGTACTACGATCCGCGCATGATTCTCGAGGGCTTGAGCAAGAGAGCGAAGGTGTAAAACCAGGTCCGGTTCAGAAGAGGCGCGCGCGACGCTGCTCGTGATCGAGGAGCCAGCGTTTGCGTTCGATGCCGCCGCCGTAGCCCGTGAGAGAGCCATTTGAACCGATAACGCGGTGGCAAGGAACGATGACAGCGACAGGGTTTGCGCCGTTGGCGAGTCCGACAGCCCGGACGGCTGCTGGGCGGCCGATGCGCTGGGCAAGCTGGCCGTATGAAATTGTGGCGCCGCAGGGGATTTCGCGCAGAGCGCGCCAGACTTCGCGCTGGAACGGCGTGCCACCGGTTTCGACCGGGATGGTGTCGATGGCGTTGAGCTCCCCAGCGAAGTAATGGGAGATCGCTTCGCTGAGGCCGTGGGGGTTGGCGGCGGGTTGGAGGGTGAAGCCGTGCTCGCCATAGTTAAGGCGAAGCTGGTGGCGAACGACTTCTTCATCTTCGGCGAAAAGCGCGACACGGAGATTCCCTTCCTTGTCAGCGACAATCATCAGCTGGCCGATGGGAGAGGATATTTGGTCAATCAGCAAATCGAGCGGTTGGGGCATGGTGGTTGGATTCATTCGTTCGAATTGGAATTCTCTCATGCAGCGGTTGAGCAAGGAATGGGGACAGAGGATTCACAATCTGATGACATTTGACGTGAACCTGAGATGCCAAAACCCCGTCTGAATTCCCGTAAGCACGAACGAGAACGGCAGCGAGAGCTGTTGGAGAGCAGCGCCTGTTTCGCTATTCGTCTATTGGTCCGGCAGCACTTTTCTGCCTAAGCATTGTCGTATTGGTTGCGGTTGCGGGGGTAGTCGAGGCTCGACCTGCAAACGAGGAGCGCGACCCGAATGCGCCTTGTGCGCGCTGTCATCGCGAGATATACGAGCGCTATCGCAGTACACCGATGGCCAATGCAAGTGGTGTAGCCGCCGATGGATTCATCGGGGGTGAATTCAGACATGCGCTTTCGGGCATCGACTATCGAGTGACGGAAGATGGCGGGCACGTGTTTTTGAGCTACGAACGCAAAGATACTTCATCGGGTAACGAACTGAATGGGAGACAGGAGCTGAAATTCTTTATTGGCTCTGGAAAACGCGGGCGCACCTATCTGTTTGAGCAGCGGGGTTATTGGTTCGAGTCGCCAATCAACTGGTATGGAAAGAAGCGGGTTTGGGATATGGCGCCTAATTTCCAGCAGGCAACGGAGATGCCGTTGACGCTGGCTGTGGATCCGGGATGTTTGCATTGCCATGCATCAGAGGTCGCGCGGTCACTGCCGGAAGCTCGCAATCTTTACTCGGGCAAGCCATTCGAGTACGGAGGAATCAGCTGCACGGCGTGTCATGGTGACGCGAGCGCGCACGTGGCTTCAGGTGGTAAGGCGGACATGCTGCACATTGATGGGCTGCAACCAATCCGCCGTGATTCGATTTGTCTGAACTGTCATCTTGAAGGTCATATCGCGGTGATGCGAGAAGGAAAGCGGAGCGAGGATTTCATTCCTGGCGACGATTTGTTTGATTACACTGCGTATTTCATCTTCAGGAAAGAAGCGGGAGCGGGCGGGCGGGCAACGAGCCAGTGGGAGGCTTTGATGCGAAGCGAGTGCAAAAAGCAGTCGGGAGACCGGATGACCTGCACAACGTGTCATGATCCGCACGGATCGCCTTCTTCAGCAGAGAGGGTCGCGTTTTATCGGCAGAAGTGCCTGCAGTGCCACGACAAGAGCGGGTTTGGGTCGAAGCATCATCCTGAGAATCAGGACTGCACGGCATGTCACATGGGGCGGCCGCCAACGAATGACATCGCGCATGAGCAGCTGACCGATCACTGGATCAGAACGCATGTGAACAATGGACGCGAGCCGAAGACGAGCACGGGTGAACTGGACGCGATCAGCGGAGGCAGCGAGGACGATCGGGATCTGGGGATAGCGTATGCGCAGATGGCAGGGCACGGGGATGAGGCGGCGGCAAAGCGGGCTTTGGAGTGGTTGAGGCTGGCAGAGCATGCGGGTGGCGGGGCTCGGAAGGATCACGAACTGCATTCCAATCTCGGATTTTTGGAACAATTACGCAAAGAAAATGGATCGGCAGCCGAGGAGTACAAGCTGGCGCTCGAGGCGGACCCGTACGATGCCCTTGCGGCAGGAGATCTGGCGTTACTGGACGTTCGGGAGCACAGATATGGAGAGGCGAAGGGGCTATGGAACGAGGTATTCGAACACGATCCGACGCAGACGGCGGCAGGTTTGAACCTCGCAATCCTGGAGTGCGATATGGGAGACCGCCGTGGGCCGGAGGCGGTGCTGGAGCGGATCCTGGAGTTCTCCCCCGATGACGGCAAGGCAAGGGCTCTGCTTGGACTGATTCGGTCAGGCAGGGAAAAGTGCGGTTCGAAATAGGGAGATTGTGGCGGGCATCTTCGCAGTTAACAGAAAGATGAGAAGGGGGATGCGCTGCAAATAGCTGCAATGTCATACCGAATCAGCGTTTCAGGCAGGGAAACTTCCAGATAGGACGTGAGAGCTCGGGGAATGCCGGAATATTCAGTAGAGGAGGGGTGGATCGCTCTGGCGGAATGCGCGAAATGGGCGCGGCTACGCTAGTTGATCTAGGTCCTTTGAGAATCAATCATTTGGTGCAGACAAAAGGCATTCCTAAAGTGGACTGCAACTAACAACGGCCTGATTGGAGAGAGGCATCCGGGATTTCGGCGGCAGCTTCAAATGTTATATCAAACTGTGACAATGAGAGCTGTTTGTATAGATAGAAATCTACAGCTCGTGAGTCCATGAACGGATTTTTAACGAGCTATGAAAGGTCCTTGTTCTGAAAGCCAATTGAGATAAATCGCTTTATATGCAGGTTGTTAGTTATGGAACAACTGCCTAGGAATTTCCGAAGATCTGGGGCGTTAAGGCAAGTAAAGGTTTCCCGGCAATGACATGTCGATTTGAGCCTTTTCTCTAAATGTTTTAAGTCGTTTAGCGTTGACATGGCTTGCGGATTTCAGTATGGTTTCGATTTGCTCCGG
>Ga0068855_100003262_pt1 | contig 19853 bp, 21 predicted proteins | sample KBSCornC52_FD_66592 | JGI IMG/M metagenome (GOLD analysis project Ga0068855, IMG submission 66592) | Corn rhizosphere microbial communities from Kellogg Biological Station, Michigan, USA - KBS Corn C5-2 | ecosystem: Host-associated > Plants > Roots > Rhizosphere > Soil ...
GAACTACACAATCCATCCACGGACGTGCGAAACAGCACCAGATGAAGCGTTAATTGTTATGTAAGGCCTAAATGGCGGATTCCATGGAGTTGAGGCTGCGCGTTGTCCTTGCAGATCCTCTGCCCGGGGTGCGATACTGCCTTCAGCGCACGAGTCGCGCGGACTGCGTCGACCACAAGAGCTCGGGCGCCAGCGATCTCGCATTCGATTTGACGGTGAAGGTGAAGCCGGCGGGTGACGCGTTCGACTACCACGGCCCGTTCGTGCAGGGCAGGAGAGGGGAGCGGTACGTCGCGATTCTCATCGGCACGCTCGCGGGAGAGGCGGATTCGTGCTGGACCCGCGCCGTGAAGATCCACCTCAGCCCCATTCCGTCCGCAACCGTCGAATCCGCTCTGAATCGAGCGGATGTCGTCCTTACCGCGCGATTCCCCGGCCGCGCGAAGAGCGGAGGGCCTTCCTGCGCCTCGATTCGCCCGCTCGACGATGGCTGGCGTGCCGCATGACCCGTAGCAGCACCATGTAACGGAACGGCAATTAGCCGGAATGAACGGGATAAACGAAAATGGGGAGGGCCAGTTCAACGGCATTCCCCATTCCTTATTCTGTTCATTCCGTTTATCCCGGCTATTCTCAGCTTCTGCTCGTCGGGTTATCGGCGGCGACTTAACGACTGGCGGAGAGCCGGCTCGACAGCGGCACGATAACCGCCCCGTCCCGCCGGACATCGCCGCATCGATACGCTGCATCACGTAGATCCCCTGCCTACTCCCACAATGTCACGCTGTAAACCCCTGAAGCAAGCGCCGGAAACGCCGCCGCGACTACCGAATGGCATCCGGTGATGTTCTCAATTCCGAGCCGGGCCATCGTTGCACATTTTGACCGGTCGCCGTACAAGTTAATGAGGTCGCGGATAGACGGTCGGACCCGCACAGAGGACTCGGAAGGATCGGCATCAATGATGGTTCGCGCGAAGGGAGAATCGAGAATGAATTGCAGATTCAGGTTCGCAGTGGCGATGTGTGTCGCGTTAACGGCCACAGGCATGGCAAGGTCCAGCGTCATCTTCGTTCGCGAAACGGGAGGGAACGACGCAAACACGGGGACGAGCTGGTCGTCTGCAAAGGCGACGATTTCCGCAGCACTGGCGACTACTGGAATGGGCGATGAAGTCCGTGTAGGTAAGGGTACTTACGAAAACTGCTTGCTTACTGTGCCTGCAGGAGTTGCATTCCTCGGCGGATTTGATCCCGGCACCGGCACTCGGGATCCGGTTACAAATGCCACGATACTATCTGGCAACAGCTCCGGTCCTGTCGTATCCCTCGCCGACTCAACGGCTGCCACGCCACAACGAGTGGACGGCTTTACCATCACCGGGGGCAACGGCGGCATCGCCGGGAGCGTTGTCGTCGCGACAATCAGCAACAATGTCATCACCGGAAATGTCCAGAACCGGATAATTCCGAATACGTGGATCTACGATGGCGGGGGAATTAGCATCGAGGACGTTCCCGCTGCCCTCGCCGGGTCGACGGCGAATCTCGGCAACGTCCAGGTCCAGATCCTGAACAATACGATTACGAACAACACGACCACAGGATGGGGCGGAGGAATTGGAATTGCCAACGGGACAGCCGTGATCTCAGGCAATGATATCCGAGGAAACGCAGCTCTAAACACTTACGGAGGTCAGGATGGAGGCGGCGTCATGTTGTCCGTGTGTAACGCCCAGGTCTCCGATTGCAATTTGAGCAACAATACGTGCCCTGGCAATGGTGGCGGCCTTGTCTCGTTTGGACTGCCGGGAACTTCGACAGATATCCGCCGATGTATCATTGCGAACAATATCAGCCGCTTCTCCGGCTCTGGCCTGGAGTTTGTTACCGGTACGGACCGCGTGGCGGACTGCCTGATTCAGGGCAATAGGTCTCTGGAATACCCCTCCTACGGGGCGGGAATCGGTTCATGGAACGAGAGCCTCACTGTCGACCGCTGCCGTTTCATCGGTAATTGGGCGGCGAACAACAGTGGGGCAATCGAGCTGGACGGAAACACGACCGCCAACACAGTCGTAATCTCGAACAGCCTGTTCGACAGCAATTATGCCAACCAGTTTACAGGCGGAATAACGGTGGCGACGAGCAGCCCCGTCAGCATTATCGGCAATACGTTTGTCAACAACCACAGTACGCTGGGAGGCGGTGGAGTATCGGCCTTTTCGAACTTCACGTCCGCGACCTCCCATCCCTTGATAATGAACAACATCGCGGCGTACAACGACGGCGGTTTTACCGAGACGCCAGGAAGCGGGTCCACTTCCCGGAACAACTGCGCCTTCGGCAACAATCTCTTTCAGAACGCGATCGCGAACTCGCAGAACGACTTCATCGCGGACCCGATGTTCGTCAACGCGGTTTCAGGAAACTACCGTCTTCAGACTGCCTCACCGTGCGTGGACGCCGGTGACGATTCGGTCGTGGACGGGTCGTGGCTCGACCTCAATCTCGGAGCCCGTACGCAAGGGGCGCACGTAGACCTCGGCGCACTCGAAGGCGACTTCATTCCTCCCGCGGCGAACGGTCAGACGCTGTCGCTGGAGGAAGACACAACGCTCGGAATTACGCTGACGGGGACCGAAACGGGCTCCGGCATCGCTTCGTTCGACGTCGCCACACAGCCCACGCACGGGACGCTCTCTGGAACGGCGCCAAACCTCGTCTACACGCCTAACTCACACTACCACGGCCCCGATCAGTTCACATTCACCATCACCGACCGAGCCGGAAACGTGTCGCCCGCTGCATCCGTCGCTCTTTCGGTGGTCAATCAGGCGCCGGTTGCGTTCGACGACGACGTCACGACATCGAAGAACACGCCCGCATTGGCCGCGGTCACCGCGAACGATACGGACTACGAGCATGACCCGCTTACAGTCTCGAGCCTCACACAGCCTGCACATGGCACCGTGGTCATCAATGCTAACTCCACCGTGACCTACAGCCCGATCCAAGGGTACATCGGAAGCGATTCTTTCACCTACACGATTTCGGACGGAGCCGGAAATACCGCCACGGCAGCGGTGAACGTGAAGGTGCAGAACACCTCAACTGGCGGCACGCCGCCCACAGCGGTGAATGACAGTGCATCGACAGCCAACCATACTCCCGTTTCCCTGACGCCGCTGACGAATGATTCCGGCGCTGGCACACTCGCTATCCTCTCCATCACGCAGCCTGCAAATGGAACGGCCGTTCTCGGCTCGAATAACGTGGTCACCTATACGCCCAACGGTTCGTTCAACGGGACGGACAAATTCACGTACACCATGACCGACAGCAGTGGTCTGGTCGCTACGGCGACGGTCAGTGTGTCCGTCGCAGCGAACAAGAGCCCGGTCGCCAGCCCGGATTCGGCGTCCGTGGTGAACGGCGGCACGGTTACGCTCAACGTTACCCTGAACGATACCGATCCCGAAGGGGACAAGGTGACAATCACGGGCATCACGCAGCCGGCCAGCGGGCTGGTGGTGGTGAATACGGATAGCAAGGGGAATCCGGACGGAACGGTAACCTATGCCTCTGTCTCCGGATTCAAGGGCAAGGTGACTTTCACCTACACGATCTCGGACGGCTACGGCGGCACGGCAACCGGGACAGTAGCAGTCACAGTCACTTCGTCCATGCTGCCGATCGCCAATAACGACAACGTGACGGTTACGCGGAATACGTCAGACAACCCCATCGACGTGCTGGTGAATGACAGCGACCCTTCAGGAACAGGTCTGACCATCGACTCGTGGACCGCGCCTTCCGGAGGATCGGTGCGGCTCAGCGCTGACGGCAGGAAGCTGCTCTTCAATGCGCCGAACGTAAAGGGCAAGTTCCGGTTCGACTATACGATCAGGAATACCTTCGGAACGGCAACGGCGACGGTCACGGTTACGGTACAGTAAACCTTCGTCGTTTCCGCAAAACGGAATAGCCCGCCGCAATTCTCCTTGCGGCGGGCTTTACTTTGTGGCCGAGCGGTTAGCTCCGGCAGGTTGGATTGTCGGGGTCGTTCCAGGTGAACGCATGAACGGGGGTGACGCATTCCGGAGCGCGCATGGTGAGCGTGTCGCCACTGAGGTCCCACGCGCCGAATCCTTCCGCTCGCGCGGCGTTCAATGCATCGCCCACCGTCTGCGGAACATTGGAGAGCGGGATGAGCTGCGCCATGTCGAGCGCCATTGCATCGTCTGCGGCGGCCGGGCTCGCCGGCAGTTTAGCCATCTTCACCCGGACTAAAGCGAGAGCCGCATTTGCAGCGAGATTTCGGCATTATTGGGCGCGGCGTAGCTCGCCTCCGCCATGCGCGAGGAGATGTCGGCGTCCAGATCCAAGAGCGCCTCGATTCGCCCGCTCGACGATGGCTGGCGCGCCGCATGACCCGTAACAGCAGCCTGAAGCGGAACGGCAATTAGCCGGGATGAACGGGATGAACGGAATAGAAGGGGGAGGGCCAAAGCGTCGGCCCTCCCAGTCCGTTTTTCCCGTTCATCCCGGCTAATCTCAACTCTTGCTGGTCGGGTCGTTCGGGCCGGCAATCCGATGGCCCGACCCCGTCCGACTACGCCGCCGCGTCGAGCTTCTTTGCATAGCTCTCATAGATAGCCGCCAGGTTGCTCGGGCTGCTCACGACGCCCAGCCGCTTGGCGGTTACCCGATAGGCCGCCGGTTGGCCCATGACAACACCGTGGTGACTGTACCTTATGCGCGTCTCCACGTCGACGAATTGCCACATGCTGCCACACGCCGCTGGCCCGCTCCGCGTTTCAATGAGGTAGACCGTTCCCGGCTTGTTCCCGTTCCCTTTCCACTTCAGCACGACACTTCCGCTTGCAAGAGGCTCGGCAACGAGCGCCGTGGGTGTTTGCGGCCTGGTTGACTCGTGTTTCCGCGTTCGAACCCTCAGTCCGAGCCTCTGCTTCGCACCGTCGGGGACGTTTGGATTGGCCTGGATCTTCCGGGCGAGCATTCGCACAGTCTCTTCCACAGCATTCCGTTCATGGTTTTTGGTCGCCACGGCTCCCTGTGCCCGCCGGTGCGCCGCTAAAGCGTGCCTGACGGATTGACAGAAAGAGTCCGACGCCTCTCTTGCACGCTTCAGCTCTGCATCGTCGAGCCCGAAGGCGGCAGGCTCGTTCTCCAGCTCGGCAACGAAGCGCTGCAGCCAGGCGACCAGGTCGCAGTCTTTCCGTGGAATGAAGTCGGGCATGGCAACTCCTCAACATTAGTTGGCTCGTGGTGGGAACCGTATGGCTTCCGCGCGGCTCCGGCCGGCATCACGGCATGATTCTCGGGAAAGGGAGGGGCCGGCTGGAGGGTTGGCGGGAACGGAGGGCGCGTTCCCATGTGATTTGAGCGTGGGGAGAGGGACGTGGCATGTGCTGCCGGGACCGTCCGCCGCGTTTCCGCGTTCACTCGGCGAGTTCCAGCGCTCCGCGGTTCCGTTCCCGAAACCGGGGGCAGCATTCCCATGTCCGCATCATACGCTGATGACAACGCGGTGGTCTGCCCGCGCAACGCGGGTGCGGAACCGTCTCGGCGTGAGTGGCCTGCAATCAGCACGACCGCAGCGAGGACCACGGGAGGCACACCGGTAGTATCGTTACTCCGCGGCTCGTTCTATAGGTCTGTAGCATTCTCGACCCGAACCAGGCTCATTCGGGTCGGCGGCCGTGGGGCTGCTCGGGCTGGTGAAGCATGACAATACGCTGATGTTTGCGGGTACGGCGGGCGCGCTCTATTCGGCGAACCGCTACGAGCAGGACCGCAGGAGCCAGTCGAAGATCGACCATGCGCGGGCGGAGATGTTCAGCCGCCGCTCGTTCGACCGGGACGGCCGCCACTACACGCGCCACACGGTGAACAGGGACGGCCAGACGTACTACCAGTACCGCCGCGAACATTAGCGCGTGCCGCACAACCAGCGAATTGAACAGACCGCCGGCCCACTCGGGCCGGCGGTCATTGCATGTGAGATGCCTTTCGCTGCCGTAACGAATCTTTTCGAGAAATCTTGCAAGGGAAACCGGCCGGGCTTTCCGAATCTTAACCAGTCCTCAGAGTAACTGGAGGAGCGTCCAATTCGCCGACCGTCCGGCGATGGCAGGCCGCCCACCTGCGGACAATTCATTCGGGACGAGAAAAGTACTGGCCGGCTAAACAGGAGGCAACGATGCGGGAGCGCCCCGATTACGAATTCTCCTTTGAGATCGCGGGACCGATGGCCATGTTCATGCGGCCAGACACGGGCTCTACGCCCGGTTCGTACCCGGTGCCAACCTGCAGCGCCATAAAGGCGATGGCGGAGTCAATTGCACTCGTTGAGGGCGCATGGTTTCAGCCAACCATAATCGAGGTGTGTCACCCGATCAGGTATTCGCAATACGCAACGAACTACGGCGGGCCTTTGCGGAAGCAGGATCAGATCAAGAAGAATGCGAGCTTCCAACTGGTCGCACGTGTACTTGTCGATCCATGCTTTAAAGTGCATGGCCGGTGCGTCAAGGTGGGTTGGCATAACAATTACGATCCGGCAATGAAACTCTGCGGAATGTTAGAACGCCGGTTGGCCGACGGACAATCGCGATTCCCTGCTTGCCTGGGATGGAAAGAGTTCGCGCCGACATATTTCGGTCTTCCGCGGGCAACGACGAAGCGCGACAGTTCTGTGAATGAGACGGTCGAGGGCTACCTTGTGCAGGTTTGGAGTAAGCCCCAAAGCGGCATTTGGCAACCGCGCTTCCAGACGGTAATGATTGAATCTGGGCTATGTGATCTGACGGAGGCATGGCGCAATGTTGCTTGAAGCATGGCGAATCGCGCAAGCCCTCAAGGATGCTGGCATAGACATTGCCGGCCGGTGTGCGGACGTCGCAACGCCAGGGAGGACTGGTGGACCAGTATTGCGCCTTCTTATCGGTGCCGATGGGCAAGCTGAGATCGTGCCTGTTCTGGACGACGAGTTGGCTTCGTTGTGGTCATTTCGCAAGGCGAATTTCCACTATTGGCCAGTGGTGAGACCGAATGGGCCGCTCTGCTCCGACGCTGCGGTCGCCCACGAATGGCGGTCCAAACTCGCTAAAGCTAAACAATTGCCCAGCATGACTGATAGGCGCGTAGCCGTTGCAAAAGTTCTTTCTGAAGGGGTTTTGGCGTCCGAATTCTCGCTACAGCCCCTCCGCGAGTCTGAAGCCAAGGCTAGGAATGCACACAGAGGCAAGTATAGAAAGCACTATGAGCTACCTCGCGATGTCCGCATCCTGAGATGGCGCATCTGGCGTTACCTCCGGACAGCGGAAGCATTTGAGAGTTTTTCGGATAGCTTACACGAGACCATCTTTGCTCTCCTCTACGGGAAGGTAAACAACGGTCAAGTCAGAGGTGACGGCCTGATAGCATTTGACCTCAAGGAAGGGACGATCTATAGCCCCCAAACTCGCCAAGCCGTCGAAACTTCACTCTCGGTAATCACAAATCAGTCCGCTTCCACTGTGGTGTGTGGACTCACCGGACTGCAGGGAAGGCCACACGAAGGCAAGTTCCCAAATCCTACACTTCCCATCGTAGCCAACTCCGGCATTGCCATGTTTTCCATGTTCCGTGAAGCGCCAGCCAACTTCCGATACGGTCGTGCGGACGACAAGATCGTCCGCGTGACGTGCGAGACCGTAAGCAAAGCGCACGACGCTCTTGTCCACGTGACATCAAAGGAGAACTTCCGATCGTACTGGCTAGGTTTCCCTAACGGGAAGACAAAGGACAGGCGCGACCAGTCCGATCTTCTAATTGCTTACGCACAGGGCGTTGAGGTCGCCTGCGCGTACGGCGACGATGAAGAGGACGATCCTGACGGACCAACCTACGAAGAGGCTATTGCGCCCGTTCTGGAGGCGCTCGATGGAAAGGCAAAGCTGACGCCGCGCGCCACGGTCCTATTGGTACTTCTGCGGCAAATCAGCAACGCCCAGGTGCAGGCGGTCTATTGCAGGACTCCCTTGGCGTCAGATGTGCTCAATTCAGGACGGCGCTGGATAGTCGCTCAGAAGGCGAGGCCGGAGTTACTCTGCGCTGCAGCCAGAGATCGATTGATTTCACCGGCACAGGTAGTTCGGCTGCTCAGCAAACAGTGGGCTGGAAACCCGCCCAAACCATCCAAGCTTAACGGCCCTTCTAGCGCAGACGCCCTTGACTTCATGCTCGCACTGGGAGAGGACCGGGATCGCCGGGCGAACGAACTCCTCCATACACTGCTTCAGCGGTCGTCAACGCTCCTCATGCACGTCGGCGCAGAGCTGCGACGGAATCCAGATCGGAAGGTGACAACGAAGGAGGAGGGCAAAGGATTGCGAGCGGACGCGGATCGCCTCTGCAGGCTGTTCGCACTCATACTCGATGCAAAGGAGAGAACATTGGAGGACACAAGCCGTTCGCCGGCCTACCTGTTGGGGCTCCTGCTTGGACTTGTCGATACGCTGCATTGGGCCTACTGCACTAAGGTCCGGAAAGATGTTCCGCCATCACTTGGCGGAAGCCAACTTCTTGGAATCGCCAGTGAGGATCCCACCCGTGCCCTCGGTGATCTACTCGAACGGATTCGACCGTGGCATGACTGGGCAGACACCGCTCAGCCGAAGGACGACGACATCACGACACTGCGAGCGAAGAAGGCGCTTGCCAGATTGTCCTCGGTTGCGCCGGAACTCGCGGGTAGACTGCCCGGACGCCTGGACGATACAGGTAAAGCCGAGCTCCTCCTTGGCTTCCTCTCACGTGACACAGTCGCCGACCAGTACAAGCCTACACAGCCCAACACAGATTGAGGAGAGACATGGAACAGAATTCAATTGTGGAAAGCCGCCGGATGACCGGCGTGCTCGTCATTGAGGTCAATGAGTCCAACCCGAATGGCGATCCGGATCGGGAGAGTGATCCGCGGACCCTTCCGGATCGGCGCGGCGTGATAAGCGCCGTGTCATTCAAGCGCAAGCTGCGCGACCTCGTACACGAGAAAGACGGCATTGTCTGGCAGACGATCGCGGATGAGTTCAAGCCCGCACTCGACCCGCAGAATTTCGGCATTCTGGAAACCCGAGGGCTAATCCGGTCGGACGTTAGTGCCTTGCTAAAGGGAACCAAGGGGGAGAACCGACGCGACGGAAACTACCAGGCGTTCCACAGCCGCTTCTGGGATGCGAGAGTCTTCGGAAACACGTTCCTTGAGTCGAGCGAGGATGAAGAGAAGAGTGCAGATGAGGCGCAGAAAGCCAACCTTCGAAATTCCGTGCGAAACGGCGTAGTGCAGTTCGTAAACGCACACTCAGTTTGCCCTGTCGAAATCAAACGCGACACGAACACCAAGAAGTCAGGCGCACAGGAGGGCAAAGACCGAGGAATGGCGCCGTTGGCCGACAGGCGTGTTATGCACGGAATCTACGTCATGCCCTTCTTCGTCAATCCGGCCGTCGCGCACCGTACTCACTGTACGCGTACGGACGTAGACTTGTTGCTAATATTGATTCCGCCGTCGTATCCCTCGACTGCCTCGCGAGCACGCCCGTTCGTCGACATTCGCCATGCGTTCGTGGTTGAGCATGCGTCTCCTCTGGGGTCCTGCTCCGACTTTGCTATCGTGAAGCACTTTACACCAGTTCGGACGGACGGGAAGGCGGACGAGGCGTCCACATCCTGGGAGCAGTACAGCGTGAGGACGAATGCAGATGGGCTAAACGTTAAGGACGGCAGCTTTCGAGACCTGTGCCGTAAATAATGGAACCCCTCTACGCGCACAGCGCGCGGCCGGAACGAGGAATTGCCGCCCAGCCCTATGCCGACCACATAAGAAACGTGGTCCAGCATGCGCGCGCGAATTCGCGGCGCATGACGCTCTATCACGACGGGGATCAGCGTGCAGTATTGAGGGCGGTTACCACCGCGGCCGCCCTGCACGACCTCGGTAAGTTGGAAGACGTCAAGCAGGCAGTTCTCCGATCATCATCGAGGGCACCTCTGCCTGGCATCCCGCATGAAGAGGCCGGCATCGCGCACCTGTTGAGGGCGGAAGACGGCTGGGCCGCAGCGCTAATCGCGGCCCATCACAAAGGACTTTTCGACAACGTCGAGAGGCGCGAACGGATTACAAGCGAAGAGAGACCGCCGCAGTTTGGCGATCTGGACCTTGCCATACGAGGTCACGTCGATCAGCATGTCGACGATTGGTGGAGAATGCACCAAGCCGATGGGTGCATGTGCGGATCTCCGTTGAAATCCGCACCTGCGAAGCCGGTCGCCCTTCGCCTCGCGCTTTCGTGCCTCGTTGACGCTGACCATAGCGATACTGCAAATCATCAATGGGGCACGCAGGATGCTTCGAGACCACGCCGCAGATGGAACAAGCGGCTGCAACACCTCGTGGCCGTTGCCGCCGAAAAGCCAAAGGTAACCGAACGCGACCGACGACGCCAGGCTTTCTTTGATGCATGTGTCGAGCGGGAGACTGACGACCGCATCTTGTCATGTATGGCGCCTGTTGGCAGTGGCAAGACTCTTGGCGTCATGGCGCATCTTCTCAAGACTGCCTCCGCACGTTCGCTGCGGCACATCTTCGTTGTCCTGCCCTATACGAACATCATCACTCAGGCCGTAAAGGAATACCGAGATGCACTTGTGCTTGATGACGAACGGGGCCGGGAGGACGAGATCGTCGCGGAACTACACCACCAAGTGGATTTCGACTCGATGCATTCGCGCCAACTTGCGGCGCTCTGGCGTGCGCCAATAATCGTGACGACGGGTGTAAGCTTTTTTGAAACGCTTGCAGGATCGAAGCCCGGGCGACTCAGAAAGTTGCACGAGCTTCCTGGTAGCGCAGTGTTCGTTGACGAAGCCCATGCTGCCCTGCCGCAGCACCTCTGGCCGCTTGCCTGGAAGTGGATCGAAACGCTGTGCGACCACTGGGGAATGCACGCCGTCCTTGGGAGCGGCTCACTGTTCCGCTTCTGGGCGCAAGCCGGATTTCTCGATCCTGCGAGTCGCCGGGAGGTTGGCGAATTGACGCCAGGCGACCTGCTGCACGAACTCAAGGTTAAGGAGGGCGAGCGCATTCGACCGAGACGCGAGATCCTACCGCTAACGGTCGACGACATTTCCCAGAGGCTCAAGGGCGCGGAAGGACCGAGCGTCGTCGTCTTGAACACGGTCAAGAGTGCCGCGACCGTTGCAACGCGGTTGAGAGAGTATGGATTCGACACGTGCCACCTCTCGACAGCTCTCGCACCAAGGGACCGGGCACCTATCATCACAGAGATTAAGAGGCGTCTCGCCGACGAACGTGACCGATGCTGGGTTCTGGTCGCTACGAGCTGCATTGAGGCGGGTCTCGATTTCTCATTTCGCAGAGGTTACCGTGAGGCGGCAAGCGTGGCAAGCCTGCTGCAGCTTGGTGGCCGCGTGAGAAGAAACGAGGAGCCATGGGCTGGCGAGCTCGTGAGTTTCCTAGCAACCGGAGACGGTATCACGCTTCACCCAATGATGAAGGAATCATCGGCGATACTGGATGGACTTCTTCGTGACGGCGAGTTCGAGCGGAACGATCCAGATGTGCTGTTGAGCATGGCCTTTGATCGCGCCCTCAAGGGGCAGTTCACGAAATTACGAGATGAGCTCTACGAACTGGAGGGAAAACGCCGCCATCCGCTTGTTCAGGACAGGTTCAAGATCATCGACACTGATACGCGCGTTGTCGCTGTTCATGAGCCGCTGATTGCTCGGCTCAAGGCGGGCGACAAGGTACGATTCGCGGAGATCGTAAATGGCTCGGTTCAGGTTTTTGGATCACGGCTGAACAACCTACCATGCTCAGAACTGGACGGTAGCCGCGGAATCTGGCTGTGGACAGGAGAGTACGACCCAGATTTTCTCGGATACCTCGCGGACCAGAAGGTAATCGACGAGCTTTACGCTCAGGGTGGGAAGATCGTCTGAAGGTGCCATGTTCTCGGATGACGAGATGGTGATGATCTCGGCGGTGGAGCATTACTCGTACTGTCCTCGGCAGTGCGCCCTGATTCACGTCGAGCAGGTATTCGACGAGAATCTGTTCACCCTGCGCGGACGCCGGATGCACGAGCGGGTGGACACGAAAGGATACGAGACGGACGGCAGGGCGCTGGTCGAGCGCGCCCTGCCGCTCTGGTGCGAGCGGGTCGGGCTCTACGGGAAGGCCGACGCGGTGGAGTTCCGGCCGGACGGCACGATCTTCCCCGTCGAGTACAAGAGCTCGAAGCGGCATCCGGGCGCTCATGACGACCTCCAGCTCTGCGCGCAGGCCGTCTGCCTCGAGGAGATGTTCGAGACGACCATCGAGCGCGGCGCCATTTTCCACATCGCGTCCAAACGACGGCGGGAGGTCCTCTTCGATTCGGCGCTGCGCGAGCGGCTGGAAGAGGTGGTCGCCCTCATCCGCGAGGATCAGCGACGGGGCGAGACGCCGCCGCCGGTGTACGATTCGCGGTGCCCCAACTGCTCGCTGCTGGACGCCTGCGTGCCGGAGGTGATTGCCGAAGCGCGGCTGGCGCACCACCTTCGCGATCTCTACCGGATTCCGCGGGAGGAGCTGGACACGCCATGAGTCGCGAGCTGCTCAACACGCTGTTTGTGATGACGCCGGGCGCTCAGGCGCGTCTGGACGGCGACACAGTGCGGGTGGAGGCGAACGGCGAGAAGCTGCTTCATGCGCCGCTGCTCCACCTCGGCTCCATTGTGCTCTTCGGCGGCGCTGCCATGACGGCGCCCCTGCTGATGCGTTGCGCGGAAGATGGACGTGAGGTGACCTGGCTCGACTTTGCGGGCCGATTCAAAGCGCGGGTCGTGGGTCCGACGAGCGGCAACGTACTGCTCCGCAAAGCGCAGTATGACACCCATGCGCGGGAGCCAGCGGGCCGCGAGATCGCGCGAACCATTGTCGCCGGGAAGATCCGCAACACCCGGTCCATGCTGCTGCGCGGGTCGCGCGAGACCAAGAGCGCGGAGGATTCGGCCGCATTGCAGATCGCCGCGCAATCGCTTGCCGAGCTTCTGGATTCGCTTCCGGACGCGCCCACGCTGGACCACATCCGCGGCATCGAAGGGCAGGCCGCCGCCTGCTATTTCGATTCGTTCGGGCTGCTCATCTCGCGCGACCCGTCCGACTTCTCTTTCCGCGTCCGCTCCCGTCGCCCTCCCCGCGACCGGGTTAACGCGCTGCTGTCGTTCCTCTACGCGCTCGTGCTGGCGGACTGTGTCGCGGCGGCGGAGGGCGTGGGCCTCGACCCGCAGTTTGGCTTCCTGCACGTGCTGAGGCCGGGTCGCCCGGCGCTCGCGCTGGACCTGATGGAGGAGTTCCGCGCGATTATCGCAGACCGGCTGGCCCTTGCGATGATGAACCGGAAACAGATCGACCCGGACCATTTCGAGGAGCGTCCCGGCGGCAGCGTCATGCTCACCGCGGACGGGCGCAAGGCCGTGCTGGCGGCCTACCAGGCCCGCAAGCGTGAAGAGGTGGTGCATCCCTTCCTCAAGTCCAGGACACCGCTCGGCCTCGTTCCTCATCTTCAGGCGAGGCTTCTGGCCAGATTGCTGCGCGGCGATCTCCCCGCCTATCTTCCCTACGTGCCGAGGTGATCCCAATGCAGATTCTGGTCGCTTATGACGTGAACACGGTGAAGCCGGAGGGCCGAAGGCGGTTGCGGAAGGTGGCGAAAGCGTGTGAGGGTTTCGGTCAGCGGGTGCAGTGGTCGGTGTTCGAGTGCAGCCTGACGGATGCCCAGTTGGAGAAGCTGCGTGGCAAGCTGCTCGGAATCATAAGCGAGCGAGAGGACAGCCTGCGAATCTATATACTCGCGGGCCGGCGAGAGGAGGTGGTGGAGGCCCACGGTCGTGACACGTGGGTGGACCCCTATGATCCGTTGATTGTGTAGCCTATTGCGCGGACCCGAAGCGCCTGCGGAATCCGCAAAGGTCCGCGCAAACTCGCGAGTTTGTGGCTGGCAATAATGGACACAACTCGCACAGGTCCAGCGAGGCGTGACTTCCACCGAATCGCACGATTCCCGTTCGATTCGATGGTTTTGGCGTCTGCAAAGGACCGTCGCATCCGGTCTTCGGGCCGGATGAGGATTGAAACGTTGGTCAATGTATTTCCCAACCCAATCCTGACGCATGGAGTCGCATCCGGTCTTCGGGCCGGATGAGGATTGAAACGGCGTCACGTCTGCGAACTCAACCAATTCGGAGGAACGTCGCATCCGGTCTTCGGGCCGGATGAGGATTGAAACAGTTCCTACCATTTTTAATCCTTTCGGTAGTTGTGGTCGCATCCGGTCTTCGGGCCGGATGAGGATTGAAACGTTTCATCCCGCGAGTGAACGTACCAGAACGAAACTGTCGCATCCGGTCTTCGGGCCGGATGAGGATTGAAACCGTCGACGGCTGTCGAAAAACACGTTCTACAAGTAGTCGCATCCGGTCTTCGGGCCGGATGAGGATTGAAACCATTGGTCTGCTCGCTCATGATCAGAATCCGTGCTTGTCGCATCCGGTCTTCGGGCCGGATGAGGATTGAAACCGTTGGAGCGGAGCGCGCGCGCGGACTTCAGGGTAATGTCGCATCCGGTCTTCGGGCCGGATGAGGATTGAAACTCCTGCCTCTGGCTACCGAAGAAGTAAACATAGCAAGTCGCATCCGGTCTTCGGGCCGGATGAGGATTGAAACAGCCGGAAGCAGGCGGCGGCGATCACGCTTCACGGAGTCGCATCCGGTCTTCGGGCCGGATGAGGATTGAAACGCGTCTTCGCCCGTACCCCTGGTAATACTCGTGAAGGAAGTCGCATCCGGTCTTCGGGCCGGATGAGGATTGAAACCTGGACAGTGCTGAAGCTGATATAGCTGCGCTCCGGTTGGGGTCGCATCCGGTCTTCGGGCCGGATGAGGATTGAAACGCGTTTCCGTCGAGGTGTCGGATTGCGTCCCAGAGTGTCGCATCCGGTCTTCGGGCCGGATGAGGATTGAAACCTCATGGGCGGAAGTGTGCCACACACGGTTTACTTCCGTCGCATCCGGTCTTCGGGCCGGATGAGGATTGAAACACATCGTCCCTCGACCGCTTCGCCGACACCACCAACGTCGCATCCGGTCTTCGGGCCGGATGAGGATTGAAACCAGTATGCCCTTCAGGTCGTCGTGGTCCATCAGGTGGTCGCATCCGGTCTTCGGGCCGGATGAGGATTGAAACGTCGAGCTCGCGGCGCAGATCGTCGTCTGTGATCGTCGCATCCGGTCTTCGGGCCGGATGAGGATTGAAACGGTTCTGAATCGCGATTCTGGCGGCGGCGATGATGGTCGCATCCGGTCTTCGGGCCGGATGAGGATTGAAACTTCGTGCAGTTCCAGCCTTTAAACCCTGAACGCATGTCGCATCCGGTCTTCGGGCCGGATGAGGATTGAAACCTGTAAGGCGGGTATTCTCGTAAAACCGAGATCATGTCGTCGCATCCGGTCTTCGGGCCGGATGAGGATTGAAACGCGGGAATCGGCGGGTTCAGCTACGCCGCCCACCTGGTCGCATCCGGTCTTCGGGCCGGATGAGGATTGAAACTTGACGCGCAGCCTGGCCATGATTCCCGCGTCGCGGTCGCATCCGGTCTTCGGGCCGGATGAGGATTGAAACAAGCGGTTGAGTAGGGACTGCGCCGGTGTCTCCGCCGTCGCATCCGGTCTTCGGGCCGGATGAGGATTGAAACTCGTCAAGTGTGCACAGGCACAGAATGCAGTGGGAGTCGCATCCGGTCTTCGGGCCGGATGAGGATTGAAACTGGGTGCGGAGGAGCTGCTCCAGCTCGTCGGCGGAGTCGCATGTCGCATCCGGTCTTCGGGCCGGATGAGGATTGAAACAGCAGCTCGGACAGGTCGTCGGCGGCCACTACACACAGTCGCATCCGGTCTTCGGGCCGGATGAGGATTGAAACGTGGTCCTCGCGCGGACGACTGCGCGGTCTATCAGCTCGTCGCATCCGGTCTTCGGGCCGGATGAGGATTGAAACAATGACCCTGTTGACGAAGGTCATATCCGGCATGGGTCGCATCCGGTCTTCGGGCCGGATGAGGATTGAAACGCCTGTATCGGCTCATACTGTACGAGCTTCATGCCCGTCGCATCCGGTCTTCGGGCCGGATGAGGATTGAAACCTGTATGGCACTCCAAAGGGGCGGAACTACTATTGTCGCATCCGGTCTTCGGGCCGGATGAGGATTGAAACCCGTCGAGACGGTGTTCGCCATCGACAGCCGCACGTGTCGCATCCGGTCTTCGGGCCGGATGAGGATTGAAACAGGTCGTAGACATCGAACTCGGCGAGGGCGTCACCGTCGCATCCGGTCTTCGGGCCGGATGAGGATTGAAACTCTTTCGGCTCCATCCCTGCGGCCGCTCCGCGCGGTCGTCGCATCCGGTCTTCGGGCCGGATGAGGATTGAAACTCGTCGCGTGCGTGGTGGCCACGGCGGTCGACGGAGGTCGCATCCGGTCTTCGGGCCGGATGAGGATTGAAACCGCGAAGGGTGGGAGAGGTCGCACCGGATCGTCGCATCCGGTCTTCGGGCCGGATGAGGATTGAAACACAATAGCAACATGCGGAACGAACGCGCTAGTGGAGTCGCATCCGGTCTTCGGGCCGGATGAGGATTGAAACTTGAGGGCCGTGCCGACGAGCGTATACGCCCCGCCCTGTCGCATCCGGTCTTCGGGCCGGATGAGGATTGAAACATCGTGCGTGCCGAAACCATCCTCCACCAGCCGCTTGTCGCATCCGGTCTTCGGGCCGGATGAGGATTGAAACTGGCGTACGTGCTCGCTCATGTGAAATGGGCGTGAGTCGCATCCGGTCTTCGGGCCGGATGAGGATTGAAACGATTCGACAGTGCAGACGACCGGTGAGACCGTGACGGGTCGCATCCGGTCTTCGGGCCGGATGAGGATTGAAACGGGCAACCGGCGCTATTCTGATGTGCGGGAGAACGCGTCGCATCCGGTCTTCGGGCCGGATGAGGATTGAAACGTTGGCGCGGTGATGATGACCGCAGCCGCAGCCTATCGTTACATCCGGTCAAGACAGGATGTGACGATAGCCCAATTGCCGATTGCCTACGGCAGGTCGTTGTTGGCATCCGACAGGTCGCCCCTTTGCACAACATGAGGAATTCCGATGGAACTGCGGACGGCAAGGTCCGCCCGAAGCAGGCGTCCTTCATCGACGCCATGCTTTTCCGGCCGAGTCGCGCCCGGCACTCGTCCTGTCCCCCGCGTAGACACGACCGATGGGCGATTCAGAGCGCAATGAGGCATGCGCTGGAGCGGCCCCTCGCCGTGCGTCCGGTGAGGGGCCGCTCTGGTGTGGCAGGCGGAAGCCCGGTGCCTATCCGCCCAGCAGTGCGGTGATGGCCTGGGCTTCCGCGATGAGCGCGCTGCCCTGAACGGACGTGAGGCGCCCCGTCTTGACGAACGCCTTCACCTGGTAGATGAACGCCTGAAGGGAAGAGATGGCGTCCGCAGTGTCTCCTGCCTGCAGGTAGGCGATGGCCGCATCCAGCTTTGCGTAGAGCGGCTGACCGTTGGCCGGCAGCAGGGCTCCGCCATCCACGGTCGCCTTCACCTGATCGATGATCGCCTGCACCCGTACCTCGGGCGTGATGAGGACAGGCTGGAACTCGTACGCCCCCATGTCCACCGTGGCCGTGCCGTTCAGGTCGCCGTCCACGATGCGCGGGTTGCCCGCCAGGTCGATAGTCACGCCCGAGGCATTGGTCGCGAATGGCGGCGAGGTCACCACGGCGTTGTTCCCCGCGTCGATGCAGGGGGAGCCGGCCTGCAGGCGCAGGTCGCCATAGTCGTCGTCGGCGGTGCCCCACGTGCCGTCCAGACCCGGTGACGGATTGCGGACGAAGTGGGGGTCCGCGCTGAAGTTGCCAGAGGCGTCCGGCGTCGCATTGGAAAGGTCTTGCACAACCGAGTAGGTGACCGTCGCGCTGCTGGCGACGTTGTACATCCCGCTGCCTGCGGAGCTCGCGCTGTTTCCCCACAGGATGCAGTTGGTCATGGTCGGGCTGCTGCCGAGGGCGCTTTGCATCCCACCGCCGAAGGCCGCCGAATTCCCGCTGAAGGTGCAGTTGGTTATAGTCGGGCTGGCGAAGTCGTTGTTAATCCCGCCGCCGATGGTCGCGCTGTTGCCGCTGAACGTGCAGTTCGTGATGGCCGGTTTGCTGCCGAGGCCGTTGTACATCCCGCCGCCCTTGCTGGCGGTATTTCCGCTGAAGGTGCAGTTCGTCACGCTCGGGCTGCTGCCATTGTTGAACATCCCGCCGCCAGCAACACCACTAGCCCCGGCGGAACCGCCCCGGAAGGTAAATCCTTCGATGCGTGAGGCGGAGGTCAGGATACTGGTAAAGAGGCACCGGCCGCCCGGCCCGCCGTTCGCAGCACTCGGATCGATGATGCTCAGGCCAGCACCCGCGCCCTGGATGATTAAGTCCTTGTTTTCCCAGTCCACCGATTCACGATATGTCCCGGCGGCCACGACGATTGTATCCTGCCCGGCCACGGCCGCGTTGATGGCCGCCTGGATGGTCGAATACCGCGAGGGAACGTTGAGGATTGCGGCCTGTGTGCGGGCGGACAGAAGCCCGAGCGCGGTCATCGCTGCGGCAACTGCAAGGGGCTTGATAATGCGTAGCATTTACTCTTTCCTTTTGATAGTGCAATGGTTCAATGGTCCAATGGTCCGATAGTGGCCAATTTGCATCAATGAGATCCAATCACCTCGCGGCTCTGAACGGCGGCCCCTCTCCGGACGCATGGCGAGAGGCCGCCGCTCATGGCAAGCGGAATACCTGTGTCTATCCGCCGAGCAGCGTGACGATGGCCCGAGCTATCGACGGCGTGCTGGATCGCGGCGAATGGCGCAGCAGCAGTTTGGCCGCTGTCGAGCGCGTCGCTGCCGGTCGTGGAGACGTACCAGGAGGTGGCTTGAGAGGCTGCTGCCGCAAGAACAACCACGGCGATGACTGCGAAACTCTGGAACAGGGGTTTGCCAGGACGCATAGCTCTTCCTTTCCTTCTTGGGCGCGGAGAGTCGGTGCGCAGGCAGCGGCAGACAACACTGCGTCCTGGCGGTCGTTCGGGTGACGTACTGGCGGGATCGGAAGTATCAGGGGTCGGCAGTATCAGGTGTCGGCAGGTGAGGAGCGCCATCCCGGGCCTGGCGGTCGAGGATCACGCGGCCCGACTACTATTCGGTATATTACCACAGGTTCGGTTTGGAAATATCCGGCGGCCCCTCGAATGGGTTTCGGCCATCGCAGACGGCACGCAGTGAATCGCTCGCCAATGTAGAATCCGCACGGGCGGTTATAGCGTCCAACCGTTGAGGAATCGGGGGCGGATGAAGGCGGAGAAGGGAGCGAAGGGCGGGGCGGGGATGCTGGTGTACCTCAGTCAGACGGAGCAGGGCTTTGCGGTACGCGCGTTCGGCGACACAAAGCGGTCACTGGTCGACGTAGAGGGAATGATGCTGGTCCGCATTCCGGTGCAAAGCCGGCATGGGGCACTCTCTACCGCGGTGTTGCCAGCGGAGCAGGAATGGGGTCGAGAGGAGGCAAACGAATAGTAGACATTTCGAGAAGTATTCCCCACGCGTATGGGGGTGAACCGGCTGTCTGCCGAGCCATTCTTCGTTGAACCGAGTATTCCCCACGCGTGTGGGGGTGAACCGCTGC
>Ga0068855_100003264_pt1 | contig 19849 bp, 19 predicted proteins | sample KBSCornC52_FD_66592 | JGI IMG/M metagenome (GOLD analysis project Ga0068855, IMG submission 66592) | Corn rhizosphere microbial communities from Kellogg Biological Station, Michigan, USA - KBS Corn C5-2 | ecosystem: Host-associated > Plants > Roots > Rhizosphere > Soil ...
CGGAAACGAGCACAAGCAACGAGAGCGCGGCGACCAGCGGCCGCGAGAGGGGAGTAAGCATCCCTCTCATTCTGTGGGCAGCGACCCGGATTGTCCAACGTTCGGCCCCGTGTCTCCAACAGCCGTCCAACGCGGGCATCTCGAATGAAGCTAGGCGCCCAGCTCTCGCAGGAGCGCCCGGTTGTGTGCCTGGTCGTCGGCCACCATGTCGAGGGTCTGGCCGGGCTGGATGAACCGGTCCTGCTCGACCACCAGCCACGAGCCGTAGCCGCTGCCACGCAGCCGCTCGAGCACCGCCGGCATGTCCACGCTTCCCTCACCGAGGCGGCAGAAGACGCCGCGCCGCCAGGCCTCACGCAAGCCCAGCCCGGTGGTGCGGATCTGCTCCATCACTGCGCCGTCGACGTCCTTCAGGTGCACGTGGCTGACCAACTCGCCGTAGGTGTCGAGGAACGCGACAGGATCGCCCCCGCCGAACGCGGAGTGCCCGCTGTCGAAGCAGAAGCCGATCAGCGATGCATCCATCCGCTCAGCGAAGCGGTCGATCTCGCGCGGCGTCTCCACGTAGGTGCCGCCGTGGTAGTGGAACGCGGCTTCATACCCGCGCTCGTGGCAGCGCTCGGCGGCGCGGTGCGCGTTCGCGACCAGCAGGTCGAACCGGGCCTCGCCCAGCCATGTCTCCGGCAGCTCCTCGATGCGTCCGGCCCCGGCCACCCGGTCGGGCTCGCTGAACGAGTCGGAGACCAGCACGACGGGACGCCCACCGTCGTTCGGGGTGGTCTCGTCGAGGATGCTGAGCGCCTCCTCGAGGAAGGCGAAGTCCTCGTCCATGTGCTCGCGCCGGGACAGCCGCATAGGCAGGAACGACCCCACGAGGCTGAGGCCGCGCTCCGTCAGCGCCGCCGCAGTTCCGGCTGCGTCGCCGAAGTAGCCGGGCGGGCCCAGCTCGGTGCCCTCGTACCCGGCGTCCACCATGGCGTCAAGCACGGCCACCGGGTCGGGCAGGCCGTCGTCGTCGGCGGTCAGCTCGAAGATGCCGAATGAGACCGGCGCAGAAGCGATCTTCATGGTGTTTCCTTTCCGGTCAACGGCACCCGCGGGTCCCGCTCCATGTCGGCCCAGGTGTCGCGCGTCCAGGCCAGGTCGGGGTCGTCTTCGGCGGCCATCGATCGCTGCTCCGCGGCCAGCGCGTTCAGGTAATAGCCGTGGTAGCCGTGGGCCGCGCAGAATGGGTGGTAGCCCCGCGGCACCAACACCACGTCGCCGTCGCGCACCGTCCACGTCTCGTCGAGGCTGCCGTCGCGGGTGTAGAGGCGCTGCACCCCGAACCCCTCGGGCGCGGCGAAGCGGTAGGCGTACACCTCCTCGAGGTCGTTCTCGATCGGCAGCCGCTCCACCTCATGCTTGTGCGGCGGGTAGGAGGACCAGTTGCCGGCCGGCGTCGACACCTCGACCACCAGCAGCCTGTGTGCGGCGAACTCCGGCGGGATGATGTGCGTGATCTGGCGGGTGGCGTTCCCCGACCCGCGCACCTCGACACGCATCGACGCGCCCGGGATCGGCTGCACCGCGCCGGCCCGGTCGCGGTCGGCGCGTGCCGCGCAGCGGGCCATCCGGCCCTCGCCCTCGACCCTGCACGTGGTGCCGGGCGGCAGGTACAGCGCGTCGGGCAGCGCGTCGAACGGGGTTTCCCGCGCCCCCAGATCGAACCGCTCGCCCGCGACCGTTGCCGAGAGCCGGCCGCCCAGGTTGACCAGGCAGACCTCGTCCGGGCCGGTGTCGACGGCGGCCGAGGCGGCGACCGTGGTGGAGCTGTAGGACAGCCATCTCCATCCGGCCGCATCGGGCGTCACCGGCGGAGCGGGGTTTCGCAGCAGCAGGTCGAGCGTCACGACAGGTCTCCCTCGGTTGGCATTGCGATCGAGCAGCCCAGGCGCGCGGCCACGTGCGCACCGGCCCGATTGGCCACGGCGGCAGCCGCCGCGGGCTGATCGCCGCGCAGCAGACGCCAGCCGAAGGCGGCGGCGAAGGCATCGCCGGCGCCGAGGCCGTTCACGACCTCGACCGGGTGCGGCGGCACCACCACCGGCTGCTTCCCGGCGACGTACACCGTCACACCGCGGCCGCCGTGCTTGTTGGCGACGACGCCCACGCCCAGATCGAGCAGCCGGGAGGCGTCCGGCGCGCCCACCGCCGCGGCCAGTTCCTCGTCGGAGCCGAGCGCCACGTCGGCATTGCGTGCGGCGTCGCGCATGCAGGCGGCGTAGTCGACCGGGTCGTCCCACAGCACGTCCCGCCAGTCCAGGTCGAGCACGGTCGTGGCGGTGCCGCCGGCCCGCGCCTCCAGCAGCGACTGCGTGGCCAGGCGTGACGGCTCGATGGCGAAGCCGGTGCCGCTGACGTAGGCCAGCGGCACCGCGGCCAGGGCCTCCAGGTCGAGCGACGAGACCGTCAGCTCCCAGTCAGGACAGGTGGGGGTGCGGTAGAAGGTGATCGGAAAGTTGTCGGGCGGCCATGCCTCGCAGAAGGCAAGCGCGGTGCGCAGCGTGGGGTGGGTGCCCAGCCAGCGGCAATCCACTCCCTGCGCGGTCAGCCAGTCGCGCACGTAGCGGCCGTGGCCGTCATCGCCCACGGCCGAGACGATCGCGGTGCGCACGCCCAGACGGGCAAGTCCGGTGGCGACGTTGCCGGCGAACCCGCCGACGTACTTGTGGAAGCCCTCGACCTGCTCGAGCGGCACCCGCAGCTGCATCGGGTAGAGGTCGACGCAGACGCGGCCCATCACCACCGCCTCCAGCTCCGTGGCGTGCATGAGCGCACGATACGTCAACGGTTGAAACGTTTCAACCACGGTCGATAAAACGCAACTCATGCGCGCCTTTGCGTCACAAAACGCTGGTGCACATGGCCACCTGGCACCGGCCGACGGCGCTCGAGAGTGCGCGGTCGCTGCGGGAGCTGGAGCCGCGGCGGCTGGCGGTCGGCCACGGCCGCGTGGTGGAGGCTCCGGTTGGCGCGATGGACGCCGCGATCGCCCGCGGGGCTCACGGATGAGCCGGCGTGGTCTCACCCGCGACACCGTCGTCGGCGCCGCCTGCGCTGTGGCCCGACGTCGATGGCCTGGAGGCGGTGACGGTTGCGCGGGTTGCCGCCCGGCTGGGCGTGCGCAGCCCGTCAATCTACAACCACGTGGCTGGACTGCGCGGCCTGCGCGCCGGCATCGCGGCCGCCGCCCTTGGCGACCTGCATGAGCGCCTCCGCGACGTCGCTGTCGGCCGCACCGGCAGAGACGCGCTGCTGGCCGTGGCGGGCGCCTACCGCGCCTATGCGCTCGCCCATCCCGGCTGTTACGAGGCCTTGCAGCAGGCACCTGCGACGACCCGTTGCAGCAGCAGCAGCGGGCGGCCGCCGTGGTCGACCTGCTGGCGCGGCTGCTGGAGCCGTGGCGGCTGGGCGAGGCTGAGACGATCCACGCCATCCGAGCGCTACGGAGCGCCATGCACGGATTTGTCGACCTCGAACGCACCGGCGGCTTCGGCATCGACCTGCCGCTGGAGCAGTCCTATCACCGGATGGTGGGCGACCTGGCGGCAGGGCTCGGCCGCGGCTGAGGGCTCGGCGCGCCGACTTGACAACCTCGACCTCGAGGCAGAAGATACGCGACCAGTTGAAACGTTTCAACAGCGACCGTTCGGAGCTCTAACTGCGGATCGGCGTGTTCAACGACGGGTTGGCCCACCTCTCGCGCGCGGATGCGTTCGCCTGGTGTGCCGAGCAGCAGCTGGCCGCGATCGAGATGGGCGTCGGCGGCTGGGCCAAGGCCGCCCACCAGCTGCCGCTCGACCAGCTGCTGCGCGAGCCCGTTGAGCGCGACCGGCTGGCCGGCGAGCTGGCCGAGCACGGGCTGGCGCTGTCATGCGTGAACGCGGCCGGAAACCCGCTGCACCCCGACCCCGCCGTTGGCCCGCACCACGCAGCACTGCTGCGCGGGGCGGTCGAGCTGGCCGCGCTGCTGGGCGTCGACCGGGTGGTGACGATGAGCGGCTGTCCGGGCGGCCGCGACGGCGGCCCCAGCCCGGTGTTCGCCCCCTGGGCCCTGACCCCGGACGACGAGCCGCTCTGGAACTGGCAGTACGAGCAGCGGCTGGCGCCGTTCTGGAGGGAGCTGGGTGCGTGGGCGCGCGAGTCCGCGCCGTCGGTGCTGATCTGCCTCGAACTGCACGCCGGCGCCTCCGCCTACAGCCCCGGCGGCTACCGGCGGATCGCCGAGGCCGGGGGCGACAACATCCGGGTCAACTTCGACCCCAGCCACTTCTGGTGGCAGGGCATCGACCCGCTGCGGGTGCTCGACCAGGTCGGCGACCGAGTCGGGTTCAGCCACGGCAAGGACACGCTGCTGCACCCCGACCGGATCGCCGACGATGGCGTCTTCGACTTCCGCTTCCCGGTCGATCCGGACACCGCTCCCTGGCACTTCGCCTCGGTCGGCGGCGGCCGCGGGGTGGACGAGTGGTCGCGGCTGCTGGCTGCGCTGCGCTCTGCCGGCTACGACGGCGACGTCTCGATCGAGCATGAGGATCCCCGGGTCGACGCCGAGCAGGGCATCCGCGAGTCGTACGCGGTGCTGCGGGCCGCGCTGGCCGAGGTGCCCGCGTGAGCGCCACCATGCGCGACGTGGCACGCCGCTCCGGCGTGTCGGTGGCGACGGTCTCGAACGTGCTGCACAACACCGCGCCCGTGGCCGAGCGCACGCGGTTGCGTGTGCTGGAGGCGATCGAGCAGCTCGGCTACCGGCAGAACGAGGTGGCGCGATCACTGAAGCGCCAGACGACTCACACGCTGGGCGTCTCGATCCCGGATGCGCTCAACCCCTTCCACGCCACACTGGCGCTCGAGGTCGAGCGGCGAGCGCACCGCGACGGGTTCGCGGTGCTGGTGGCCGAGACCGAGAACGATCCCGAGACCGAGGTGGCGCAGGTGCGGGCCCTGGTGGGCCGGCGCGTGGACGGGGTCATCTTCCCGGCCGTGACGGCAGGCTCGGCCATCCCCAGCGAGCTGCTCGACCGCGGCATCCCGGTGGTCGTGGTGTCGTTCGAGGGCCAGGACGACCGGCTCGGCATCATCGCGGTGGACGAGTTCGCCGCCATGGACGAGGTGGTGAAGCACCTGCTCTCGCTTGGCCACCGCCGCATCGCCTTCGCCCACTCCGGCCAGCACGAGGAGCAGGTGGACATCCGTCCTGAGGCGCTGCGGGCGGCCCTGGCGCGGCGAGGCCTGGAGCCGGTCGCCGGCGTGGACGCTGCCACCGCCGTCTGCTGCACCAACGACGTGGTTGCGATCGCGCTGCTCGACGAGCTCGAGCGCCGCGGCCGGCGGGTCCCGCAGGACGTCTCCGTTGTCGGGTTCGACGACATCCCGCTGGCGGCGCACCGCCGCATCGACCTCACCACCGTGCGGCAGCCGGCCCGCGAGATGGGGCGGCTGGCCGCGGAGATGGTGCTGAGCGCGATCGCCGACCGGCGCCACGCCGCCGAGCGCGTGGTGATCGCGACCGAGCTGATCGTGCGCGGTTCCACAGGCCCCGTGGCGGAGGCGGCCTGATGGAGGTCCGCTACCAGGGCGTGGGCAAGGTGTTCAGTGGCGTTCCGGCCCTGATCGACCTCGACCTGGAGGTGCCGGACGGCAAGTTCCTGGCGCTGCTGGGGCCGAGCGGCTGCGGCAAGACCACGGCCCTGCGGATCCTGGCCGGGCTGGAGGAGCCGACGTCCGGGCAGGTGTTCATCGGCGGGGACGACGTCACCAAGCTGCAGCCGCGCGACCGCGACGTGGCGATGGTGTTCCAGAGCTATGCGCTCTACCCGCACAAGAACGTGGCCGAAAACATCGCCTACCCGCTGCGGGTGCGCAAGACCGACAAGCGGGAGCGCGAGTTGCGGGTCGCCAAGGTGGCCGAGCTGCTGTCGATCACGCCACTGCTGGGCCGGATGCCACGACAGCTATCCGGCGGCCAGCGACAGCGGGTGGCACTGGCCCGCGCGATCGTGCGCGAGCCGCGGGCGTTCTTGATGGACGAGCCGCTGTCGAACCTGGACGCGCAGCTGCGGCTGCAGATGCGGATCGAGATCAAACGGCTGCAGCGCGAACTGGCCACCACCACGCTCTACGTCACCCACGACCAGGTCGAGGCGATGACCATGGCCGACATGGTGGCAGTAATGCACGAGGGCCGGCTGCAGCAGCTGGCCGCCCCGGCTGATCTCTACGCCCACCCGGCCAACCTGTTCGTGGCCCGCTTCTGCGGCTCGCCGCCCATGAACGTGCTCTCGGGCGATGTGACAGACGGTGTCTTCGCGCACCCGGCCGGGCGGGTACCGCTCGACCGCAGCGACCACAGCGGCCCGGTCAAGTTGGGCTTCAGGCCAGAGCATGCGGCCATGGTCCAGCCGGGCACGGACGGCGCGCTCGCCGCCGAGGTCTACGTGGTCGAGCCGCTCGGCAACGAGACGCTGTTGGCGCTGCAGATCGGCGACGACCTCATCAACCTGCGCGCGGCCGCCGGAGTCAACCCGGCGGTCGGCAGCTCGTGCGGCGTCCTGCCGGAAACGCCACACCTCCGCCTGTTCGACGCCGTCACAGGTTCCGCCATCATCAACGACCGACCCGCAACCGAAGGAGCGAAAGCATGAGCGACCACAGCAGTGAGCGCACCACGCGCTCGTACACCCGCAAGGAGGTGCTCCGGGGCGCGGCCGGAACCGGCGCGGCGCTCGGTCTGGCGCCGATCCTTGCGGCCTGCGGAGGCAGCAGCAGCGGTGGCTCCTCCGCCGGCGGCTCGTCCGGAGGCGCGGGTCCGATCACCATCGGCAGCTTCTCCGATCCGGCCATGGTGCCCTTCCGCGACGTGTTCCTGAAGAAGTACAAGCAGGAGACGGGCAACGTCGCCCACTACAACGAGACCAACTACGACGCCTGGTACCAGAACTCCAAGAACGACGGCCTCCAGAAGACCGGCGCCTACGACATCTACGTGATGGACGACAACTGGGTGCCCGAGTTCGCCGCCTCCGGGATCGTCCAGAGCCTGGACAAGTTGGGCCTGAAGGTGAACCCCGACATCCTCCAGAAGGGCCTCGAGCAGGGCTACTGGCCGCCCAAGTCAGGGCCGCGGCTGAAGGCGTTCGCGAGCGACACGCCCCAGCTGTACTCGCTGGTGATCATCGACGACGTCGAGATGCTGTATTACAACAGCGACTACTTCAAGTCCGCCCCGCAGACGTGGGACGATATCTACGCGGTCGCCAAGACCACCAAGCCGCCGCTCTACGGTTGGACGGCACGCGGCGTGGCCGGCAATCCGATCGTGCAGACCTACCTGCCGCTGCTCAACTCCTACGGCGGTAACTTTGTAAACGACGACTGGTCGCCGGGCTTCGCCGGACCGGAGGGTGTGGGGGCGCTGGAGCGCCTGTTCTCGTTCATTCCGTACATGCCGTCCGGTGTTGCCGCATTCGACACCGACCAGGAGACGGCACTGTTCCTGCAGGGGCACGCGACGGCCATGACCGAGTACACGGGCACGGCCCACGGGGTGGACGATCCCACGGTGTCCAAGGTCGTGGGGAAGGTCGACTTCGCGGCCACGCCGTCTCAGGAGAAGAGCGGTCCGGCCATCGGCACGTTCATCTGCGGCATCGCCTCGGCCGCACCCAACCCGGCCGGCGCGGTCGCGTTCCTGGAGTGGTTCACGTCCAGCAAGGTGCAGCAGGAGTTCGCGGGCGGCGGCAGCGCGGCCGTTACCGGCAGCGCGCTGCGTGATCCAGCGCTGTCGAAGCAGTACCGCTGGCTGCCGGCCATCGCCGACGCCGTCGACAACTCGGTGCCGAAGCCCAAGACCCCCGACGAGCCGAAGATGGAGGATCTGCTGGGAACGGCTCTGAACCAGGCACTGGTGCAGGCGATCTCGCAGAAGTCCGGGTACCAGCAGATCGCGCAATCGCACCTGACCACAGCAGCCAACCAGATCACCGCATACCTGAAACAGCAGGGAACCTACTTCTAGGCGCCCTGTGAGGAGATCGCACGCAGCATACGGCGGACCGGTACGGGCTCGGCGAGGACGGTTCCTCGCCAGCCCGTACCTGATGCTGCTGCCTGCCGGCATCGCGCTGGCCCTGGTGTCCATCTACCCGCTGTTCTATGGCGTTCGCGCCAGCTTCACGCACTACCTGTACGGCCGTGACCTGGGCTTCGACGGCCTCACCAACTACCGCATCATCTGGAACGACACGTTCTTCCGAAGCGCCATGCTCACCACGCTCAAGTACGTGGTGTGCACCGTGTCGATCGAGACCGTGCTGGGATTGGGCCTGGCGCTGCTGGTGTCACGCGAGATCAAGTACGCCGGCCCGATCCGGGTCGGCCTGATCCTGCCGATGACGATCGCCCCCGTGGTTGTGGGCGTGATGTGGCGCCTCCTGTACGACAGCGGCGTCGGCGTCGTCAACCCGATCTACGAGTTCTTCGGCCTCGGTCCGCCCGACCTGCTGGCCCACAACAACACCGCCTTTGCGGCGGTGGTGCTGGTCGACATCTGGGAGTGGACGCCGCTGATATTCCTGATCATCCTGGCCGGCTTGCAGTCGTTGCCCGAGGAGCCGCTGGAGGCCGCGCGAGTGGACGGCGCCGGGCGGCTGCGGCTGTTCTTCGACCACACGCTGCCGCAGTTGCGCTCTGTGCTGCTGGTGGCGGTGGTGCTGCGCACGATCGATGCGGTCGGCACCTTCGACCAGATCTACGTGCTGACCAAGGGCGGGCCGGGCGACGCCACCCGCGTGATCTCGATCTACGCGTACAACACCGCCTTCCTGTTCACCCAGTTTGGCCAAGCCGCGGCCATGCTGGTGTGCCTGCTGGTGATGCTGATGCTGCTGATGATCGTGGCCGTGCGGCTGCTGCGGAGGGTGGCGGCATGACCCGCCGCTTGTGGGCCCGCATCGGCCTCTACCTGACGCTCGGCCTGATCCTGTTGATCGCCATATTCCCCTTCTGGTGGATGATCAACACCTCGCTCAAGCAGCAGGCCGACATCTTCGGCGGCGTCACGCTGTACCCGCACAACCCCACGACCGCCAACTACTCGCGGCTGTTCAACACCTACCACTTCGCGGAGTACCTGCAGAACAGCATCCTGATCGTGACCGTCTCGGTGGCCGTCAGCCTGGTGCTGGGCACGCTCGCCGCCTATCCTCTGGCGCGCTTCCACCTGCGGTTCGGGCTCAACCAGTCGGCGCTGGTGGTGGCGCTCCTGGTGCGGATGCTGCCCGCGATCCTGCTGGTGATCCCGTTCTACATCATGCTCGGTAAGTGGGGGCTACTGAATACGCGGATGGGTCTGATCCTGATCTACTCCTGCCTCAACACCAGCTTCGTGATCTGGATGATGCAGAGCTTCCTCGCCGAGATCCCGCGTGACATCGAGGAGGCGGCGATGGTGGACGGCGACAGTCGGCTCACCGCGCTGAGGCGCGTGGTGCTGCCGCTGGCGGCGCCGGGCCTCGCGGCCACCGCCATCTTCAGCGTGATCGCCACCTACAACGACTTCCTGCTGGCGCTGTCGCTGACCTCGACGCCGACCGCCCAGACGGTGCCCGTGGGCGTCTCCACCCTGATCGGCAAGATCCAGATCGAGTACGGGCCGATGGCTGCAGCGGGCGTGGTGGGTGCGGTCCCGATCGTGATCTTCGCGCTGCTGGTGCAGCGCCACTTCGTGCGCGGGCTGACGCTGGGCGCGGTCAAGTGAGCGTCAGGCGGCTGACCACCGCCCAGGCGCTGGTGGCGTTCTTGGCGGCGCAGCAGGTCGAGCGGGACGGCGCCACGGCACCGTTGTTCGCGGGCGTGCTCGGCATCTTCGGCCACGGCAACGTCGCCGGCATCGGTCAGGCGATGCAGCAGGACGGGCGGCTGCGCTACGTGCTGCCTCGAAACGAGCAGGCGATGGTGCACACGGCGGTCGCCTATGCCAAGCAGCGGCACCGCCTGCAGGCCTGGGCCTGCACCTCATCGATCGGGCCGGGCGCGACCAACATGGTGACGGGCGCGGCGCTGGCAACGATCAACCGGCTGCCGGTGCTGCTGCTGCCGGGAGACGTGTTCGCGTCGCGCCGCCCCAACCCGGTGCTGCAGCAGCTGGAGCTACCCGGCCGCCCCGAGGCCTCGGTCAACGACACGCTGGCGCCGGTGTCGCGCTTCTTCGACCGCGTCAACCGGCCCGACCAGCTGCCCCCGTCGCTGCTCGAGGCGATGCGCGTACTGACCGACCAGGCCGAGACCGGCGCCGTCACGATCGCGCTGCCCCAGGACGTGCAGGCGGAGGCCGCCGACTTCCCGGAGCAGCTGTTCGAGCCGCGCGTCTGGCGCATCGCCCGGATGGGCGTCGCCGCGGAGCCGCTGATGGCCGCGGTGGCGTTGCTGCGGGAGGCGCGACGCCCGTTGATCGTGGCCGGCGGAGGCCTGCGCTACTCCCAGGCCGGCGACGCGCTGCGGGCGCTGGTCGACGCCACCGGCATACCGGTGGCCGAGACGCAGGCGGGCAAGGGCGCCCTGCCCTTCGACCACCCCTCGGCGCTGGGTGCGCTGGGCGCCACCGGCACGTTGGGCGCCAACCTGGCCGCCCGCGAGGCGGACGTGGTGCTGGCTGTTGGCACCAGGTTGAGCGACTTCACCACCGCCTCGCACACGGCGTTTCAGGAACCCGGGCTGCGGCTGATCGGGCTGAATGTGTCGGGCTTCGACGCACACAAGCTGGCGGCGCTTCCGCTGGTGGCAGACGCCCGCGCCGGGCTCGAGCAGCTGGCTGCGGCGCTGACCGGGCACCGGGTGGATGCCAGCTATACCGACCTGGCCGCGCAACGCAACCGCGAGTGGGACGACGAGGTGGAGCGCCTGACGGCGCCGGCGGCCGGCCCGCCCACCCAGGCGCAGGTGATCGGCGTGGTCAATGCCGGCCGGGCTGACGACGTGGTGGTGTGCGCGGCGGGGAGCCTGCCCGGCGATCTGCACAAGCTCTGGCGCACCCGTGACCCCGACGGCTACCACCTCGAGTACGGCTACTCGTGCATGGGCTACGAGGTGGCGGGCGGCCTTGGCGTGAAGCTGGCCGCGCCCGACCGCGAGGTAATCGTGATGGTTGGCGACGGCTCGTGGCTGATGATGTCGTCCGAGATCGCAACATCTATCCAGGAGGGTGTCCGGATCACCGTCGTCCTAATAGACAACAAGGGGTTCGGGTCGATCGGAGGGCTGTCGCGCTCGCTCGGCTCGGAGGGGTTCGGCACCGGGTACACGGTCTCGGTCGACCTCGTCCAGAACGCGGCCAGCCTCGGCGCGATCGCGACGCGCGCCGCGACGCTGGACGAGCTGGCCGCCGCGCTCGATGCCGCCCGCGATGCCGACCGCACAAGCGTGATTGTGATCGCCTGCGATTCGGGACGGGGGGTCGGCTCCTACGAGTCATGGTGGGACGTGCCGGTAGCGGCGGTCTCGGAGATGCCGGCGGTGCAGGAGGCGCGCGCGGACTACGAGCGGTCGCGCGAGGCGCAGCGGCCGTTCCTGGGCGGTTCTGCGTGAGCGGCGGCGTGCGGATCGGCGTGGTCGGGGCGGGGATGATCGCGCAGGTCGAGCACCTGCCCAACCTCGTGTCGCTGGGCGACCGGTTCCAGCTGGTGGGCGTGGCCGACCCGTCGGCGCATGTGCGCGAGGCGGTTGCCGAGCGTCACGGGATCATCGCCGTGGAAGCGTTGCCCGACCTGCTGGAGCTGGGGCTGGATGCGCTGCTCGTTGCCACGCCCGACCCACTGCATGCCGGCGCGGTGGTGGCCGGGCTGGACGCCGGCCTGCACGTGTTCTGCGAGAAGCCGCTCTGCTACACCGAGCGCGAGGCAGCCGCGATCATCGAGCGCCGCGACCGCGAGGGGCTTGTCGTCCAGGTTGGCTACATGAAGCGGTTCGACCCCAACTACGAGGCGGCGCTGGACCTGCTGCCGGAGGGCGGGGAGGGCCTGCGCTACATCTCGGTCGAGGTCAGCGACCCAGACTCGTGGCCGTTCGTTGCGCACCGGCCGCTGCTTCGGGCCGACGACGTGCCCGCGGCGTTGGTCGAGGACGCCCGCGCCCTGCAGCGCGCGGAGGTGGCCGAGGCGCTGGGCGTGACGGTGGACGGGGCACACCTGCGCGGCTATGCCGACCCGCTCATGTCCGGCGTCATCCACACGATCAACGCCGTGCACGGCATGCTCGAGCGGATGGGCATCGAGGACGCCGACGTGGTCGGTGGCCACATCTGGTCGGGCGGCGAGTCCGCCGCCGGCACGGTGTCGCTGCTGGACGGCGCCGCGGCGTGGCATTTCGCCCAGGTGCTGGTGCCGGGTATCGCGTGGTACCGCGAGCGCTACGTGCTGCACTTCGAGCAGACCGTGATCGAGATGCAGTTTCCGGCGCCCTACCTGAACAACCAGCAGACCGACCTGTGGGTACGGCGCTCTCAGGGGCTGCGGCTGGACACCACGCACGTGCAGGCGGGGTATGGCGAGGCGTTCGTGCGGGAACTGGAGGGGTTTCACGCCGCCGTCACCGGAGCCGAGCCGGTGCGAAACACGGTCGAACAGGCGATGCGCGACGCACGGTTGCTTTCGGCCGTGGCCCGCTGCGCGATTGGAGCGGACGGATGAGCGACCACCTTCACTCGGCCCAGCGCGCTCGCGCGCTCGACCAGCTCAGCTCGGCTCGGGGCGTTATCGCGGGGGCGGCGATCGACCACCGCGACTCGCTGCAGGCGGTGCTCGCGAAGCGCGGGCTGGAGCTCGATCATGCCGGCATCACGCGGCTGAAGGTGCGGGTGGCTTCCGCGCTGGCGCCGGCCGCGACGATGGTGCTGCTCGACGCCGAATATGCCGTGGCGCAGGCCCTGGCGGCCGGAGCCGTGCCTGGCAGCACCGGCGTGGCCGTACCGCTGGAGGGAATGGGATACGGAGACGTTGCCAAGCTGGACGTGACCACCTTCCTGGAGGATTGGTCGCCGGAGAAGGGGCGGCGGCTGGGAGCATCGGGGGCGAAGCTGCTGCTGCCCTACCGGGTGGATGTGGCCGACCAGGCGGAACGCCAAGAGCGGGTGGTCGCCGAGGCGGTCGAGGGCTGCCGGGCGGCGGGCCTGGCATTGATCCTTGAGCCGATCGTCTACAAGCGCGAGGGTGAGGAACGGGCCGGCGGCGGCCGCTTCGCGGAGCTCGTGGTCGAGGGAGCCCGGAGGCTGGCAACCCTCGAGCCGGACGTGCTGAAGCTGCAGTATCCCGGGTCGGCCGAGGCCTGCGCGGACGTCGATGACGCATGCGGATCCCTGATCCCGTGGGTGCTGCTGGGCGGTGGCGCCGACCCGGCCGTGCTCGAAGGCCAGATCGAAGACGCGTGCCGTGGCGGCGCCAGCGGCTTCATCGTCGGGCGCACGCTGTTCGACGCAGCGCTGGTGGAGGATGAGGCCGAGTCCGACCGGGCGCTTCGCGAGCAGTGCCGGCCGCTGCTGGAGCGGCTGGTCGGGATCGCCGAGCGGCTGGCTCAGCCGTGGCGGGAGCGGTTGGGGGCGCTACCTACCCCGTCCGACGGCTGGTACCGGTGAGCTCACTCGGCCCCGTTCGGGGCCACCAGCACCTTCATCGCCGCGCCGGTCTGGGCCAGCGCCAGCGCGTCCTCGACCTGCTCGAGGCCGACCTCGTGCGTGATCGCCCGCTCGAACGGCAGCCTTTGCTGGTGGCGCGCGAGCATGGCCAGGCTGGGGCCGTACTGCTCGAGCGTCTCTCCACCGATGCCCAGCACCGACACGCCCTTCGTGCAGATGTGGCGGTTGGGGTTGATCTCGACCGGTCCCATGTCGACGAAGGCGCCAGCCTCGATGACGGTGCCGCCGGCACGCACCAGCTCCAGCGACTCGATGAGCGTGCCGGACGTGCCGGAGCAGTCGACCACGACATCGGCGCCGAGGCCGCCAGTCAGGTCGCGCACCGCGCCCACCCGCTCGTCCAGGGTCGTGGCGGCGCCGTTCAGGCACAGCTCGGCGCCGAAGGCGCGGGCATGCTCGAGCCGCTCGTCCATCAGGTCGACCGCAACCAGGCGGCCGGCACCCAGCATCTCGGCCTTTGCCAGGTGCATCAGGCCGAGCGGGCCGAGGCCGACCACTGCGACTGTGTCGCCGAGCCGGAAGCCGCCGCCCAGAGCCTGCATCGAGCGGGCCGCGTCCAGGCCGTGGGTAACGGCCAGCACCTCGGTCAGCGCCGCCAGCCGGGAGGGCAGCTCCTCGGGTACGCGGAACAGGCGCGTCCCCGGCAGCAGGTACAAGCGCTCCGCCCATCCTCCGAACAGGTGCGGGGGCTCGGCGCAGGTGAGCGAGTTGCCGTAGTCGTCGAGAGCGGTGCAGAGGTAGTAGGGGTAGCCCTCGCCCAGGCAGAACCGACAGCGTCCGCAGGTCAGGTTGGGTGCGGGCACCACCCTGTCGCCGACTGCCAGGGGCAGGCCCAGCGCGTCGACGGGCGGCGGGCCGTCGCCGATCGCCTCGATCACGCCCACGTTCTCGTGGCCGCAAATGATCGGGTAGGGGACGGGACGCTCGTGGTCGGTTCCGGCGTACTGCAGGCTCTCGCCTCGCCAGGTGTGCTTGTCGGTACCGCAGATGCCGCTGTAGAGCATCCGCAGCACGGTTGCCCCGGGCGCGGGGTCGGGATCCGGGAATCGCTCGACGGTGAGGCTGCCGGGGCCGTGCATGACCGCTGCGCGGACGTCGCTCATGGGGGTGCACGATACCGGTGAGCGAAACGGCGATGATCGCGGTGGTGGGCGCGGGGCGGATGGGCAGCGTGCACCTGCGGGCGCTGGGTGAGACGCGTGTGGCCCGGCTGGCGGCGGTGGTCGAGCCGGTTGCGGAGCCGCGCGAGCGGGTTGCTGAGCTGTACGGCGTGCCCGCGTTCGCGACGCTGGATGAGTTGGTCGCGAGCGGACTGGCGGACGGAGTCGTGATCACGGCGCCGACCGATATGCACCTGGCCCTGGTGGACGGCTGTGTGGGGGCCGGCCTGCCGGTGTTCTGCGAGAAGCCGTGTGGTCTCAGCGCCGATCAGGCCGGGCGGGCGGCGGCCACGACGGCCGGGGCGGGACTGCCGCTGCAGGTCGGCTACTACCGCCGGTTTCTGCCCGAGCTGGTCGCGCTGCGGCAGCGGATCGCCGCAGGGCGGCTGGGCGCGCTGTCGCTGGTCGTCCTCAACCAGTGGGACGAGCACCCGCCGTCGGCTGAGTTCGAGCGGCGTAGCGGCGGCATCGTGGTCGACATGGGCGTGCACGAGATCGATCAGCTGCGCTGGCTGACCGGGCAGGAGGTCGAGCAGGTGGCGGCGCTGACGCCCGCTCCGGGCGACCAGTCGAGCGCAGTTATCTCCCTGCGCCTGTCCGGCGGCACGCTTGCGGCTATCACGCTCGGGCGGCGGTTCCCGCATCCTGACTCGTGCTGGATGGAGGTGGTGGGAACGGCCGGATACGAGCGGCTGCCGTTCGTATGGGCCGAGCAGGGCGAGCGGGTGCTGCTGGCCGCGATCGCGGCCGAGCTGGATTCGTTCGCGGCGGCGGTGCGCGGGGCGCCTATGCCCGGCCCGGGCGGCGCCGATGCGGTGGCGGCGCTGGAGGTCGCGGAGCGGATCGACCGGTGCCTGAGGTGACCGGGGCGTGAAGCGGGCCGGTGCCGACGCGCTCGTGCAGAACGAGCGAGGCGACGTGCTGCTGGTGCGACGGGCCGATGACGGGCGCTGGGCGATGCCGGGCGGCTGGGTCGATCCGGGCGAGACGCCGGAGCAGGCAGTGGTGCGCGAGGTGGCGGAGGAGACCGGGCTGCAGGTCTCGGCGCCGCGTCTCGCACACACCGAGCAGCGTCCGCAGAGCGTCCATTACACCTACCGATGCCGGCTCGACGGCGGCCGGCTGCAGGCGTCGGAGGAGTCGCTCGAGGTCGCGTTCCTGGCGCCGAACCAGGTTGGCCAGTGGCACACGGATCACCACCAGCGTCTGCTGGCGGCGATGGCGGTGGCCGAGTGAGTCTCGGAACCGGCGCCAGACCGCCCTGCTGACGGTGTCAAACACCGCCTCGGCCTCCGTGGGGTTCCGGCACGCATCCGAAACAGGTGCGTGAGACGTTCGTGACAGCGATTCGTGGAGAACAGAGCTTTCGTCCAATTATTGGAGTCAAACACCCACCGCGCCGTGCCGGCACCTCGACACGCCGGCGTAGCCGAGCGTTGCACGGTTGTAACGGGCGATCCTCGGGTCGATCGACTGTCAGTGGCCCGATATCCGGGTCACCTCGACCCGGATCGGCACCGAGTAGTCGGCCGCGAACGACGCCGGCGTCCAGCCGTTCCTAGTGATCCGCTCACCGTACTTCTCGATGTAGGCGTTGACACCGTCCGCCCCCGGGTCATCGCTGAGACATGCACGGCCGGACGCCACCACCACATCGCCGCCGACACCGTCTCCGTCGAGGTGGATGGACACGCGCGGGCTGGCCGCGATGTTGCGGAGCTTGGCGGTGCTCGGCCGGCTGTAGATCAGGAGGCTGCCGGCGCCGTCCCACAGAAACCAGACCGGCACCGGCACGGGAGCGCCGGCCGGATTGACCGTCACCAGCCAGCCGATCAGCTCGTCGCGTAGGCGCCGGTTGGCGCGAGCGCCGAACTCCGTGGTCACGTCCAGCAGTTGCGGTTCAGCCGACGTTCGTCGCCGCCCCGTCCGGCGCTGACAAGCCCGCCCGCGCACCTTCCTCCAGCAGACGCTGCAGCGAGACCGCCCCGGCCACGGCGGTGGGCGTCGCGACCGACAGCGTGGCGTAGATCACGGCCCACCGCAACCGATCGGAGGGTGCGACTCCCAGCTGATCGGCCCAGATGTACGCGGCCACCAGCAGGTCGCCGGCGCCGGTGGCGTCCACCACCGGCACCGCATCGAACGGCGCCGTTCCGGCATCCACGCGCTCGCCCTCGGCCGATGCCACCGCGCCCCTGGCTCCCAGCGTGACGACCACCGTCGGGACGACAGCCCCCAGCACCTTGATGGCGGCGTCGAGCTCGTCGGCACCGGACAGCACCAGCGCTTCGCCCTCGCTCACGAACAGCGCCCGCGCCGCCGACAGCTTGGCCGGCGGCCGTCCGGCGAATGCGCGTGCGTCGTCATCGCCGCAGGTGACGTAGGCGGCCGCCCCGTCTGGCACCACGTACAGCAGGTCGAGGTTGACCGCCACCGCCCGGGGCGTCAGGGCGGCCACGTCGGCCGCGCTCGAGCGCACCCCCGGATCGACGGTCACCATCGCGCGGTCGTCGCCGATCGGCAGCACGACGGTGGTGGGCGTTCGCGGAGCCTTCCGCGAGACGATCTCGATCCCGTCGCCGCGCAGCACCTCGATCACCAGGTCGCCGGCAACGTCGTCGCCCAGCGGCGACGCCAGCGCGGTCGCCAGGCCGAGCCTGGCGGCGCCGACGGCGGTGATCGCTCCGCCGCCGGGGGACCGCAGCAGGTCGCTGCCGAAGCGCTCCTCGCCCAGCGCCGGCAACGCCTCCAGTCCCGTGAACGTGAGGTCGAGGAAGGCCGGAGTGGCAACGGCTAGGTCGTATCCCATCGGCGGCGAGGATAGCGCACTGGTCGGCGCATGGGTTTGCCTACGGGCGAGCCTCGCGGGCGGCCGCGCGCACGCCCTCGACCTCCGGCGCAAGCTGGGTCGTTCGGTACCGCCAGCGATCGCCGCGGTTGGCCAGCAGGGCGTGCTCGAGCGGGTCGCCGTGCTGGTCGAGGACGGTCTCCTGGACGACCAGCAGCGGCGCGCCGGCGGGCACGTCCAGCAGCCGGGCGGTGCGGGAGTCGGCCGTAACCGCTCGCAGCGTGCAGTCGCGGTCACCCGGGACCAGGCCGCACCCCTGTGCCAGGGCCCCGTACAACGACGCAGTCGCGAACTCGACGTCCTGCAGAGCGTGGGCCAGCCGCCCGGGAAGGCATGACCGGTCGAGCGAGAGCGCCACCCCGTCCACCAGCCGCACCCGCTCCAGCTCGAAGACGTCGCCGCCGGGCGGCAGCCGCAGGGCCTCCGCCTCGGCCGCCGACGCGGCCCGCAGCCGCTGGTGCAGCACCCGCGACGCCAGCGTCACCCCCGACTCGTGCGCCCACTCGGTCAGGCTGCGAGGGCCGTGCGCAAGCTCCACCACCTGCGCCGCCGCGACGTACCAGCCGTGGCGCCCGGCGGCGGTCAGCAGGCCCTTCGCCTCCAGGTCGAGCAGCGCTCGTCGCAGCGTGTTTCGGGAGACGCCGAGCCGCGCGCACAGCTCTCGCTCGGGCGCCAGCCGCTGGCCTGCCGGCAGCCGTCCACCGGCCATCTCGGCGCGCAGCGAGCGTGCGACGCGTCGGAACAGCGGCTCGCTGCCGCGGGCGTCGTTGGGCGGATCGGTGAGTGCGCTTGACACTGGTGGTACCTCTTTGGTACTACTGGCGGTCGTGAAGCTAACCCTAGTCGGAGCCGGCGGATTTCGCACGCCGGCGATCTATCGCGCGCTGGTCGCCGGAGCGGGCACGACCCGCTTCGACGAGGTCGTGCTGTTCGACCCCAACGCGGAGCGGCTGGAGCAGATCGGGGCCGTGCTGGCCGGGATCGACGCCGAGCTGGGCGACCGCGTCGGCTGCCGCAGCTCTGGCGATCTGCGCGACGCGCTGGAGGGCGCGGACGTCGTCTACTGCGCCATCCGCGTGGGCGGCCTGGAGGGGCGGCTGCTGGACGAGCGGATCGCCGTGGACGCCGGTGCGATTGGCCAGGAGACGACCGGTGCCGGCGGCATCGCGTTCGCCCTGCGCACGGTGCCCGCCGTCACCGCCATCGCCGAGCAGGTCGCCCGGCACGCGCCGGATGCCCTGTTCATCAACTTCACCAACCCCGCCGGCCTGGTCACCGAGGCGCTGCAGCGCGTGCTCGGAGATCGCGTGGTCGGCATCTGCGACGCTCCTCCCGACATGTGCCAGCGGGTCGCAAGCGCGCTTCGCATGCCGGTCGACCAGCTGTGGTTCGACTACTTCGGCATCAACCACCTGGGCTGGTTGCGCGCGGTGCGGCACCGCGAGCGCGACCTGCTGCCCGGGCTGCTGGCCGACGACGACCGGCTGGCCGGGTTTGAGGAGGGGCGCCTGTTCGGCGGCGAGTGGCTCCGTGCCATAGGGATGCTGCCCAACGAGTACCTCTACTACTACTACTTCGAGCACGAGGCGCTCGCATCGATGCAGGCCGGCAACCTGCGCGCCTCGGTGCTGCTCTCCCAGCAGAGCATCTTCTACGAAGGCAACGGCGACGCTCTGGCGCGGTGGAAGGCCGCGAACTCGGCCCGCGAGGCGTCCTACATGGCCGAGGCCTGGTCGTCGCGGGGCGTCGAGATGGCGGAGGTGAGCGCCGCGCGGGAGCCCGGCGGCTACGGCGGCGTCGCATTGCAGATCGTGGATGCCATGGTCAACGCTCGGCCGCGGGTGATGATCCTGAACACGGCCAACCGCTCCAGCATGCCGTTCCTGGACGCCCAGGCGGTGGTGGAGGTGCCGTGCCTGGTGGGGCCGGGCGGCGTCGTCCCGGTCTCGGTCGGCGACGTCCCGATGGAGGCCAAGGGCCTGATCCTGCAGGTGCGCGCCTCCGAGCGGGCTGCTATCGACGCCGCCCTCAGCGGCTCGCGCCGCGGGGCCTTGCGGTCGCTGGCACTGCATCCGCTGGTGCCCTCGGTCGAGGTGGCCGAGCGGATCCTGGACG
>Ga0068855_100003265_pt1 | contig 19847 bp, 19 predicted proteins | sample KBSCornC52_FD_66592 | JGI IMG/M metagenome (GOLD analysis project Ga0068855, IMG submission 66592) | Corn rhizosphere microbial communities from Kellogg Biological Station, Michigan, USA - KBS Corn C5-2 | ecosystem: Host-associated > Plants > Roots > Rhizosphere > Soil ...
AAAATCGCGCGGGCTGATTTCGTTGCGGAAGGCCTTGCCTATCTGGGCAATACCGAATGGCAACTTGGCGCGCATCGTTTCGCGGATGTTTTCGTAATTAGTAAAGATGGAGCCGGCAGTCTCGGGGCGTAGGTACGCCAGCGAGTTTTCGTCTTCCAGCGGACCGACCCAGGTCTTCATCATCATATTAAAGACTTGCGGTTTGCTGAGCGGGTTGCCGTCGGGCGACTTTTTGTCTTTAAGCAGCTCGGCGAGCTCTTTGAGGTCGTTAGTGTCCTTGCCTGCTAAATGGTCAGCGCGGTAGCGCTTGTGATTGACCGTGTCTTCGACCATCGGATCGGTAAAACCGGCCACGTGGCCACTGGCTTCCCACAGCTTGGGATTTTGGATAATGGCACCATCGACACCAAAGATGTTGTCGTGCTCGCGAACCATTGCTCGCCACCACTCTTGCTTGATGTTGTTGATCAGCTCCACGCCGAGCGGGCCGTAGTCGTAAAAACCGGCTAGACCGCCATAAATTTCGCTGGCCTGAAATACAAAGCCGCGCCGCTTGCACAGGCTAACAATATCTTCGAGTTTAACTTCGCTCATGTTGGTGTTAAGTATAGCGTGTTTTGGCGCAAACAGCTATAACGGCGGTTCGGACGTAAAAATTTTGGAAGTCGATGGTAAATGGATGGCATTTGGATGCATAAATGCCATCTGCCTGTAAAAATTTAATGTAGACTCTCAGCGCAAGTAGTTGGCGGCGACTGTATGAACCATCGGGAATGTCGCTTCTGCCAAAGCGTTGGCACCCTCGACTTTGGCGAGCAACTGGGCGGTTACGACGCTAAAGGCCAGGCGCAGGAACTTAATGTGCGAAGACGAAAAACCCCCGCCCTCGCGGGCGTAAAAGCTCATGCTGTCGAAGTCGAATTCGTACGAAAGGTCGGCAGCCAGTTTGACGCCAGAGGAATCGGTTTGGAGGTTTGGTGTGTGGCCGCTGAGGCGCAGCAGCTGGGCGTAAAACCACAGCCGGACGACTTCGATCGAAATATCGTGGTTGTTGAGCGCTGTAAAAGTGCCGAGCGCCAGCTCAAAATAGTCGGCTTCCGGCTCATCTTCGGTGTTGCGGTCAAGTTGTTTGATGAGGTCGTAGCCGAGCATGGTGCGGTCAATGTCCTTCACAATTTCGCCAAAATGCTGCTCGAGGCGGGCCGACACCAAAGTGCCGATTTCGCTGCGGCCACGGATGTACGTAATGCGACTCTCGCTAAATAGTTCAACGCCGCCAGCCAGACGGCTTTTAACTTTACGGACACCTTTAGCAATCAGGCGCAGCTTGCCACTGTCGGGCGTTAGCATGGTGACAATGCGGTCGGCTTCGCCGTAATCGGTACGGGCCAGGATGACGCCCGAGGTAATACGTTGCTGCATAGCCTAAGCCAACGCGAGCTGATTGGCTAGCGACACAATGGTGGCCAGCGAAGTTTGTGGTTTGTAGCGGTACTCAACAACACCGAGCGTGTCGCGTAGTAGATCGGCGTTGCTGCTAAATTCGTACGGCGGTACATTGCTAAGAATCACGACCGGGATGTTCTGCCAGTCGGCGTAGGAGCGAAGTTCGTACAAAAACTCGATGCCGCTGTGCCCGACCAGCTGTAACTCCAATAAAATGACATCTGGCAAACCGTCATCTACACAAAAAACGGCTTCTTGCGCTTCGCGGCAAACGCAGACCTCATGACCAGCTTGCTCGAGAGCTTCGCGGTACGTTCGAGCCAGTACAACGTCCGGTTCAAGCATGATAACGCGTGCCATATTAGACCAACTGCAACTGCGGATTAGGTTGCAAAACGGTACCCAGCCCAGATAGATTGCGATAATGCGAAACTTTGAGCTTGGTACCGAGCGCCTGCAAAATGGCATCGGCCACAAAGACGCCTGCCCCGCCGGTGTGCGTTAATTGCGGCAAGGGCTGGCGAGCGCGGCCACGTAGCTGATGCCCACGGCGTAGGGCCTCGGTTGTGAGCAATTCACTATCGGCGTACAAGCCAGTAGCAATACCATAGCGGCATTTGTGAGCCGCCAATTGCAAACGAAGTTGGGAGCGATTGGTCGCTGGCAGCGCTTCTATCAGCGCATAACCAAGGCTGACAAGAGCGGTTTTAAAGCCCTGCTGATGGGCGGCGACTGGGCCGTAACGGCCAGCGGTCACCACTTCGAGTTCAACACCATACGATTTAGCAATTGGCGTAAGCTGTTGGGCAGCATCATATAGCATGGAGCTCACAGCCACCGGCTCCAGCGTAAAAGCGTCGTTTTGATCGAGTGACAGACGCATACTGAGCATATAACCTTCGATGAGTTGGAGGGCGATTTCTGATTGATCGTGCACCAGAGCAAGTGCTTCGTCGCTGTTACCAAGCAGCAAACCGGCTTCGGCGCGACGAGAAATTTGCATCAGCGGGACCTTCATCTGCTCGGCCAAAGACATAAATAGTTGTTCTGTGCCGTTTGATGAAAATGTTCGCTGATTGGCCAAAGTATTACCCCCGCATAGACCTATGGAGGCAGTATAGCACTACGTCTCTGTGGCTGTTAAGGCGAAAATGTGAAATTCGGCAGAATAATGTTGTTAAAATCGTTCGTAAAACTTGGGGCGTCCGTCCACAGCTTAAGCGTCTTGTCGCGCAACGGCATCACAATCATGCTACCGCTTTTTTGCGGCTCGACTTGGCCATCTACCCGCACGCCGACCACTTTCGGCAATTTTGGAAAGCTAAAAGCTGACACCTTCACGACACCGCTTTGCTGCAACGAAGTAATGTTATTGAGATAAGACGTATAGTTGTTAGCGACTACTTGAACACGCAGTGAAAAGGCGCTGTTTTGATCAAGCACACTTGGGACAACGTCCTTGTTGAAATAGCCGTCGAGTGCCGCTTGGCCCTGACCGCTCGAATCAACATACGCACTCCAGGTTTTAGGATACGAAATTTGGAGAGTGCCGTACGTTTCTGGGCTGGTATAAGTTTTGAGCGGTTGCTTTTCTTGCTCGGCAAACTGCTGGTTCTTGACCGTATCTTCTTGCTGCTTAGCAACAGTGACCGCGGCGGCTACCTTCTGATCGCTATTATTCTTATAATCTTGGCGACTGGCAAATGACCAGACCGCAAAACCGGCTGCGCCCAAAAATAGCAACATAACGACAATAAACATAACCAGCCACAGGTCTACCTGGCCGACTTCGGAAGTACGCAAGCGGGGCTTACTCATACCGCTAATGGTAACAGGGAGTGCGACTTGTGGCAAGCTGCGCTAACATGGGTTGCGCCGCCAAGCCGTTGGCATCAGCAAAGCTTGCCGTCACAACCCATGCCAGCGCAGTGGCCAAAGTCGGTTATTTCTTGGCGGCGGGATACTCGTAGAGGTAGAGGCCTTGTTCGTTGCGGACCGGCTGACGATCAACGATTGAAAATGCAAAGCTCACTAATTTGACAGGCTTATGTGGATATTGCACAATCTTTTTATCCAGCTGAGCGGTATATTTTTGCAATAAGAACGTAAAAATACCTTCCGCCGCCGGCCACTTTTGATTCCAAAAGTTGCCCCAGACTATTTTAACTTGCCCGTTCTTGTGATAGCGCCAGGTACGTAGCCATGCTACAAAAGCAATGAGCGGATTAAGCTCGTAGCCGACGACTTTGAGGCCGCGCCTAGCGGCAGCCAAGACGACGATGCCATCGCCGCAGCCCAGCTCAAGCATAGTCTGCCCCGGCTGAAGGTCGAGCATGTCGAGTGCCGCAGTGACCTGCGGTCCGAGCGTCGGTAAATACGGCGCTCCAAATAAAAGCACAAAGCTAAAGCAAGCTAGTACAAGGATTACGAGTAATACTACCCAGATCACGAATCGCTTTCAGATGGTCCGTACGTCTTGGCGAGCTCTTTAACGCGGTTTTCGGCTGATTCCAGATGCGCTTCTAACTTTTTGATAATCTTTAGCGCGTCTTCGTAAGCCGTAACAGCCACGTCTACGCCAATATCGCCGCTTTCGAGCAAGCCGACGGCTTCGTCAAGCTGCGCTTGCAGGTCGCGGTAAGAAACTGTTTTAGCCATGTGCTGTCTCCTTTTTACTTATTATAGTCGCTTGGGCAACACCATCAGCAAGTTCCAAACTGGCGGTCTGACCAATCTGTAACTCGTGCACGCTTCGAACCAGCGCATTGCCCTGCCGGATGAGGGCGTAGCCGCGCTTCAGTGCCGCTGCCGGGTGCAGTACCTCTAAAAGTTTGCGCTGACGGGCTAATAACTCAGTTTCGTTTTGCAAAACTCGCTGCATGCCGCGGTGCAACTGAGCCGCCACTTCGGCGTAAGCGGTTTGGTGTTCTTGGATAGAGCGCTGTAGTTCACTTGTAAGTTTGGCCCGAACATAGGCTAAATCCGCCATGACCTGCGCACGACTCGGCACCAGTAATTCGGCCGCATTACTCGGCGTACTTGCTCGTTGATCGGCCGCTAACTCGGCTAAACAGACATCTCGCTCGTGACCAATTGCCACCAGCGTTGGCACTCGGCTGGCGGCCACGGCGCGCGTCACGATTTCGCTACTGAAAGCCGCCATGTCTTCGGCACTGCCACCACCACGCGTAATGACAATGACTTCGGGCGGTTCGGCCAGCAAATTTAGCTGCTCAATAGCGGCGGCAATTTGAGCTGGCGCTGGCTCGCCCTGCACTTGCACATCAGCTAGCAGTACTTCGACACCGCGCCAGCGCGACGACAACACTTTTATAAAATCGGTGTAGGCAGCCGACTCTTTGGATGCCACCAACCCAATCCGCTGCGGTGGATAGGGCAGCAGCCGCTTACGCCCCGGATCAAACAAACCCTCGGCTGTTAGTTTGGTTTGGAGCAGCTCGGCGGCGCGTTTAATGGCGCCCTCACCCACCGGCCGCATCGATTGCACGGTCACGCTAAAACCATACTGCGGATGCAGCCGCGGGTTGCCGCTAACTTGCAACAGCATGCCGTCTTCGAGCGGACCTGGCAGCTGATACACCGTCCCAAAAAAGCGTACGCTGGCTGTCTCATCTTTGAGATCAAAATAGACCCAGCGGTTTTTGCTAACCCGAAAATTTGCCAGCTCGCCGCTAATAACAACGTACGGATAAGCCACTTCAAACGTTTGATTAACCAATGCCACAAAGTCGCTGACCGATAATGTCACAGCGTCCACGGCTTACACCCCAGGCGGTTTAGCAGCATTGAGGTGTCGCTGATACAAAATGTAACCCGGCGGCACCTGCAAGATCGTGTTCACCAGGCGGTACATAATAATCACCGGCAAGCTAAGAGCGGCTGGGACACCTGTCGCCACTAAAGTTGCCGTCATAAGACCTTCGTAAATACCAATGCCACCCGGCAAAACCGATACCAGGCCGGCGAAATTAGCGATGGCGTAAGCCAAAATGACGGCGCCGATATTGACGGCGTGGCCAAACGCCAAAAACACTACGTACACGGCTAAAACTTCGGTCAAATTCGCCAAAAAAGCGTACCAAAACGGTGCCTTAAGTTGCTTGTAATTGTCCTTGAATTCGACGTAGTTATTATGCAAATCATCAAATGCCAAACGAGCTTTTTCGATATTAATTGTCTCGGGATGTTTCGGTCGCACGACATGAATGATGCGATTGATAATTCGCGTCACCATCGTAAAGAACACGTTGATGCGCGTGCGGCTGTCGATCAAGAAAAAGAACAGCAGCGTACCGACTCCCGCCAGCGTCGCCACCGAGCCAGCCACCAACATAACAACGTTGTTTACATGACCGCCTATGGCCAGCGCCAGCACACCAATAAACAGCAGCAGCTCAAACGACAAGAACGTTAAAGCCAGTTTCATAACCTGTACAAGCGTTGCTTTTGAGCCAGTAATTTCGGTGTTTTTCATGCGCACACTAAAGTACGAAAAGCCAGATACGCCGCCGCTCGGAAATACGTGGTTCACAAAGTTCAGCTCGAGCGCCGCCTTGTACATATAGCCGTACTGCAACTTGTTGCCGACAATCGCAAACAGCTGCTGGTACTGCTTGGTCTGAGCGTGGTAATTGAGCAGCTCAACTGGAATCATCAATAGCAGCGCCCAAGCGTGAATTTTGGCAAAATTATCCAGCGTCTCAACGACCTGATGCCGCGTGCCAATCACTAGCAAAACCAGGAGCAGAATGGTTACGACATTCAATATCAGCTTCCACCGGCGTTTCAGAAAGGAGGTTTCGACCATTCCCTCCATTATACATTTATATCTGGTCAGGCTATACTGAAACGATGGAAACGACGTTGTGTATACTGGGGCGCCAGCCGGCGCTTGGTTTAGCCGAGCTCGAAAGCTTGTTCGGTGCGTCTGCCGTCACGCCCGTGACCCCATCGGCCGCCTTTGTTGCAGCTGACATTAACGCCCAAACCTTTAACCGCCTCGGCGGCACCATAAAAACGGCCCGCGTCATTGGCGAGCTCGACGGCCACAACTGGCCCACCCTAGAAAGTTTTGCCAAAAAGCACCTCGCCAAGCTGCTGAACTTGCCAGACAGCGGCAAACTGCAGCTCGGCATTAGCGCCTACGACTTGCCTGTTTCGGCCGCCAAAATCCAGTCACTCGGCTTAACGCTCAAAAAGATCCTGCGCACTGGCGACCGCACCGTCAGACTTATCCCCAACCAGGCGCCAGCCTTGTCCACAGCCCAAATTATCCACAACCACCTGAGTGGCCGCAACGGCTGCGAAATTGTCTTTTACGCCGCCGGCGACAAAACCATCATCGCCCAAACGACCAACGAACAAAACATCAACTCCTACACGCTGCGCGACCGCGAGCGCCCTAAGCGCGACAGCCGAGTTGGCATGCTGCCGCCAAAACTGGCTCAAATCCTCGTTAATTTAGCCACCGGACCGATCGCCAACAGTAATACCATCGTGCTTGACCCGTTCTGTGGCACCGGCGTTGTCTTGCAAGAAGCCCTACTGATGGGTTTTAGCGCCTACGGCACCGACCTCGAGCCACGCATGATCAACTACACCCAAGCCAACCTGGCCTGGCTCGACCAAACGTTTCACACCGAAGTTGTAAACACGCACTTGGCAATCGGCGACGCCACCAGCTACCAGTGGGACCACCCCTTCACCGCCGTCGCCACTGAAAGCTACCTCGGCCAACCGCTCACTACCCTGCCCGCCCCCGACAAACTGCAAACCATTGTCCACGGCTGCAACCTCATCATTAGCAAATTCCTGCGCAATATCGCTGCCCAATGCCCATCCGGCACTCGTTTATGCGTAGCTGTGCCGGCCTGGCAAATTGGCCCAGACAAGTTCAAGTCGCTACCTCTTATTGACCAGATAAGCGATCTGGGCTATAATCGTATCAGATTTGAGCACTCGGGGGCCTCTGATTTACTTTATTACCGAGAAAATCAGTTAGTCGCCCGCCAATTGCTTGTTTTATCAAAGATATAAGGAAATCCTATGTCACACGTCAAAGCTGGCGGTACCGCCAAAAATGTCCACGATAGTCCCGGCCAGCGCCTCGGCGTTAAAGTTTCTGGTGGCCAAAAAGTTAAGACCGGCCAAGTTATTGTCCGCCAAGTTGGCATGACCAAGCGTCCCGGCCGCGGCACCACAGTCAGCCGCAACTTCACGATCCACGCTGCCAAAGACGGTATCGTAAACTACACCAGCCGCAAAGTCCGCACTTTTGCCGGCAAATCTGTCCGCCGGACCGAAGTCGTCGTCGATTAATTGAGCTACTTATATAAAAACACCGCTCCTTGCTGAGCGGTGTTTTTTTATTTGAACATCTGATCGTAATTTGGCAGCGCACCCTGGAGCGCAACAGTGCCAACGTCGGCCTGGCGCTCGTGTAAAGCGCGAGTTTCCTCGGCTGAACGCTGGATCAACTCCATATCAACGCCAACACTTCGTGCCGATGCAGCAGCCTGCTCCCAGGCCATCTGGCGATTTTTTATGCCTTCAGCATCAGCACCAGCCAGCTCTTTCAGTTTCCATGCTGGCTCAGCTGAACGACCGGTTACATAATCACTAATACGTGACATCACGGTGTCCTGCCAGTTAGCTGTAGTCTGGGCACCTTCAGGAGTCTTAACGTCGGCGTAGAGATAACCTTCGATCTGGCTGAGGGTGTGTAACGTTGGTTCACCTTTATCAGTGATGCCAATACGCTTTAACATGTCGCCAAAAAATTGGCCAGTACGTCGATCGTCAGCTAACAGACTGACAGCTTCGCGGAGGCCTTCATTGCGTGTGAAAAATGTCAGACCCTTTTCGAATGGAATGCCACCCTTTTGTCGGCTTAAGTTCGTAATTCTGTCCATCATAAGCAGCGCATCACCAGCACCCAGCCGGCCTTCCGCATCAACAACTCCTTTAGAACGAGCCAACTGGCCAATAAAACGATCGACAATCACCTCACCCTCTTGCTCGGGAGAGACATCTTTGAGCGTGCCGGGTCGGAGCAAGTGCTCAACTAACTCCGCGTAAGGACGCGGCTTCTCCGCTGGGTTTTGAGCTTGCACGGCGGCTGGCAGTGGTTGTGGAGGTGTTTGTTCTGACATAGTTTTTATTTTAACTTAACTACAGCAATAGTAGCATAAGCTTTATCATATGTCAATAATATGAGCTGGACAAATACGGGTTTCTGTGGCAAGCCTCCGCAGCGAGTCTTACGAGCGAGGACCGCTTGGCACAGGAATCCGCGTTTGGCTAGCTCATATTTAAGTGATGCTTGATGCGATCGATCACATCGGCAATCACAACTTGGGATTTGACGAGGTAGTCGTCTACCCCGAGGGATTGGGCGCGGGCTTTGTCGCTATCTTGGCTGAGGGCGGTCAGCATAATGATTTTGAGGCTGGCAGTCTCGGGGGTGTTGCGGAGGATGTCGAGGACATCGAAGCCGCTGACTTTGGGCATCATAACATCGAGAAGAACGAGTTCAGGTTGGTAGCTGAGGGCGGCGGCCAGAGCGTCTTCGCCGTTAGCAACACGGCGGACGTCAAAGCCTTCGGCCTGGAGGCGCATTAGATAAACGTTGGCGAGGGCGTCGTCGTCTTCGACGAGCAGAATTTTGTGGGTGCGGTTTGTGTTTGGGTCCATACTGCTTAAGTTACATCTTTTACGTTAATTTTGCAATGTCAGTACTGATCTAGAGTTGGCTTTTAATGAAGCCGTCAAATAGCGGATGCGCTCGGTTGGGGCGGCTTTTGAGCTCGGGGTGGAATTGGCTGGCCATAAAGAATGGATGATCAATACCTTCGATAACTTCGACCAGGCCGGTGCCTGGGTTGGTGCCGCTGGCTTTAATGCCCCACGACTCGTATTGGTCGCGGTAGTCGTTGTTGCACTCGCCGCGGTGACGGTGGCGTTCGACGATCTTGTTTGCGCCGTACACTTTGGTGGCTAGGCTGCCCTTTTCGAGCTGGCAGTCGTAATCACCAAGGCGCATCGTGCCGCCGGTGTTTAACTTGCCTTCTTGGCCGGCCATTGTGTTAATAACCATAGCGTCGCTCTTTGGGTCAAGTTCGAATGTGGTGGCTTTGGTGAGGCCATTTTTGCGGGCGGCGGCGATGACTGCCATCTGTAAGCCGAGGCAGATGCCTAAGTATGGCACCTTGTTTTCGAGGCAGTAGGCGGCGGCTTTGATTTTGCCCTCGAGGCCGCGCTGGCCGAAGCCTCCCGGTACGAGGACGCCGTCGTAGCCTTTCAGCGCTGGGGCAATGTCGGTGTCACCGTCATACTTGGCGGCGTCGATCCAGTCGATGTCGATTTTGGTGTCGTTCCACCAGGCAGCGGCGCGCAGCGCTTCGAAGACAGACATGTAGGTGTCCTGGTTGTCGAGGTATTTGGCAATGACGGCAACTTTGGTGTGGCGCGGGTAGTCGGTGGTAGCGCGCTTGACAACATCTCGCCATTCTTTGAGGTGCGGCTTGGTGACTTTAAGGCGCAGCCGATCGGTGATAACATCGGCGATGCCGGTGTCTTCGAGCGTTAGTGGCACTTCGTAGATGCTGTTGGCGTTGGGTAAAAGTGCGATTGCCTCTTCGGAGACGCCGCAGAATAAGCTCAGCTTTTGCTTCACATTGGGGTTGGCTGGTTTTTCGCTGCGGCCGACTAAGATGTCTGGTGCAATACCCAGGCCACGCAGGTCGCGAACGGAGTTTTGAGCTGGCTTGGTCTTGGTTTCTTGGCTAGCGCCCAGGTACGGTAAGTAAACAACGTGGACATACAGGCAGTTTTCGAGGCCGACCTTCATGCCAAACTCGCGAATAGCCTCGATGAAGCTAAGCGATTCGTAGTCGCCGACGGTGCCACCGATTTCGACGATGTGGACGTCGAAGCCTTCGCCGGCAGCTTTGATGTAGTCTTGAATGGCGCCAGTTAGGTGCGGGATAATTTGGACGTCTTCGCCAGCGTACACGCCAGCCCGTTCGTCTTGAATGACTTTCAGGAGGACGCGACCAGCCATCAGGGAGCTGGCTTGAGTTAGCTCCTCATCGAGGAAACGCTCGTAATGGCCGAGGTCGAGGTCGGTTTCGGCGCCGTCTTTTGTAACGTAGCACTCGCCGTGTTCGCGCGGGTTGAGCGTGCCGGCATCGACGTTTAGATAAGGATCACATTTTTGGATATTAACGCTGAGGCCGCGGGCCTTGAGGAGATTTCCGATTGAGGCGGCGGTGATACCCTTGCCGAGTCCGGAAAGCACACCACCTGTAACAAACACATACCGCGTTGGTTGTTTCATAATCTCCTGTACACCTACCCTTTTTGTACTTATGTTCTACTCTAACCCGTCGCGCGCCATCTGGCAAGGTGCCAACACCCAAATTGCGGCGGAAAGCCGTTGGCATCGGCAAAGCTTCCCGCCTTAAATGGGTCAGAGCTCAACGCTGCCACTTCATAGCTCAGGTAAATAACAGCGCTCGCCAGTGTTCCACGCATAACGTTCCCGTTAAGTCGGCTACGCCGGCTTAACTTGCACTTCGCCTGATTATGCGTACAACGCTGGCGAGCGCTGTTATTTGCTCAGGTAGGTGGTGGCAGCTGTCAACTGTGTGTCGTTATGAGCAGCTATGTCCTGGTCGCTCAACTTAACAGTTTGGTCAGGAGTAATACCCTTCTTGTTGATGTTTTGGCCGTTTGGTCGGTACCAGTCGGCGGTCGTCACTTTGAGTTCGCTGCCGTCGGAGAAGCTAATGAGGTTTTGTTCGACACCTTTGCCGTAGCTCTTTTCACCGATGAGGTAAGCGGCCTTGTTATCGTGCAGGGCGGCGGCCGTGATTTCGGAGGCGCTGGCGCTGTTGCCATTGACGAGCACGACAGTTGGCACGCCATTAAGCGGGTTTTGGCCGGTGGCAGTGTCGATGCGGGTGCCGCCGGTGCCGCGCTCCTCCAGGATGGTCTTGCCGGCTGGCAACCACTGACTGGCGGTATCGATAGCGGCACTGACTTCCCCACCGGGGTTGTCGCGGAGATCAAGCACCACCCCTTTAACACCGGCTTGATGCATTTTGCTGGCCGCTTGAGCGATTAAGTCCGAGGTGTCATCGGCAAAGGTGGTGATTTGGATGTAGCCGATGTTGCCGTCGAGCGTTTTGGTATTTACGCTTGGTATCTGGATGTTTTGGCGCGTAATGGTAAACGTCAGCACTTGTGACTTGTCGCGCAGCACTTTGAGCGTCACTGTCGTGCCGGCTTTGCCGCGGACTTTACCGACGGCCTCGTCTACGCTTATGCCGCTAGTGCTCACGCCATTAATATCGGTGATGATGTCCTGCCCTTTCAGGCCAGCCTTGTCGGCTGGGAAGCCGGCTATTGGTGACACGACGATTAAGTCGCCGTCGCTGTCCTGGCCAAGCTCGGCGCCGATGCCGCTAAAGGAGTTGTTAAGCTGGTTTTTGAAGTCTTTGGCCTGTGCTGCCGTAAAGTATTCGGTGTACGGGTCTTTGGTGGCGGTAGCCAATCCGGCTTTAAGGCCATCGAGCATCTGATCCTCGGTGAGCTTGCCGTTATAGTTGTTGCGCAGCGCCGTGTATACCTGATTCACCGAGCTGTAATTTAACTGCGCTGGCAAGTCGGTCACACCATGGTGACCAACGCCGCCTAGGATGCGCCCGCTGCCGACAGCTTCGCCGAGTCCAAACATTAACAAGGCTACGATGACATAGATAATTGATCTGGTGTAGTTTTTTGAGTTACGTGTCTGCACGGTGTTAGTAGGTTGATTGTCAGGCACAGCGAATAACTCCTCGCGATATATTTTCTAGATGTTTGATGAAAGTGCTTTAGCTAGTCTCTACTATACGGCTTAAAAGTGGATGAAGACAAGGCCAGATGGACTGATTGTGTTGGTGGAGTAGCGGCCATCGAGGGCAGCGTTGTACTGACTAATGTTGATCGATCCGCTAGCATTGACACTCTCGACGTACATAGCGTGACCGAAGGCACCGCTGTTGCTGATGGCGACATCACCGGCTCGTGGCGACGTGTCTACTGGAATACCAGCAGCGCGAGCGTCGTCGTCCCACTGGTTAGCGTTGCCTACCCCGTTCCAACCCCATGGTGGCATAGTGCGGCCAGAGGCGGCGACCCGGAAAGCGGTGTAGCTGACACATTCGCGGTTATACATACCCCAGCTGTCAAAGACGCTGTCTTGAGCCACTTCGCACCAGGCTGCTGGGTAGCCACCGCCACAAGCGGGGCCAGAACCGGCTGCACCACCAATAAAGCGGGCGTTGGCAGCAATTTGTTGCTTGCGCAGGTCAGCGATCTTGCTGCTGTTGGACTGAATCTGTTGGTTGTAAGCTGCTTGCTGATCTTGGTTGTAGGCTAACAAGGTGCTCTGCTGGGCTTGGGCTGCTGCCAGCTGACCTTCTTGGGCTTTTTGATCATTCAAAAGCTGATCGACTTGATCTTTCTGCGACTGCAGTTGCTGTTGCAGCGTTGCGATTTGCTTCAGCGTATCTTGGATCTTGCTTTGGACGCTGTTACGGTACTCTTCTTTATCGACAAAGTCGCTGAGGTCTTTGCTAGTTGCAAGCTGCTCGATAGTGGTAATTTGGCCATCGACATACATCGCTTTAACATCATCGCCAAGGACGGCCTTTTGCTGCGTAATTTCGGCTTGCTTTTCGGTAATTTGAGCGGCTAAGTCGGCTTGCTTGGTTTGATTCGCACTAATCTGCGCCTGTAGGCCGCTAATTTGAGCGTTAAGCTGGTCGATTTGGCCCTGGTAACTGCTCGCCTGTGTTTCGAGCTGGCCTAAGTTAGCTGCTGCGCCGGCGTTTTGATTTTGTAACGCGTTGATTTGTTCGTCATACTGATCAGCCCGCACAATTGGTGTGGCTGCAGCGGCAATCATAAGAAGCGCCAGGCCGACAACAGCAATAGATTTCGGAGGCTGAAAGGCCGTGACACGGTTATAAGTGGTGTTAAACTTGTTAAACTTTTGCATGTTTTTTATTTTGTTTATGCTAATTGGTAATATACCACGCCCCATGCTATTTGTAAAATACCCTTCCTTATTAAAATCAGGGTATTCTCCAGAAACAATTGAGAGAAAATAAAAGAGGCGTAACCCTCTTTGCCTGATTTATTATGCTATTTCGTTTTAAATTTGAGATAGCGGCGGGTAGCAATGACAGACGAAGCCGCTCCAATTAGAATACCAACCGCGAGCTGGACTGTCAAAAGTAACCAATAATGTGCGCTGAAATAGCTGCTGGCGTAGTTGATATCAAGCAAGCCAAGGCTGCTCGCCTGCAACGCCGACGACGACGCCAAAAAGAGCGAGTTCATTATAAGTATCGATATCACCGCCGATAAGATACCGTAGATAATACTTTCGACGACGAACGGGCCCCGGATAAACCACGTACTAGCGCCGAGCAGCCGTTCGATGGTGATTTCATCACGGCGGTTAAAGATCGCCATCTGAATCGTGTTGAAGATAATGAGGGCCGAGATGACTGCGAACACGCCCACGGCGATCACGCCAACTTCGCGTAGGACGTTGGTGGCATGGGTAATTTTATCGATCGCTTCTTTGCGATCACCGGAATAGGATGCTTCGTCGGACTGCAATGCTTTGACCTGCGGCTTGTCGAGAAACGTTTTGATATCGCCGATCTTATTGAGATCAACCGGCTTGATATGGATTGTGGCTGGTAACGGGTTGTTAGCTTCGCTGACGGCTTGCAGCAAACTCTGATTGCCGGCGTTTTGGCGTGTATAGTCCTTAAGGACTTGGTCTTTTGATAAGTACTGCGCTGATTTGACGTTGGGCAGCTTCTTGATCTGCGACATAAGCTGGTTCAACTGGGGCGCCGTCACATTGTCTTTTAAGAAGACTGAGACGTCGATTTTGTTGGTAATCTGATTGATAGTGTTAGTAAATGTGGCGTTAGCGATGACCGAAAAAAGAATAATCGTTAGCGTCACTACCATAACAGCAATGGCGGCCAGCGCCAGCGACACGTTGCGGATGAAGTTTACGATGCCGGCATGAATAATGCGGAGTGTGGTGAGGTATTTTCGTCTCATGCGTGATACTCGGCGTTGGCCCGGTCGCTGACAATCTTACCGTGCTGCATAGTCACGACCCGGCGCTTAAGCTTGTTTACGATTTCTTGGTTGTGGGTGGTCAGCAACACCGTGGTGCCATAGCGGTTAATCTTCTCGAGGACTTTGATGACGTCCCAGGCATGCTTGGGGTCAAGGTTACCGGTTGGCTCGTCAGCAATCAGAATTTTGGGCTGCCGCACAATTGCCCGGGCAATGGCCACGCGCTGCCGCTCACCGCCGGAGAGCTGCAACGGCATATTCTTTTCTTTGCCCTTCAAATTTACGATGTCGAGCACCTTTGGCACGGTATGCTGAATTTCGCGTTTGCCCATACCGACAATCTCGAGTGCAAAAGCGACATTCTCGAAGACGTTTTTGTTGGGCAATAATTTAAAGTCTTGGAAAACGACGCCGATTTTGCGGCGCAGTAGCGGAATGTCTTTATCTTTGAGCTTGTCGTAATCGACACCGCCGACAATAATTTTGCCTTGGGATGGTCGCTCTTCTCTGGTCAATAGCCTCAATAAAGTGGTCTTGCCGGCACCACTTTGACCGACCACAATCACGAACTCTTTGGGTTCGACGTGCAAGCTCAACCGGTCCAAGGATGGTGAGTCGGCCTTGTTATAGGTCTTGGTTACCCTGTCCAACAGAATCATTAGCTTTATTATAGCAAACTATGCTGGTGATCTAGCTGAGCGAATGTTCTAGGTAGGCATTAATGAGTGGCTCGAGGTCGCCATCGAGTACGGCATCCGGATCGGTCGTTTCGTATTTGGTCCGTAGATCTTTGACTTGCTTATATGGATGTAGCACGTAACTGCGAATTTGATTGCCCCACTCGGCCGACTGGTTTGGACCTTTGAGTTCACGGATATTTTCTTGGTGCTGCTCCTGTTGCAGCGCCGCTAGGCGCGACCGCAGAATCGTCATGGCGGTTTCTTTATTTTGGAGCTGCGAACGTTCGTTTTGAATTGCTACCACCAGACCGGTTGGCAGGTGCGTGATGCGTACTGCCGAATCGGTCGTATTGACACTTTGGCCACCGTGGCCGCCGCTGCGGTAGACGTCGATTTTGAGGTCTTTATCATCAATTTCAAGCTCATTTGGCTGGTCAATTTTAGGCATAACTTCCACCTTGGCAAAGCTGGTTTGGCGCAGATTGTCGCTGTTAAATGGGCTGAGCCGAACCAGTCGGTGGACGCCGTGTTCGCCTTTGAGTTTGCCATAGGCAAACTTGCCGCCAATTTCAAATGTAGCGCTTTTGAGGCCGGCCTCATCGCCTGCCGATTCCTCGATCATAGTCGTTTCGAGGCCCGATTTTTCGGCATATCTTATATACATGCGCAACAACATGGCGGCCCAGTCCTGGGCGTCAGTACCGCCTGCCCCAGCGTGGATGCTGATGATGGCGTCGTAGCCGTCGTAGGGTCCCGCTAATTTGAGTTCTTCCTTCAATTTGTCGAAGTCATTTTGCAACGCTGCCTGCTGTTTCTCGAGATCAGTTTTCAGGCTTTCGTCGTTAAGCTCAAGCATTTCACCGGTTTCTTGGACGCTCTTTTGCAGCTCAAGCCACGGCTTGACGCGGCTCTCGAGTTTGGCAATCTGCTTCATGACAGACTGAGCATGCAAATTATCGCTCCAAAAGTCGGGCTGCTGGCTTTCGTTCTGCAGCTCTTGCAGTTGAGTTTTTAGTTGTTCTATATTGAGCTGCTTGAACGCTTGATCGATCTGTTTCTGTAAATCTTCCATCATTAAAAAGTATAACAGCTGCCGTTCGACATGTATTTTTCAGAGTTAGATGGTAAATCGATGGCAAAAATACATTCATTTACCATCTCGAAGTAAAATTTATGTACGAGTTTGGTTCAGCCGGCGGCGGGAAAGTCTTTAGCTTGATCCCAGAGTGGCCGGACTTGGTGTTGCAGCTCGTCGGCAAATTGTTCGCCGGCGTTGCCGAGCGTACCGATACCCCACAGGCCGTCAGTAAACATGTCACGCACAACTGCTACCACGCTGTCGCGAGTGATGGCTTTAATGCGCTGCGGTACGAGGTAGTAATCTTCGATAACTTCGTCAAAAAAATAGCGGCCGCTGTAGCCATTCGATGTACCGCCGACGGTTTGGGCGCCGCGCTGGAAACGGCCGAGGGCATATTGCTGGGCCGACTCAAGGTCCTCTTTTAATAAATTGCCGTTGAAGATGTCCTGTAGCTCGCTCACCACAATGTCGAATAAAGCGTGGGCGTTTTTAGGTGAGACTTGGGCACCAAACCACCAGTTGCTGTTAAGCTTGGCCTGCCCCACGCCCGAGCTCATGCTATATACCAGGCCGCGTTCACGGGCCTTGCCGAGAATTTTGGAGTGCAGTGTTTCGGTCAAAATGGTGTTTGAGATATTAAGCGCGTCCGTTTCGGGGTCTGTTAAGCGGCGATTCATGAATGTGTCGATATAAAAGTAGATGTTTCGAACCGTTTGGTTGTGGATGTGAAGCGGCTTTTTTAAGCTCTTTGGGTGTTCGTCAGGCAGTGCAAAGCGGCGCATGCCTTGCGGTAAGTCAATGTTTGCAAAAACCTGTTCGATGGTTTCGCGGCGTTTGGGCGTGATGTTGCCGGCAATCACAAAACGCAAGTTTTTACTGACGTGCGTGCTTTCATAGTGTTCTTTAATGTCCTTAAGCTTGACGTTGTGCATTAAGCGCAAGCGTTCCTGGTCGGTTCGCGCTAAAAAGCCGTACTGTTCGCGCAGTGCCAGGCTGAGATGGCGGAAGTGATTGTTGGCACGGGCAGTTAATTCTTCGCGGACGTTACCGTATTCAGCCAAAAACTCTTCACGCAGGAACAGCGGTTTGGTGATGGAGAGCAGCAACAGGTTCATGACACGCTCCCACTCAAAATCGGCACATTCGGCTTCGTAGTTGATGTCGTACACACTAGTCGAAGCGTTGCTGTAAGCACCGTTTTTCTCGATTTCGGCCTGGAAATCGCGGGCTTTGGCAAACTGCTCGTTAGCACCCAGTAAAATGTGCTCCATCAGATGGGCAACTTCCCATTTTTGCGGCGGTACTAAGTACTCACCTGCCCTAAAATTGAGGTCAAAGGTCATGACCTGAGCATTAGGTATGTGAATCAAAAGTCCGCGAACGCCGTTATCGAGAATGGTTTCGGAGACGACGTGCTTCAAGGCTATTTCTTCCGTCTTTTGGCAACGGTTTTACGTTTGCGTTCGCTTTTGCGCGCCTTCTTCAGCTTGGTTGCCTTTTGCTTGGCGGCGGTCTGCTCGGCCTTTTTAGTTGCAAAGTCGGCTTCTTCGAATTCGCTGTCGGCTTCAACAATTTGGTTCACATTGCTAGTAGATTGACGAGCGGCTCGGGTTAATTCGGTCTCGTTGAGCTTCTCGAGTTCTTCCTCGCTGATCGGCTCGGCGTGCATCAAAGCTTGGACGACTTGGTGGCGTAGCTGAATCTGCATTTCTTCGAATAACAGTTGCCCGCGACGACGATACTCAACCAGAGGATCTTGCTGGCCGACGCTCATCCAGTGAATGCCCTCGCGCAGGTGGTCCATGTTTTCGAGGTGTTGCATCCAGAGGTTGTCGAGAATTTGCAGATAAATATCGCGTTCGACTTTGTGTAAAATGTCTTTGCCAAAGGCGGCTTCGCGAGCAGCGTAAAACTCGGCCGCTTCGGTGGCAAGTACTTTTTCGAATTTGTCGGTTTCGGTGTCGAACAAGCGGTCCATCGTTGGGTCGTCAAACGGAAAGACTTCACGAACAACCATCTCGAAATCTTCACTCGTGATTTGCGGCGAGGTCGCCAGTGCATGGACTTCGTCGTCGATGAATAGCTTAATGCGCTTGGTGATGTCGTTTTGGAACAGGATCTCGTGGCGCATGGCATAGGTCGCTTTGCGGTGGCGGTTCATGACATCGTCGTACTGGACGACATTTTTACGCTGGTCAAAGTGGAAGCCTTCCACCTTCTTTTGAGCGCCTTCGAGGCTCTTGGAAATCAGTCGGTTTTCGATTGGCGTGTCATCATCAACTTTTAGTCGTTCCATAATGCCGGCAATGCGCTCGCCGCCGAAAATGCGCATCAAATCGTCTTCGGTGCTAACAAAGAATTGTGTTGTACCCGGGTCGCCCTGGCGACCAGCGCGGCCGCGTAGCTGGTTGTCGATGCGGCGGGACTCGTGGCGCTCGGTACCAAGCACAAATAAACCGCCGAGTTCTTTAACGCCCTCACCCAGCACAATGTCGGTACCACGACCGGCAATGTTGGTCGCCAGCGTGACGGCGCCCTTTTCGCCGGCCTTAGCCACAATGGCGGCTTCGCGTTCGTTGTTCTTAGCGTTTAGGATTTGGTGCGGCACTTTTTCTTTATTCAGAAGCGAGCTAAGCAGCTCGTTTTTCTCGATAGAAACAGTACCGAGCAGCACTGGTTGGCCCTTTTGGTGCAGCACCTTAACTTCGCGGGCAATCGCTTTAAATTTACCCTGCTCGGTGCGATAAATTCGGTCAGTTTTGTCGATGCGAGCCAGCGGCCGGTTGGATGGCACTTCGACCACGTCAATTTTATAAATCTGATGGAATTCTTCGCTTTCGGTCATGGCTGTCCCGGTCATACCGCCCAGCTTTTCGTACAAGCGGAAGTAGTTCTGGAACGATATTGTGGCCAGTGTCATCGATTCTTGCTGAACTTCAACGCCTTCCTTAGCCTCGATGGCCTGGTGCAGACCTTCGTTGTAACGGCGGCCCGGCAGCAAACGACCGGTAAATTCATCGACAATTACAATCTCGCCATCTTTCGTGACTACGTAGTCTTTGTCGCGGCGGAATAACGAATGTGCCCTTAGCGCCTGCTGCAAGTGGTAAATCGTGCGGATGTTTTCGCTGCCGTACAAATTGTCGATACTTAAAGTTTTTTCGATAGTTTCGATGCCGGCATCGGTCAAAATAACTGTTTTGCGTTTTTCGTCAGTTTCGTAGTGCTTGTCTTTTTTGAGCTGGCGGACAACTTTGGAGAACTGCGCGTAAGCGTTACCGCTGGTCACACTCGGCGCGCTAATAATTAACGGCGTGCGGGCTTCATCAATCAGAATCGAGTCCACTTCGTCGACGATGGCGAAGTTATGCTCGCGCTGCACGCAGTTGGCGAGATTGAACTTCATGTTGTCGCGCAGGTAGTCGAAGCCGAATTCGTTGTTGGTGCCGTAGGTGATGTCGCAG